>Ga0164310_10001257_pt1 | contig 14208 bp, 6 predicted proteins | sample GuaBasSedimGuay1_FD_121795 | JGI IMG/M metagenome (GOLD analysis project Ga0164310, IMG submission 121795) | Subseafloor sediment microbial communities from Guaymas Basin, Gulf of California, Mexico - Guay1, Core 4569-9, 0-3 cm | ecosystem: Environmental > Aquatic > Marine > Hydrothermal vents >... | reverse complement strand
ACAAAACAGTGGATCACTAACGGCGGTGAGGCAGAGATATACACGGTGATTGCAATGACCGACAAAAGCAAAGGAAGTCGGGGTGCCACCGCTTTTGTCGTCGAAAAAGGAACAGAGGGTTTTTCCTTTGGTAAGAAAGAAAATAAGATGGGCATTCGAGCCTCTACTACCCGGGAGCTGGTATTCACAGATTGCCGGATACCGAAGGAGAATGTTTTGGGAAAAGAGGGGCAGGGATTTCTCATTACTATGAAAACCTTTGACTATACCCGTCCGGGCGTGGCTGCCCAGGCAGTGGGAATAGCGCAGGGGGCCTTAGACGAAGCAGTAGCCTACGCCCACCAGAGGGTACAGTTCGGCAAACCGATCTCCTCTTTTCAGGGTATTCAATTCATGTTGGCAGATATGGCCACTCAACTGGAGGCAGCACGAGCCCTGGTTTATTCCGTTGCCCGGATGATTGACTCTGGTGCAAAAAGTTTCTCTAGGGAGTCCGCAATGGCCAAAGTGTTTGCCTCTGATGTGGCGGTGAGAGTGACCACTGATGCAGTGCAGATCTTCGGCGGATATGGCTATATGAAAGAATACCCCGTGGAGAAAATGATGCGGGATGCTAAGATAACCCAGATCTATGAGGGAACAAATCAGATACAGCGGCAGATTATCGCCCTGAACCTGATCAAAGAACTGGCAAGAAAGAGAGGGTGAATAGCGAGGCTTCTCTTTGCAAAAAGAAAACTGTGAAGCATAGATGTAAACTCTGATTGGTTCGTAGAAAGTCCCTTCTTGCCATGTTCAGCCTGCTAAAGCATCTCATAAGTTGGTCCAGTTCATCCAGAGATCAGACTTTCTTCTTCGTTCGGGATGGCAGTTTTGCTGCTTCTTAGATGCTGTCGAACAATAGAGATGCTGCCAGCATTGCGGGCTCACTTCACGCATCCATTTCTGTGGCAGGGCTCTCCAAAATCCGATCTCATCAGCATCTGGGGACACCTCCAATATCTGTTGCCAAGGTAAGAGTGGACGACGTTTTCTCGTAAATAGGTCTCTTTGATGGGACATTCTTACGAATCCATGAGTTTTCGTGTCTTCACTCGTGAAGAACTTCAGTGTAGCTGAACTAACGTAAAAAGGGGGGAAAGACCGATGCAATTTAGCAGATTTCCTCGGGTGAGGTTAGCAAACCTGCCCACTTGTTTAGAAGAGATGCCCAATCTCTCCAAAGTTCTGGGCGGGCCCAGACTGTTTGTTAAACGCGATGACAGCACCGGCTTGGGGTTTGGTGGCAACAAGGTGCGGAAGTTAGAGTTTCTAATGGCAGAGGCATTGGCGAAGAAGGCCGATACGGTCATTACCACGGGAGGGGTGCAGTCCAACCACGCCCGTCAGACTGCCGCTGCGGCCGCCAAACTGAACCTGAAGTCCATTTTAGTGTTAGGAGGGGAAGAGCCAAAGCTGTATAAAGGTAACTTGCTTCTGGATACCATCCTGGGGGCAGAGGTGAGGTTTGTTCAAACCTCCAATTCAGAGGAAACCGACCGAATAGCTTATGAGATAGCTTCTCAGATAGAGGGGGACGGGGGAATTCCCTATGTGATCCCCACCGGCGGCAGCGTCCCGACCGGCTGTTTGGGATATGCCGCTGCTGCCTTAGAGATAGTGACCCAGATTAAAGAAAAAGGGATACAGATTGACTATGCCGTGGTAGCTAACGGCTCCAGCGGCACTCAGGCCGGGTTGACCTTGGGATTCAAGGCGTTGCACAGCGGAATCAAGGTGATTGGAATAAGTGTAAGTCGCCCAAAACAGGAACTTAAGCGCAGAATATTACAATTGGGAAACCAGACGGCGGAGAAGCTGGGGATCGATACAGCGCTTGACGAGGAAGATGTTGTAGTTTACGATGAGTACATTGGTCAGGGATATGCCATTCCCACCACAGAGTGCATAGAAGCAATAAAATTGTTGTCTCGCACAGAAGGGCTTTTCCTCGACCCTGTCTACACTGGTAAAGCTATGGCAGGGCTGATCGATCTGATTAGGAAGGGTGTATTGAGAAAAGGTGAAAATGTCCTCTTTATGCACACCGGGGGCACTCCGGCCCTGTTTGCCAAGGAGGAGATCTTTCAGTAGCTCCCGGGACAAACCAGGTCTCTGATGCGAGTCACATCACGGGTTAGGGTTTGTTATTCCTTCTGTTAACTGCGGTCACTCTCTCAGCCTATGCCACCGGTTGGGAGGGCCTACCGGTCAGGAAGGGTTGGTTGGAATTCAACCAAATGGTAATTGTGCGTCAGGGGGAGAAAAATGTGGAGCAGATCTATATGCGGAGTATCGACATTTGTATGTGCTGTGATGATGGTTGCTGGCGCCTCAGTTATCGGCACAGACGCAAATGGCGCCCTATGCTCTCAGAGGCAGGCTGGAGTTTCAGAAAATTCAGAGACTTCAATTACAACAACAACCCCAGAGGCAACTGTAAAGATAGCTTCAGCAGCGCTATCGGTTGCTGATGTGGAGATACCTGCGTATCCAGGTGCAACCGCGATCGAGGTGCCGGATAGTTTGAGAGTGAAGTTGAACATAGTCGATACTCTCAACTGCGAAGGATATCTTACTGAAGCGGCGCCAGAAGAGGCGATGGACTGGTACCAAGAGCATATGGGGGATTGGGTGCTCGATCATGAGGCGAGCTTCTCCCCACCGGACCTCCCTGAAGTGCTTATCCTCATGCACTACTACAAAAAAGGTGAAGATGGGGCCTTTATTTTTGCTCAAGGCGGTTTTATGGATAAGACATTAATTGGGATCGCCACTGGCCCCTGGGCGGCAGTTCAACAGTGCGGCGCATATGAAGGGCCTCCCACAGAAGGTGAGATGATAAATTTTCGCTATCCTATTGATTTAGATGATATTGACTACGAGGGGGGCGGTATAGGTCCCTTTGGTATGCACGCTGGCGATCATACCGAAGGATTGGACCACATCTGGGTGTATTGCAAGTCAGCCCAGACTCCCGCAAGGGCTACAGCCGACGGAGTGGTAGAATACATTAGTGGAGGTCCAGGGAAGTGGCAGGTGATTGTCAAGCACAGCGAGCGGTTCAAGAGCGAATATTACCTCCTGAATGAAATTTTAGTTGAAAAAAACCAGGAGGTTACAAAAGGCGACACCATAGGCTACCCCATACCAGTCGAAACGTGGGTACCCACCCATTTCTTTGACTACTGGCTAATGGACATGAGCAAAAACGACGGCGTCTGGGTATATCCAGACGAACAGATGGGTAGCCGTGTATCTTTATACGAATACCTGGAACCGGAGTGGAAAGAGGCGATAGAGAACGCCTATCTTGAAAATATGTATAACCCGTACAAATACGAGGATAAAAAGGTCGGCGTCTTTAACCCCTATGAACCAGATTTGACTAACGAAATTTTCGTTCACCGGGGTAACGAAGGCACTCCGGTAGGTGTATGGATTTCATTTGAAGAAAAGAAGGAAGGTATACCCTCTATAGTAACCATCCTAAAAGTGGATAACGAGTTTTACTCTGGATATCGCTTCATTTTCAACCTTGGGGAGGGCGAGACAAGAGAAGGAAGTTGTGAGATCAACAATGAGACCGGTGAGATTACATTTGATGTCGAGTTTCCCGAGCCTGAAGCAACGACGACCTATTATGGTATCTTTGAAGTAACTGAGGGCCAGCGTGATCTGCTCCGTCTTGAGTATAGTGAAGACTCACGTCCTTCAGGTTTCTCCGATAATGCCCTCAATTTCGTAATACGATCACAGAGACAGCCAGCAATAGAGATGAGCGAGGAGAACATCCCCCCTGAGGAGCCGTCTGAGCCTTCACCCTCAAATAACGCTACGGATGTGCCTATAGACGCCAATCTCAGTTGGACAAGCGGAGACGGCAACATTGCGGATGTAGCTACCTATGATGTCTATTTTGGAACAAGTAAAACTCCATCTCTGGTTTCCTCTGGACAGTCGGCACAGACCTATGACCCAGGCCCATTAAGCTATAATACAAAGTATTATTGGAAAATAGTTGCTAAAGACCTTCGCGGGGCAATAACTGAAGGACCTACTTGGAATTTCACCACTGAAGAGAAGGCAAACAAACCGCCAGTGGCTTCATTCACCTATACCCCAGAGGTTCCACTTGTAGACCAAATGATAACTTTCGATGCCTCTGATTCATACGATCCAGATGGGACAATTGTAAAGTATGAATGGGACTTTGGTGATGGGACGGAGAAGCAAATCGGAATGTCTCTGATTCACTCATATTCCGCGCCAGACAACTATATGGTCACTTTAACGGTGACCGATGATGATGGTTTGACAAGCGCCACAGCCCAGGAAATTGCTGTTTCCCAGGCTTACTCCTTGGCAGATGACCTTGTCTTTGATTTCTCCGAGACCCAGTTTCACTTCGTTGACCCCCTGGAAAGCTGGTTTGTGTTCAAATTTAAGGTTACTAACGTGGGGACAAAGAATCTCCTTCTTAGCTCTCGCTGCTCCTGTAATATAGGGAATGAGGTGGTTGGACTGCCCATCTTAGCACCGCAGGGAGAAACACCACTGGGACCCGGGGAATCCATGTGGATCAAAATCCTTCCAGAAGGAGGGAATGATTGCGGGTATGATCCTAATATCTTGCAAACGGTTATTCGCACCCTCCATATAGAGATTCAAGATAATAATGCCAATTATTACCCCTGGGAGAGGAACCAAGTTACAATAGACAAGGAAATCCAGATAGAGGTAGTTAATCGTGAGACCCTGGAGGGTGATGTGCTCATCCAGGGCATAGTAGTGGATGGGGAGAGCAATCCCATTCCCTATGCACAGATCGATCTTGGTGGATATGGGGCAAAGGTTCCCATAGCATGCGATGACGGCGGTCACTTCTCCTATTCCATCGCTCAAATCCCTGTCTATTTCCTAATTGCTCATCAAGATGGTTATCGTCCGGTGACTATCGAGATCGACGGTAGCAATGTTCAGGACTTTTACACCATAACGCTTGTGAAAGAACCAAACCCGCTCTCCGTAAGTTCCTCTTTATTAACGAAGGTAACAGGGAATATAGGATTCTGGCGATGTGCTGCCACTGCCGATGAAAGTAAGCTGTTGCTGGTCAATGGTATGGAGAATTGGGAGGATGAAAGCCTCAAGGAGCAATCGAAGTTATACCTTTTAGATACAAATACTGGTGAGGTTCTGTGGACCCGTGATATGGGGTGGGAATCCTGGTCGGCTGATATCACCGATGACGGCAGGTATGTGGTTTTTGGCACAAAACTTGAAGGTTTCCAGACCGGACCCGAGGGGTTTGTCAATTACATCCGATTACTTGACGGAACGGATGGTTCTCTCATCTGGGAAAAGAAAATCACCACCGAGAATTTTCCTGCCACTACGACGGGTGAATTTTATAGTCGTGGGGTGAAATTCTCCCACAACGGCGAGTATATCTTTGTCCCCATACACTGTGAATACGGCTATCTTCTGAACCGCTCGGATGGTTCCATCAAATGGCATAAATGGGTAGGACAGAACGTTCGAGAGGTCATCTTTACGCAAGATGACCAGTATGTTTATATCCCATCCGGCAGCGGCTGGCTGTATAAGCTCAGGGTTGAGAACGGCTCTGAAGTATGGAAGCAATGGATTGGCACGTGGGCGTATGTCGGCGGTTTCGACCTCTCCCCCGACGAAGAACATATAGCAGTGGGGACGAAGGTAGGTTATCTCACCGTTATCAATACCTCGGATGGTTCCATAAGATTCACCAGGGATATCCATAATGGACATGCTCATTGCCGTTTCTCTCCCGATGGCACAAAACTGGCGGTGGGAGGAGAGGGCCTTATGATGCTGGATCTCGATGGAAATCTTCTGTGGCGATATTATTCAGAAGGCCAGATCGATATTAGGTTCTCAAAGGATGGTCGTTTCATAACTACCGAAGCTGGCGAGGTTTTTGATGCTCACGGTGCGCTGATCCATGACATTGCGCCCAGTGAACCGCCACCTGGTTGTTACCATCAAGTGGGCTGGCTGAATTCAGAGGGGACACGCTTTGTCTGCGCCCTGAGGGATACACCTGCCTCAGGAAGCAATATTATTGAGGTTTACTGCATAGAAACTAATACTCCGCCAACGGAATCAAATCTATCCTCCTCACTACAGGTAGATTTCGGGGACATCCCTTCGGGGATTTTCCCTCTGGACAAGGGCATCAAGCACCGATTCACCGTCAAAAATACTGGAGACTCCTCGTTAACTGTGGATGTTTGTGTGGAGGAGACGGAAACGGGAAAGATCATAAATATCTGGCCTCAGCCTCCCACCCTCTGCCTATCTCCAGGAGAGGAACAGTGGCTGATCGTCCCCTTTCTTTTCGACTATCACCCGGAGGATCTGGTCCCAACATTTGGCCTTGGGCAGCACACTTATTCTCTAAAATATACCTTCACTGATCACTACGACCCGTCGAATAAGCTGACGTTGGCGCAGGATTATACATTTACGGTGCTCGATCCGGAAAACATCACGGGAGAGTTCACCGTGCAGGGGAAGGTGGTGGATGAGAACGGTCAGCCCGTTCAGGATGCAAAAGTTGTAATAAGCACAGGAAATTATCAGAGGGAAATGCACACCCCATCAAATGGTACTTTTTCCTTTTCTGTGCCTCCAAATCCACACTGGTGGCTTACGGCATCCAAAGGGGGGTACAAAGATGCTTATGCTTTTAATCTTTCAGATAATTCAGACTATTGTCTAGAACTTCTGCCCCTCTGCAAGGAAGTACCCCAGTACGAACTGACCAAACAGGTCGCTACTGACATAGGCTTCTGGAAATACGCTGTGGATGGCGATGAGCAGTATATTCTGTTTACTCAAGGGATGGAGAATTGGGCCAATAGCGATTTAATGGTAGAAAGTAAACTGATGCTTTATACTCTCAACGGCGAAGAGGTGTGGGAATATCCCATGGGTGAACAGGCGTGGGGCGCAGATTTGAGTCGAGACGGAAAATACGCCGTCTATGCAAGTTTCGACCATATCCTTCCTTTACCGCAACCTAACATACCGGGCAAAATAGGACTGTTGGATGCTCACACCGGGGGCGTCTTGTGGGAGAAAGAGATTACACCAGACAACTTCCCCCTGGTTTCCAAGGTGCCGTTATATGGTCAAGACAGCAAAGAAGTTCAGTTCTCCCATAATAGCAGTTACATTGCCATCGGAATGGGGCGTGGCGACGTCTTTCTTCTTGACAGGGAAACGGGCAATATTTTGTGGAGTTATCCCACAGAGGGACAGGTTCGCAAGATCATTTTCAGCAATGACGACTCTTTTCTGTACGTGGGAAGCGGCGATGGTAGACTATATAAACTGAGCACCAGTAACGGCTCATTACAGTGGGTTACCCATATCTGGGCCTGGCCTTACACCTATGGGCTTGCCCTCTCTCCAGACGAAAGTCTTATTGCCGCCGGGGTTAAGACCGGTGAGGTCTGTGTACTGAAGACCAGTGATGGTACCCGGTTATGGGATTACGATTTAGGCATCATGTGTGTCCGCTGGGTCCAGTTCTCACCAGACGGCACAATGCTTGCCGCAGGAAGTGGAGCTCCCGGGGGGACGACAATATTCAATGCGACCAATGGTACCCCCCTTTGGAGAACCTGTTTCTCCGGCGCCGGAATGTTCACCTCCGACGGGAAATACGTACTTCTCGGTAACGGCCAGGGCAGGCTTTATACCGCTGACGGCACGTTGGTAGCTACCCTTGACCCCGGTTTCGACACGGCTTCCGGCTACTGGAAAGTGGCTTACATCAGTCGGGATAAGTCGAAGATGGTCTTCGCTGCCCGGGATATGGAACCCGGTGGTGTGGGCATTGCCTTCTTTAAGCGTAGAGAGACTGGTACTGGCGTATCAACACCGTCGGCACAGACTGACTTGGCCGCCCATTTCTCCCTGGCCCAGAATTATCCCAACCCCTTCAACTCAACGACCATAATAAGATACTACCTGCCCCACCAGACAAATGTCCTGTTGGAAGTCTACGACATAATGGGGCAGCGGGTGGCTGTGTTGGCAGATGGCAAACAGCCGAGAGGACAAAAAAACGTCCGCTGGGATGCTGGGGATCTGGCTTCAGGGATTTATCTCTATAGGTTGCAGACAGATGGGTTCTGTGAGGTCAGGAAAGCGCTGCTGCTTCGCTGAGGCTGAGGGTCTGGGTATTAGGTTGGTTGAATCTATCGTTCTGCTAAATTATATAATATATTTATGGGATCGTTGTTTTGACTGCTGGGGCAGGCCCACGTGCCTGGCCTGATATTGGGCAACCACGGCGGGTTGCCCCTACTAGGTTCAATTAAATCCAGGAGGTGCAAAATTTGAGAGACCTAACCGACATTGCCCTTAATCTGGCAAAACTTAAGGGCGCCAGCTACGCCGACATAAGGATAGTAAGAGGGAAACAAGAGTCGTTGGAGGTGAAAAACGGCTCGCCTGAGCAGATCAAATACAGCGAAAGCTTAGGGTTCGGGGTGAGGGTGATCGTAGACGGGGCCTGGGGCTTCGCCAGCAGTTCCAGGTTGGAAAAAGATGAGATAGAAAGGGTGACCCAGTTGGCGGTCAGAATCGCCCGGGCCAGTGCTACAGCTAAGATTGCCGATGTGGTGTTGAGCACACTGGAGCCTGTCCAGGCAAGCTACAAGACCCCCTTTCTGAAAGATCCCTTTGAGGTTCCGTTGGCCCAGAAGCTGGACCTGTTGCTTGGGGCCGAGGCCCTGCTGCGAAGGGAGCGGGAGGTGAAGGTTGCCCGGGGCTCAATGATAGCTTGGAGGGAGGAGAAGACCTTTGCCAGCACCGAAGGCTCGTTCATCCAGCAGCAGATCCTGCACTGCGGCGCTGGCATAATGGCTACTGCCGTCAGAGATGGCGATGTACAGGTGAGGTCCTATCCCAACTCTTTCCGGGGCAATTTCGCCAGCTCTGGCTACGAATTCATAGAATCACTAGGGTTGGCCGAAAACGCCGAGCGAGTCGCCAGCGAGGCAGTGCAACTGCTCGGGGCCGACCACTGCCCCAGTAAGATCACCACCGTGATTATCGATGGTTCTCAACTGGCGCTTCAGGTACACGAATCCTGCGGCCACCCCATCGAACTGGACCGGGTGTTTGGGACCGAGGCAAGCTACGCCGGCACCAGCTTTCTCACCACCGACAAGCTGGGCAAATTCAGATACGGCTCTCCCATAGTGAACATCGTGGCCGATGCCACCACAGAAGGTGGACTGGGGACGTTCGGCTTCGACGATGAGGGTGTCCCTGCCCAAAGGGTCCAGATCGTCAAAGATGGCATCTTCTGCGGATACCTCACCTCCCGGGAGACTGCCGCCCGGCTGGGCATAAGAAGCGGCGGGGCGATGCGTGCCGACGGCTGGAACCGAATTCCCCTAATCAGAATGACGAACGTGAGCTTAGAACCGGGGGATTGGAAGCTTGAAGATATGATAGCCGACACCGACGAGGGCATCTACTTGGAGACCAACAAGAGCTGGAGCATCGATGAGAAAAGGCTCAATTTCCAGTTTGGCACAGAAGTGGCCTGGGAGATAAAGAGGGGAAAACTGGGCAGGATGTTGAAAAATCCTACCTACACCAGCATAACCCCTCGGTTTTGGGGCTCCTGCGACGCCATAGCCAACCGGGATTACTGGAAGATGTGGGGCACACCTAACTGCGGGAAGGGTGAGCCGGTACAAATAATGCACACCGGCCACGGCGCCTCCCCAGCCAGGTTCCGAAACATACAGGTGGGGGTGACGAAATGATAAATACGGAGAAAACATTGTCATTGTTGAAGAAAACCCTTGCTCTCTCCGCTGCCGACCAGACGGAGGTGCTGTTCTGGGCCAACGATTCACACCTGACCAGATTTGCCAACAACTGTATTCACCAGAATGTGTCTGAAAAAAACAGATCTCTATCAATAAGGGTGGTGTTGGGCAAAAAGATCGGTTCTGCCTCAACCAACCTTCTGGACCCCGAGTCGATCGAAAATACTGTGGCAAAGGCCCTCCAGATAGCACGCAATCAGAAGGACAATCCCCATTTTAAGTCTCTCCCCCCTGCCGGAGGCAAGTACGCCTCGGTGGACACCTTCGATGCTGAGACCGCCTCTTTTACCCCTGACCAGAGGGCCCAAATAGCCAGGAAGGTTATCGAGATAGCAAAGAGGAACCACCTTATTGCCTCAGGAGCCCTTTCTACGGGAACCATCCAGGTAGCTGTGGCTAACTCACTGGGCATACAGGTGTGCCAATCCTTCACCCGAGGTGCACTCAAAATTGTGTTTCAGACGTCTGATGGGGCTTCCGGCTACGCCGAGTCTTTTTCCGCCAGGATGAGAGAGATCGAGTCGGAACAGATGGCGCATCAGGCAGCCGAGAAGTGCGCCAAGGGCGCTCATCCAGCCGACCTCCCCCCGGGCCAATACACAGTGGTGCTGGAACCTTATGCGGTGGGAGACATGGTGGGATTTCTTGCCTATCTGGGATTCGGGGCCTTAGCAATGCAAGAGGGCAGAAGCTTTATGTGCGGTAGGCTTGGACAAAGAATAACCGGAGAGAACATAACTATCTGGGACGACGGGACCTCTGCCTGTGGTATGCCGCTGCCTTTCGATTTCGAAGGGGTGCCCAAACAGCCTGTCACTTTGATTGAGAACGGCACTGCCCGAGGGGTGGTGTACGATTCCTACACTGCCGGCCGTGAGGAGGGGAAGAGCTCCACAGGGCATGCCCTGCCTGCCCCTAACACATTTGGTCCTGTGCCGTTGAACTTGTTTATGAAAAGCGGCGACTCCAACCTCCAAGAGATGATAGAGTCCACGGAGCGGGGGATCTATGTGACCAGATTCCACTACACCAACCCTCTGGAGCCCATCAAGGCGGTCATCACTGGAATGACCCGAGACGGCACCTTCCTGATAGAAGACGGACAGATTAAGAACGGGGTGAGAAACCTTCGCTTCACCCAGAGTATTCTGGAGGCCTTCTCCCGTGTGTCGATGATCTCCCGGGATACAAAGCTTGTCCCCGGGTTAGAAGAGGAGCTGGGAGGCACGGTGGTGCCTGCCCTGAAGATAGAGAAGTTCAATTTCACCGGGGCAACTGCGGCCGTGTAGTTTCTCTTGGCTGAAGAAGACCGGAAGAGTCGCCCTAAGGGTTTGGCAAAACAGGGTAGCAAACCTTCCGCAGGTTTGGAACCTGCCGGGAGGTTCAGGCTCTACCGGGACTACGAAGGGAAGGGGGGCGGAGAAAGTCCTTAGCGATGTTTGATTTCTTGCGAAATGCCTTTGCTGTGGGGCCAGAAAAAGATATTGTCAGTGCCAAGCAGATATCCAGGGAAAAACGGGAAGAACTCATAGGGAATTTAGCCAAAGCTATAGCTGAAAGGGGGCTTTCGGCACCGACCATACTGTTTCTGGAGTCTGTGAAGCCGATGAATTTCCTGGGCAGTCAGGTGATGGTCTTCTTGGAACCTCTTGTAAAGTCAGTGTTTCCCTTCCAGAGCTATTCAGAGTTTGCAGCCTTACTGGAAAACAGAGATTGTATCGAACGGCTTATCTTAGAGTTGGAGAGACTCTCGGTGGAGAGTTCTCGCTCATGGAAAGAGGAGGAGAAGCGAAGGTGAAAGAAAAGGAGCAGATCACTTCTATCCTTGCCACCGATTGCGGCAGCACCACTACTAAGGCTATTCTTATAGAGAAGATGGGTGAGGAATATCGACTGTTGGTGAGGGGGGAAGCGCCCACCACTGTGGAGGCCCCGTTTGAGGATGTAACCCGGGGAGTGTTGAATGCCATCCGGGAGGTTGAGGAACTTGCCGACCGCAAGATATTGGATGGGGAGAAGATAATAAAGCCTCGCCAGAGCGAAAGAGAGGGAGTTGACATCTATATCTCCACCTCTTCTGCCGGTGGGGGACTTCAGATGATGGTAGCCGGAGTGGTGAAGACAATGACGGCGGAGAGTGCTGCTCGGGCTGCCTTAGGAGCAGGGGCGATTGTGATGGACACTATCGCCTCCAACGACGGCAGACTTCCTCACCAAAGGGTAGAAAGAATACGGAAGCTGCGTCCAGATATGATCCTGCTCTCCGGAGGGGTGGACGGTGGCACCATCTCTCATGTTGCTGAACTGGCAGAGCTTATCGCTGCTGCAGATCCCCAGCCCAGATTCGGCACTGGCTACCGATTGCCTGTCATCTATGCCGGGAACAGAGATGCCCGCCGGGTGATAGAAAAAACACTGGGCGAGAAGACCGCCTTAGAGGTGGTAGATAACCTGCGTCCTGTTCTAGAGAAAGAGAACCTCCAGCCGGCCAGATTCAAGATCCACGACCTGTTTATGGAACATGTGATGGCCCACGCCCCTGGCTACCGGAACCTTATGTCCTGGACCGATGTGCCCATAATGCCCACCCCCGGTGCGGTAGGTCTGTTAATCGAAACCATCAGCAGGCAGCAGAATATCGATGTGATCGGTGTGGATATAGGAGGCGCCACCACCGATGTCTTCTCAGTATTTCAAGGGGTCTTTAACCGCACGGTGAGCGCTAATTTGGGCATGAGTTACTCCATCTCCAACGTGCTGGCAGAGGCCGGAGTGAACAACATTGTCCGCTGGATCCCCTTCGAGGTGGACGAGGCTGATTTACGCAATAGAATAAGAAACAAAATGATAAGACCGACTACTATTCCTCAAACCTTGAAGGAACTTCAGATTGAACAGGCGATTGCCCGAGAGGCACTGAGACTGGCGTTCGAGCAGCATAAGTCAATGGCGGTGGGACTGAAAGGCATACAGCAAGAACGGACTATTTCCGACACTTTTGCTCAGACGGCAACAGGCGCCACCCTGGTGGATATGTTGAGCTTGAATCTGTTGGTTGGTTCTGGGGGAGTTTTGTCGCATGCCCCGCGGCGCTGCCAGGCAGCCCTTATGCTTATCGACGCCTTCCTGCCTGAAGGGGTGACCAGACTTGCAGTGGACAGCATATTTATGATGCCGCAGCTTGGGGTGCTTTCCACCGTCCACGAAAAAGCTGCAGCCGAGGTGTTCGAGAAGGACTGCCTGATCAGACTCGGCACCTGTATTGCCCCGGTGGGAACCGGGAAACAGGGCGCTCCCTGCGTGCGAGTGGAGTTTTTGGATTGCCCCGCTTTTCCTGAGGCAAAAGAGGTGAGGTTCGGCGAGATGGCTGTTTTCCCTCTTTCTGAGGAAAAGTTGGCCGAAGTGTTGATAGAGCCGGAGAAAGGATTCGATGTGGGGGCAGGCAAGGGTAAACCCCTTAAGACTTCCGTGGAAGGTGGAGTGGTAGGTGTCATAGTCGATGCCCGGGGCAGAAACCCCTTCACCCTACCCGATAATCCCCAAGACAGGATCGCGAAATTGAGAGAATGGATAAAAGCCCTCAATGTATATCCTGAGGACTGAAAAAACATTTATGACCCTCTCGTAAAAAGTCCAGAGTATTCCCTCTCCCTTGAGGGAGAGGGTAAGAGTGAGGGTGTCCCCCTCCCCTTTATCCCTTCTCCACAGGGGGGGGAGAAATGCAACTTTTTACGAACGGGTCACCTATTGAGATCTAAAGACCTTCGCTACTGTTTAGGACACACTACAACTATGGAGAAACGCTTACTGAAAAAAGGGAAAGGCAGTTTGGGTTTCAAGTGGGATAACTACCTTTGAAAGCCACCGGGGTGCAGATTCTCTGGTGGCTTTTTAGATTTATAGAGAGAACAACAGGGTAGATAGCTGTTGACAACACCGGAATAATGAAGTATATTTCTTGTGATTTGATGAAGATTTGACCGGATTTCGGAAGATATTGACCCTGTGCGAAATGGAATGCACTTGGGTTTATGTGGAAGTAGACGCTTCCCGAAGGGATTGATTAAGGCCTAAGCTTGGTAAACATCGTTTCCCCTCTTTCTGAGCGTAGCGAAGACTCTCTACCCCAGATACTCCGGCAAGCTCAGTGTAACACCCCTTTGGAATTCTCTCGGGATTTGTCAAACTTCAGTAAAATTATTGGCAGGCGCACTTTAGAACGGGTGAAGCGAAAGGCTCTGGATATGGAGGATAAGCCTCACTATTT
>Ga0164310_10001255_pt1 | contig 14211 bp, 13 predicted proteins | sample GuaBasSedimGuay1_FD_121795 | JGI IMG/M metagenome (GOLD analysis project Ga0164310, IMG submission 121795) | Subseafloor sediment microbial communities from Guaymas Basin, Gulf of California, Mexico - Guay1, Core 4569-9, 0-3 cm | ecosystem: Environmental > Aquatic > Marine > Hydrothermal vents... | reverse complement strand
CTTATACTTGATGTGCGCGAAGAAGAAGAAAAAGCCAATACGTCTCTACCGACAGCGATAGCGGAAACCGGAATCCCGGTACTACATATCCCGCTTGGACAAGTAGGACAGAGACTCGGCGAGATTGAACAGGGTGGGAGGATAATCATTATCTGCCGGCGAGGAGCCCGTTCGTACCAGGCCTCGCTTATGTTACGAGCAGCTTCATTCGATAACGTGGAGATCATTGGTGGCGGCCTTCAGGCTATGGTTTATTGAGAATCGTGGTCTCTGAATGCCTCCTGGGAATAAGTCTATGAAGCCTAATAGATGGCAATTGGTGGTTTGCAGTGCAAGCCACAGAACATCGTCGCTTGAGCAGCGTGAACCGTTGCAGATTTCAAAGCACCAGTTGCCAATTGCCAACGGTTGTCTTGGGGGCTTGCTTGATCTTAGAGAATCCCTGATTCTCTCTACATGCAACCGGGTGGAATTCTATTTTGTTGTTGGCGATGATTCGGACCCAATGAACTCCGTCAGGGAGTTCTATAAGCGATGCAGGAATCTTGATATCGCGCCATTCAGGGACGTGTTTCGAGTGAGGAAGGACTCTCACGCTGCATCTCACTTGTTCAGAGTAGCGGCGGGACTTGATTCGATGGTGCTCGGCGAGAACCAGGTGCTCGGCCAGTTGAAAGAAGCGTACAGTTCTTCGTGCGCGGTCAAGAGTACGGGCAAAGTGATTCACCGACTGTTTCACCAGGCTTTTCGCGTTGGCAAACAGGTTCGGTCCGATACCGAAATGGGCAAAGGAGCCTGCTCTGTCGCCACAGCCGCTGTGGAAATGCTCAAAGACAAGATCAACGGGCTGCAGGATCCTTCTATCCTCCTTATTGGTATCAATCAGATGGTGAACATTGCTGCCATGAAGCTTACCCGAATGAAGCGCTGTCATCTCACGATCGCAAATAGAAGCCCGGAAAGGGCAGCGTTTCTGGCTTCCAAATTCGGTGCTGAGAGTTGCGGCCTGGAGAGTTTGACCGACCGCATATCCGAAGCCGACATTGTCATCAGTTGCACCGCTTCGCAGCAACCCATCATAACTACTGAGATGCTGTCTCAGCAGAGCCTGAAACGAAATAAGGACAAGTGTATTCTAATGGACCTTGCGATCCCACGGGATATCAGCTACGCCCAGAAACAGGATGCATCCTACGAAGTGTACGACCTCGAAGACATCAAGAGCTTTGTGGAAAGCCAACAGAATCGGCGTATGAAGGCCATCCCCCAAGCCGAAGAGATCATAGACACTCGCCTGCGCGAATTTACAAACTGGTACGAACACGTACAGAATGAACCTGTGTACAATGGTGACGGCCGTGCCATCGAGGCGATACGTATGGAAGAAATCTCCCCGCTTTTGAGCAAGCTCACACCAGAAATGCAGGCTGAACTTGAGAAAGCGTCACAGAAACTTGTCAGCCGGGTGGTAAAGATAACCCGGCGCACTGAAGCTGGATTGGAGTCAGAAGATAATGGCTAATACTTACATGCCGATTACGCTATCGATGAAGCAACGAACCTGCCTTGTTGTTGGTGGTGGTGCCGTTGCTTTGCGCAAGGTTGATACTTTGCTCGACTACGAAACCACAATCACCGTAGTGGCACCCGAAATCAACGAGAAACTCGAATACTATGCCACCAAGAATTTGATTACGGTTGAAAAACGTCCGTACAAATCTCCCGAAGCCGGCAACTACGGCCTGGTGATTGCCGCCAGTGATGCTGATGGGGTAAATCACCAGGTAAGGGATGATTGCGTGGCCGCAAGCGTTCTTGTCAACGTCGTGGACGACCCGTCACGATGCGACTTCATCTTCCCCGCCGTATTGAGGAGAGACTGCCTTACAACCGCCATCTCCACCGACGGCAAAGCGCCGTTTGTATCCAGCCATCTGCGAGTCATCCTGAGTAATATTTTTCCCGCACACTGGAACCCTCTGATGCGCTACGCGGCAGCTTTTCGCAAAAGGGTGCAGGAACACTGGGGCAGTGACGCTGTGAAGAAAGAAGCCTGCTTCGCTGATTTCCTCGAAACCGACTGGAAAACCTTGCTGAAGAACAAAGACAAAGAAGCAATAGAAGCCGAACTCATCAGCATCATTGACAGGGAAGAAACATCTGCACAACCTTCAGATGAGTGAGAGTAGTAAAAAAACAGGAACCGTATTTCTCGTAGGGGCCGGGCCGGGTGATCCTGATCTATTTACGGTCAAGGGAACACGTCTCCTCGAACAATGCGATGTAGTAGTATGTGACAACCTGGTTCCGGACGAACTCATAGCTACGTTGCCAGCAGAAACCGAGCGTCTCTACGTCGGCAAAAAAGCAAACAGACACTCACTTCCACAGGATCAAATCAACGCCCTCTTAGTCAAGCTCGCATCTGATGGCAAGACAGTAGTTCGGCTCAAAGGTGGTGATCCGTTTGTTTTCGGTCGTGGCGGCGAGGAAGCACAGTATCTCAGGGAACATGGCATTCCCTTTGAGATAGTGCCCGGGGTGACTTCCGGTGTAGCAGCACCGGCGTATGCAGGCATACCCTGCACGGACAGACGCAAGGCCTCACTCATCACATTTGTCACCGGTCACAGGGCGGCTACAGAAGATTCTCCGGAAGTACCGTGGGAATGGCTCGGCAAGACTCGATCCGGCACTCTCGTGCTGTACATGGGAGTTGCGGAGATTGAGAGCATCGTGAACAAGCTCCTGGACTCCGGCATGGCGCCGGATACTCCGGCGGCAGCCATTGAACGTGGGACTCTCCCCTCTCAACGTGTGATTAGCGCGCAGCTGTCTGAACTGCCCACAAAAGTAACTGAGTGTAAGATTCGCCCTCCGGCTCTGTTCGTTATCGGTGAGACTGTCACCTTGCAGGAAACGCTGCACTGGTTCGAGGATAAACCACTCTTTGGCAAAAGAGTCCTGGTCACCAGACCGGCCGATCAAGCACAATCACTATACCAATCGCTTCGAAACCTGGGTGCGGAAGTACTCCCGTTCCCGACTATCGCGACAAAACCGACATTGAACGAGGCAGCCTGGAAAGCGTTGCGAAACATCACAGCCGACAAACGCTGGCTGGTATTCACCAGCGAGAACGGTGTACGTTACTTCCTGAATCAGTGGCTGGATCAAGTGGGTGACGTTCGCGGACTGGCCGCCTACAGCATTGCCGCGGTTGGTGCCGGTACTGCTCGCGCGTTAAAAGAGAGATCGTTAACGGCTGATTTCATCCCAACCAAAGCTACAACAGCCGCATTTGCGAAACAGATGTCAAAGCAGTTGGAACTCTCCGACACCACTATTGTCCGTGTACGCGGTAATCTGGCTGACATGACCGTCGAAGACACTCTGAGCAGAACGGGCGCGGAAGTGGTGCCAATCGAAACGTACGAAACTTATCCTGTGGTGTGGACGGACGAAATCAAAAAGAAACTGTCTGCATCTCCCCCGGATGTGGTGCTGTTCACAAGTGGCTCAACTGTCAATGCCCTGGCATCGAATTTGACAGAAGAAGAACGCCAGAAACTGTTCGCTAAAGCAACTGTGGTTTCGATAGGACCGTCAACTTCAGAGGTTATTCGATCGCACGGCATACCGGTGACGCTTGAAGCCGGCCCCCACACAATTCCTGATATGATTTCTGAGTTGGTGGCTTACGTGCAGAGCTAACGCCTGACTCACCTGCCTGACGGAGCCGCCATAGTGGCAGAGGAAGATCTGGTGGGGTGAGTTGTCAGCCTTCTCTACTTTTTCTCTGAACGCAGTTTTTCTAACGCCTCACCCGCCTATGGAGCAAGCTTAATGAAATTTGAAAGAGCTTCACATATGTATTCATCGCACATAGCACAGTTTTCTATATTCTTTTCCATGCAACATTTTCGAATCTCACATAGATTTTCGCAGTAAAAAAACTTACGGCCATCATTCTTGCAGCCATCGCAATTTATATGTTCAGGCTTGATGTCAGCTTTGTACAGAGATGACCATTTGGTAGCTACTACTGCTCTTTCATTATCATCATTTTCTTGGGTTGCAATATATGTTTCACATTTTGAACAATCCAAACCACAATACGCTATCATTTCTGTTCCTCCTATTATACCTGTGTCCGTCAGATATCCACATCTGCCGGATGACACGGTACATGTAAACATGTGCCGCACACCAGCAGTCTTCGTTTTTTCCAGAGGGAACCGATACTATTTTTCAGTTAGGCTCAATCACCGCGATCTGCTCAACCCGCCAGTCAACGTCGTCCAGCCAGATCCCGATGATTTTCACCGGCAAACCCCAGGAACGAATGGTCTCCATCCCCTTCTTCACATGCTCAAAGTGCACATCCTTCGGAACGGGATTACCGGCGCAGTCACCATGTCCCACAAGTGCGACAACCTGGCTGCCGTGCGCCTGCACCGAGATAGTCGCCCTGTTCTTGATGGACTCCACAAGTCCCGAATTCCCATCGAATAGTATCTTGTCCGGGCCCGGCTCGGTGATGGAATCGACATAATCGACTCCGAATGTAGCCTTCATCCACTCAATGACCGGCAGTTGGGTTCTGCCGTCCATACAGTTGATTGTCGTTGCGAACTTACCTCGTGCAGTCATTCGGCCTCCGTTTTCTAATCTGCTATCCTGCGTCGCAGAAAAGCATGACTACTGAATACGACCTATCATCCTCGCGTGAACCAGTGCCAGAGTACGGAATACCATGTGGGCAAACTTGGAATAGGGCATATACCACAAAATATAAAAAACACATACCAGATGGAGGAAGTACATAACATAAGCGGCCATCGCCATGTCGGCCACCCGGATAAACCAGGAGAGCATCCCGGTCAGACTGGTGAAAAACATCATATAGAGAAAGATATTGTCGGAGTAGCTGCTCGATTCATCTTCAGTACCCCAATACCTGGCAATAAGTAAACCGCAACCAATGATAATGGCCATACCACTCAATCCGCCAAGAATCTTGACAGGGTTAGGAAACTCGACCGGCATTTCGATGAAGGGATGCAGGCTCTCAATTCTGAACCATAAATGCAAGTACTCAGGAATGAAGTGAAGAGCAAAGACCATCAGGGTCGTCACAAAAGCGCCCACAAAACCGTAGATGAGTAACTGATGTCCGATTGCCCGAGAATGACTTGCCTCGCATTCACGGAATTTGCTATGCGAAATTATCTCTTTGATTGTCAGTATAAGTGCGCTGACAAACCCAAGCGTGTAGTCCTGCCCTGGTTGGCGTAAACCTTTCCAGAACCGTCCCATTCCAATCCCCGCGAACAGGAAGATCATGACACCACCGAACACGAAAAGGGCATCAATGGAACTGTGCGGTAGGAAGAGATTGAAATCCACCACGTTGCTCTCAAGAAACTGGAAACTGCCATCTGCTGTCTGGGGAGCGAACAAAAACATGCATCCGAGTAACAGGATAGTCGGAACTAACAGAAGCAATGGCAGCGCGGACGGGCTGGCTACGGCTTTCCCCATAAATGACGGAAACGAAAAGTGCTTATAGGCAAAAACACGGACAGCGGCGAGCACATCACCAGGCCTGGCCCCGCGAGGACAATATGTCGTACAATCGTTGCATTGATAACACAACCAAAGGTTTGGTTCTTTTATCAAGGTCTCGGTTTGGCCCCACCCCGCCAGTAGCATTTCCCTCCTCGGGAACGGATTGGTTTCGGGTGACAACTTACAGACAGCCGAACAGGTTGCACACTGGTAACAATTTTTGAGCGTATCTCCGCCAAGTCTCTTAACTTCCTGAATAAACACAGGATCAGGGTTTGCCAGTTGTAATTCTGCCATGCACGCACTCCACGACTTGAACGTTAACAAAGTAACTGCTCTGAGCAATTCCCAGAGACTAGCGCAGAAAATAGTCTCATGGCAGGAAAATGTAAAGACCAAATCGTTACTCTTTTCACAATCGGTTGACCCTCAGACATACTACGATCACTCCAGACCAAGAAGCATATCCGGACATACAAGAAGACACTAACTTCTCTTCTTTTGCAACCACGGGAATGCACAATAACAGACAGACCACCGAATCATGCAAAATCAAGGATGTACCTATTCTTTAGTAACAGTTTGTGATAGTCACTTCAAGGTGGTCCAGGCGGCCATAATAACAAGACATATTACATCTCCTATCGTGATTTTCCTGCTAACAGCTTGTCCGTAGCTGAGTTGAGCCAGAACATCGGGGCTAACCTATTGGCTGGCATAGGAATCGATGGATATGCAAAACATGACCTAATAAGTGTGCGAATTAGGCCTTTTCCTCTTGACACCAAACAGGAAAGGCAGTAGCTTCTCGCAATTCGTAAGGTACGTAAGTTGCTTTCTGTGGAGTTTCCCTTACAGCAACATGTTTGTGAATAAAGTAACATGATAAAGTCAAATAAACTACCGAAAATAGACCTCGTTGGAATTCAGCAAGATTGCTGCGCTTGTGACAGAAGGCACATGGTGCAATCGATCGAGAGTAGGTCTTTTTTGGGCAACAAAGACAAAGATCTTGAAAGCGGAGGCCGGAAGTTATGGGTAAACCAGGATTGATATCCCCCCACGGCAGCGACACCCTGAAGATCCTCCTGTTGGAAGGTAAGGAACGTCAGGATGAGTTGAAGAGAGCTGAGACTCTCCCGAAAATCGTTATGACCACTCGTGAGACCGGGGACCTTATCTTCCTTGGTATCGGTGGTTTCACTCCCCTGGAAGGCTTCATGGGAGAAGCTGACTGGAAGGGCGTATGCAAAGACATGAAGATGTCCAACGGCATCTTCTGGCCTATCCCGATCACATTGTCTCATGATAAGAAAGTTGATCCCGGCAAAGAGCTCTGTCTGGTTTCGGGTGAAACGGATGAGATCATGGGCACCATGAAAGTAACTGAGTGCTACAAGATCGATAAAGAGTTCGAGTGCAAGAACGTTTTCGCCACCACCGATGCCGAGCATCCGGGCGTGAAGATGGTGATGGCCCAGAAGGAATGGAACCTGGCCGGACCGGTGAAGGTTCTCTCTGAGAGCTATTTCCCCGAAGAGTTCAAGGGTATTTATCAGCGTCCCGCTGAGAGCCGGAAGATATTCGAAGAGAAGGGCTGGAAGAACATTGCCGCTCTGCAGCTTCGCAACCCCATGCACCGCTCACATGAGTACCTGGCCAAGATCGCCCTTGAGGTGAGTGATGGTCTGTACATCCATCAACTAGTCGGGAAACTGAAACCGGGCGACATTCCGGCTGATGTTAGAGTAGACTGCATCAATACCCTGGTCGAGAATTACTTCGACAAGAGCCGTGTGGTTTGCGGCGGCTATCCTCTCGATATGCGCTACGCCGGACCTCGTGAAGGACTGCTTCACGCTGTATTCCGCCAAAACTTCGGCTGTACCCACATGATCATCGGTCGTGATCATGCTGGCGTTGGCAATTACTACGGCCCGTTCGACGCTCAGGACATCTTCTTCAAGCTCTGGGATGGCGCTCTGGAGTGCAAGATGCTGCCGATCGACTGGACGTTCTGGTGCTACAAGTGCGGCGGTATGGCTTCCATGAAGACCTGTCCGCACGCCAAGGAAGATCGCCTTTTCCTCTCGGGAACCGCGCTTCGCAAGTCCCTCTCTGAGGGTGGTGACATACCGGCCGAATTCAGCCGACCCGAAGTCCTTGAAATCCTGCGTAAGTACTATGCCGGCATCAAGGAAGAGGACAAGGTTGAGGTTAAAATGCATGGCCACGCAACTGGCGATGCCAAAGTTAAAAAGTAAGAAAACAATAATAAATGAGTTTAACAGGTGAAAAGACCAATCTGCTAAGCAGGAGGAATTCATGCCGAGTTATGTGATCCCTGACAAGTGCGATGGGTGTAAAGCGCTGGACAAGACAGCTTGCCAGCATGCGTGCCCCAACGACTTGATGGTCCTGGACAAGAAGACCATGAAGGCTTACAACCAGGATCCAGCGATGTGTTGGGAGTGTATGTGCTGCGTAAAGATCTGCCCGGTGCAGGCGATGGAAATCCGCGGTTATGCGGACTTTGTACCGCTCGGTGCTCTCGTTACGCCGCTGAGATCTTCCGACAGCATCCTTTGGACGGTCAAGTTCCGCAATGGTACTCTCAAAAGGTTCAAGTTCCCGATCCGTACCACACAGGAAGGTTCTGCAGTTCCGGACGGTGGTTTCCCCACCGGTACCGACGATCTGAAGAGCCCGCTGCTGTTCACTGAACCAGAATCAACCAAATGCGGTGAACTTCCAAAGGTGAAGTAGAAAAGGAAGATTAAGAATTATGGCAAATTTCGAAACAGTAGAGATAACCACAGACATACTGATCTGTGGTGGCGGCATGGCCGCCTGTGGCGCTGCTGTTGAGACAGCCTACTGGGCCAAGAAGAATAACCTGAAGGTTACTCTGGTCGATAAGGCTTCTCTTGACAGATCCGGCGCCGTTGCCATGGGATTGTCAGCTATCAACCAGTATGTTGATGTCAATTCCGGCAACAACACGATCGAAGACTACGTTGGGTACGTCAGAAACGATCTCATGGGTATTACCCGTGAAGACCTCGTGGCCAACATCGCCCGTCACGTCGATTCCTCGGTCCACCTCTTCGAAAAATGGGGACTGCCGATCTGGAAAGACGCCGAAGGCAAGTATGTTCACGAAGGTCGCTGGCAGCTTATGATCAACGGTGAATCCTACAAGATCATCGTTGCCGAGGCCGCCAAAAATGCACTCGGTGCGGACAATATCTACGAGAGAGTGTTCATCACCGAGCCGCTGATTGATGATCAAGGCAATTGCTGCGGCGCTGTTGGTTTCAGTGTTCGCGAAAACAAGTTCTATGTCTTCAAGGCCAAGGCTGTGATCGCTGTCATGGGCGGTGCCGTACACGTCTTCAAGCCGCGTTCTACCGGTGAAGGCCTTGGACGTTCCTGGTATCCTCCGTTCAACTCCGGCGCCAGTGCTTATTTCACGATCAAAGCCGGCGCTGAGATGACCTGCCAGGAAGTTCGGTTCATCCCGGTCCGCTTCAAGGACGCCTACGGTCCGGTTGGCGCCTGGTTCCTCCTGTTCAAAGCCCGCGCCACCAATGGCTTGGGCGAGAACTACATGGAGACCAGACGACCTGAGCTCGAGAACTGGAAGCCTTACGGTATGGTGAAGCCGGTACCGGCCAACCTCCGTAACTGGCTCATGATGCTTGACGTCATGGAAGGCAAGGGTCCGATATACATGAGGACCGAGGAAGCTCTCCAGAAAATCTCTGCTGAGGTTACTGATGAAAAAGCGCGGAAAAAGAAACTCAAAGAGCTTGAGTCCGAGGCTTGGGAAGACTTCCTTGACATGACTATCTCCCAGGCTCTGCTCTGGGCAGCCAGTGATGTGTTCCCGGAAGAGAAGCCTTCTGAAATTGCTGCCTGCGAACCGTACTTCATCGGCTCACACTCCGGCGCCTCCGGTGCCTGGGTCAGTGGTCCGGAAGATCTCGCTCCGCCGGAGTACTTCTGGGGTTACGCCAATATGACCACCGTCAAGGGTCTGTTTACCGCTGGTGACGGCTCTGGTGCCTCCAGTCATAAGTTCTCCTCCGGCTCTCACGCCGAAGGCAGAATAGCCGGTAAGGCTGCTTGCTCGTACGCCGTCGATAACACAACTATTGGCAATGTCGATGCAGCTACGATCGAAGAGCTCAAGAAGCGTATTCTTATGCCGCTGGATCTCTTTGAAGAAAGCAAGAATGCTTCTACGGATCCGGATACCAATCCGCATTACATCCGTCCGAAGCAGTATATGTTCCGTCTCCAGAAGATCATGGATGAGTACGCCGGTGGCGTCTCAACCAACTTCACCACCAACGAGCAATTGATGAATAAGGGTCTGGACCTTCTGGCCATTCTAAGGGAAGACTCCGAAAAACTAGGAGCCGAAAGCTTGCATGAGCTGCTCCGTGTTTGGGAGAACGTCCACAGAACATGGCAGGCGGAAGCCCACATTCGTACCATGCTTTTCCGCGACGAGACTCGTTGGCCCGGATACTATTTCCGCGCTGACAAGCCGAAAATGAAGGACGACTGGAAAGTCTTCGCAAACTGTCAGTGGGATCGCAAGACCGGCGAGTGGAATATGATAAAAAGGGATATCATCCCCGTATACTAATCGTTGGTTTATAGCTGAAAACAGCTAAGACAAGGCCCTCCCGACCCACGTGGTCAGGAGGGCCTTACTCTGCGGGGTTGACAGTTGCGGCGAATCAAGTATTTTGCTGATTAATTGAGTCTATTAGTCACTTAGATTGGAGTGTAGCTCAAAATTGACTACCAAGAAAAACATGTCCAAATGCCCGCATTGCGGGATCGAGATGAAGAAGTGGATGCCTCCGGAAGACTCCAGTTGGGACCGCCTGTACCATTTTGTCTGCTTCAATGACGACTGCCCTTACTATGTCAACGGTTGGCAACACATGGAACAGAACTACAGCCAGAAAGCCTCATATCGCCACCGGTACGATCCACATCTGGATGAATCAGGACCGCTGCCAGTGTGGTCGTCTAATGCACATCGGGGTCGGATAATTGACTGAGAGGGTTAAGAATGCGAGAAATTGACAGATTCAAAGAAGAAATCCTGAAGGACTACCCCAAAATGACGAGGGATGACTCGTTCACCTTCGCCTGTCATCCGGGGGTTAGTTGCTTTAACAACTGCTGCTCCGATGTTAATATCTTTCTCACTCCTTACGACGTAATAAGGCTGAAAAACCGACTTGGCATTTCTTCCCAGGAACTCCTGGACAAGTACACACTCTTGCCATTTGACAAGAATCTGACATACCCGATTATCCTGTTGCAGATGAGCGACGATGACGACAAGGTCTGTCCCTTCGTAGGTAAAGATGGCTGCCAGGTGTACGAGGATCGCCCTTGGGCCTGTCGGATGTACCCGCTTGGTATGGGGTCTTCGAAAGAGGATGATGACTCATTGCCCGACGAGTTCTTCTTCCTTCTAAAGGAGGCCGTTTGCAAGGGGTTCAGTGAGCAGAAAACTCAGAAGGTCAGTGAGTGGCTTCAGGATCAGGGAATCACCGAGTACAACGAAATGGGAGAGCAGTTCAAGAATATCACGCTTCATCCATTCTTCGAAGACGCCAAAAACCTGACCCCCCAGAAAGTTGAGATGTTCTTTCTGGTGTGCTATAATATTGACAAGTTCCGTGAATTTGTATTTGAAAGCACGTTTTTCGATAGGTTCGAAGTAGACGACGACACCAAAAAGAAGATCAAGGATGACGAAATTGAACTGTTGAATTTTGGCTACACGTGGCTCCGATTCGCCCTCTTTGGCGAGAAAACCATGACTGTCAGGAGCAACGTCCTGGCTGACAAAGAAAGGGAGCTAAAGATGAAACGGAAACTCCCCAAGACCTCTGAGGAAAAGGAATAACAACGGAGTTCTGTTACTCTTGGCAATTCGATTCGCGTCTATCGATCAGCTTTGACAGAGTATGGAGTCGGGCAAGTGCAAGTCACCGCCCGGCTCCTTTTCTATGATCGGCAGTGACAACAAGGATCAAGATTGAGACCAACGATGTACGAAGCTCGGTCGAAAGCCTATTGCCAATTCGCCAGGCGTATCTTAGCTTCCGAAAGTGACCTGTTCACCTGATTGACTATGAATGCCCGGATGTTACGAAAACTGATTATTGGATCACGCGGCTCAGAACTTGCCCTGTATCAGGCCGAACTTATCCGCAGCGTCCTGCGTGACAAGCATAGCTGTGACACTGAGATTACAGTTATCAAGACCAGGGGTGATAAGCTCGACCAGCTCGCATTCGACAAAATGGAAGGCAAGGGGTTCTTCACAAAGGAGATTGAGGATGCGCTGCTGGCCGGACAGATAGATCTGGCGGTACACTCTCTAAAAGATTTGATGACCACCCAACCTGAAGGGCTGAAACTCGGCGCTGTTGGCTACCGCGCCGACCGCAGGGAACTGCTGTTGATAAACAAGGATGCGCACAACGGCGTTGGAATCCTGCCAATCAAATCGGGGGGAACGATCGGTACAAGTTCAGCACGTCGCAAGTGTCAGATCGCACACCACAACCCGACACTCGTTATTGAGGATCTGCGCGGAAATGTTCCGACCAGACTTCGCAAGCTGCGCTCCGGAGACTACGACGCCATCATTATTGCAGTGGCCGGAGTCGAGCGTCTCAAGCTTGATATATCTGATCTCAAGACCGTTTATCTGAATACAGACGAGTTTCTCCCAGCCCCGGGGCAGGGAATACTTGGCATACAGATACGCTCTAATGATCCCGAAGTAGAGACGATTATCTCCAAATTAGAGGAGCCGGACACAGCACTCGAAGCGTCATTGGAGCGGGGTTTGCTCGCACGATTTGACTCAGGGTGTTCGCTTCCCTTAGGAGTGTCAACTCAGATATCAGGAAAGCAGTTTCGTTTGAATGCTGTGCTTGGACAAAAAGACGACGACAACTGGTCCGATCTTAGAGTAACAGAAGTAACGGGGACGTACGTGAACCGTGTAATTGACGAAGCATACCGGAAACTGACCGAAGGAACCCCATGATGCACCTTACTATTGTCACCAACTTGCTGGAGTTTTCACGATGACCATATCTCATCGCCCGCGGCGACTGCGGCGCAATCAACTCATCCGTGACCTTGTGGCCGAACACCACGTCCACCTCGACGGACTCATCCAGCCCTACTTTGTATGCGACGGTACCGGTGTTCGAGACGAGATCAACACCATGCCCGGCATACATCGTGAATCGGTGGATTCGCTGGTTGAATCGATTGGGAACGACCGCAAATTGGGCATCTCAAAAGTCATGCTCTTTGGCGTTACCGACCGCAGAGACCCCATGGCTGCCACGGCGTGGGATGATGACAACCCGGTGATCCGGGCAGTGCGCAAACTGGAAGACAAGTTTGGCGATGACGCGCATGTCTGTGCCGATGTCTGCCTGTGTGCGTACACTGACACCGGTCACTGTGGCATTATGGTCGATGGAGTGGTTGATAACGATAAGTCGGTTGACATCCTGTGCAAAATGAGTCTTGCCCTGGCGAAAGCCGGTTGCGACTGCCTCGGACCATCGGACATGATGGACGGCAGGATCGGCGCAATCCGCAAGACGCTTGAGGCGGAAGGATACACCGATACAATTATCATGGCTTACACCGCGAAGTATGCTTCGTCATACTACGGCCCGTTTCGCGAAGCTGCCTGTTCTACTCCCGGCGAGGGGGATCGCAAAGGCTACCAGATGGACTTCCGCAACTGTACAGAAGCTGTGCATGAACTGTCGCTCGACGAGTTAGAGGGAGCCGACATTGTCATGGTCAAACCGGCCCTGACGTATCTCGATATAATTTCCGATTTCAAGCGCAATACAAGTATTCCGGTGGCGGCTTACAATGTTTCCGGCGAGTATGCGGCAGTCAAACTGATGACCCAAACCGGACTGGCTGAAGAAGGAGCGCTGATCATGGAAAACCTTACGGCTATCACGCGTGCCGGGGCAACGATCATTCTCACGTACCACCTGAGGGATATTCTGAAAAATGGCTGGCACCAGGCGTAATACAAAACGATCCCGCGAACTGCTTCATCTGGCAGAAAGTGTCATCCCCGGCGGTGTAAACTCGCCCGTGCGGGCTTTCAAATCGGTAGGTGGCACCCCTCCGTTCATAAAGCGCGGCGAAGGAGCTTATCTCTATGATGTGGATGGCAACCGGTATCTTGATTTCTGCTGTTCCTGGGGACCACTGATCCTCGGCCACGCCGACCCTGATGTTGTTGATGCCGTCAAAGCCCAGATAGAGCATGGTTTGACATTCGGAGCCACAACGGAGCTTGAATACGAACTCGCCAGGTTCATTGTGGATCACTGTGAACCAGTCGAGAGCGTGCGGTTTGTATCGTCCGGGACCGAGGCTGTCATGTCCGCCATTCGCCTGGCGCGCGGATTCACCGAGCGTGACTTTATCCTGAAATTCGAAGGTTGCTATCACGGCCACAGCGACCACTTGCTGGTAAAAGCGGGTTCCGGGTTGGCAACGTTCGGCCAGCCATCATCTGCAGGCGTACCGCCGGACATCACCAGG
>Ga0164310_10001254_pt1 | contig 14215 bp, 11 predicted proteins | sample GuaBasSedimGuay1_FD_121795 | JGI IMG/M metagenome (GOLD analysis project Ga0164310, IMG submission 121795) | Subseafloor sediment microbial communities from Guaymas Basin, Gulf of California, Mexico - Guay1, Core 4569-9, 0-3 cm | ecosystem: Environmental > Aquatic > Marine > Hydrothermal vents... | reverse complement strand
GATGTACTCGGCGCCATAGTGCGCGGCCGAGCGTCGTTGTTCCCGCTCGCTGATGACGGCGTCAGCGCCGCCCGCCAGCCACAGCATGGGCGTCTGTGCGTGCTTTGCGGGCGACCAGAGCAGCGGATTATATTGTAGCAACACCCACAGAGATTCCGGCCCCAGGTTGGCGTGCAGTTCCTCCGGCGAGACGAGCGCGCCCTCAGTGATGAACATCGCGGCTGCGCGGCGCGGATTGCGCACTATCGGTGTGGTCGTCAGCGTGGCCGTGCTCAACAGGAACCCCGCCGGGTCGAGAGCGGCGAATTTCAGCACCGACCACAGCATGTTGTGTGACGTCCACGGTGCGACCAGCACCGCGGCGGGCAAGCGGCCCGCGTGCTTGAGATACCATTGGGTCAGCGCGCCCCCCATGCTGTGCCCCATCAGGACGGGCTGGCGCGGCAGCCGCTCGACCTCCGCTTTGAGAAAGCCGAGATAATAACCAAGCGTACACCAGCGGATCGGACGCCGCGTGGGCGCCGCGCCGTGCCCCGGCAGGCTAAAGGCGTGAGTCTCCCATCCCCACCCGGCGAAAAGCTCTTGCCAATACCTCCAGCACCACGCCCCGTGAAACATACCATGCTGCATCAAGATGGGCGTCTGAAATCGCCCCGTTTCCGGCGTGTAGACGATGCGCTCGATTCCACCCTCCACCGTCCGGGAAATCTGGTACGCCATATCCCCCACTCACTTGCAAACTTGCCACCTGCGCACTTGCAAACCTATTCCTCGTACACCTTCCAGTATTGTTCCTCATTCTTCCAAGCGGTGCGGAACTCGTCCGGCACGTTGCCCACGGTGGCCTCGCACTCGGCGGTGACGACGCCATCGGGCAGGCGGATCTCGCCGGCCACCCGCGCGCCCACGCCGCTCATTCGCTCCACCCAGCCAATGGCCGTCAGTGGGGTCTCAGTGGGGGTCGGACGGCGATAGCGGATGGTGAGGCGCAGCGTAGCCATCAGGTTATCGTCAGAATTACCCAGCATCACGGCCCGTCCGGAGGTCTCGTCCAGGATGGCGGCGACGATGCCGCCGTGAACGACGCCCGGATAGCCCTGATACTCCTCCGGCACGCTGAACTCGACCCGCACCTGTTCGGCCTCGTGATCCTCGTAAAAGGTCAGCTTTAGCCCGACCGGGTTCTGCCGCCCGCAGAGAAAGCACATTCGAGAGTTGGGTTGTTTGCGCATTATTTGCTCCATACCTGCTCACTTGCACACTTATAACCCGTACAACTCCCCGTACTTATCACAGAGGTAGCGGATGTACGGTTCAATGTTCAACGGGCCGCCAGTGACGCGCTCGACCAGTTCGGACGGCGTGTATTTGCGCCCGTGTTGGTAGATGCTCTCCTTGAGCCAGTTGTGCAGCGTGCTGAATTTGCCTGCCTCGATCTCGCTCTCGATTTCGGGATGGGCCTGCGTGGCCTGCTCAAAGAACTGTGCGCTCAAGATGTTGCCCAGTGTGTACCCCTGGAACGCCCCGCCGATACCACCGGCGTACCAGTGTATGTCTTGCAGCACGCCGTCACGGTCGTCCGGCGGGATGATGCCCATGTCGGCGCTAAAGCGCTCGCGCCAGGCATCGGGCAGATCGCGCACGGTCAGATCGCCTTCCAGCAGACGCAGTTCAAAGTCAAAGCGCAGCAGGATGTGGAGGTTGTAAGTGACCTCGTCGGCGTCCGTACGTATCAGTGAACGCTCGACTTTGTTGATGGCGCGGTAGAACGTCTCCAACTCCACATCCTCTAGTTGGTCGGGAAAGATATCTTGCAATCTGGGGTAGAAGAAACGCCAAAAACCCCGACTGCGCCCAACGACGTTTTCCCACAAGCGGGATTGGCTCTCGTGGACGCCCGATGACGTCCCGCCGGCCAGCGGCGTGCCCTCAAGGTCTGTGCGGACGCCCTGCTCGTACATCCCGTGGCCGGATTCGTGCATCGTGCCGAACAGCGCTTCGCCCAAGTTGTTCTCCTTGACGCGGGTCGTGATGCGCACATCGCCGATGGAGAACTCGGTTGTGAACGGGTGAGGGGCCTTGTCCTGCCGCCCGCGCTCAAAATCGTAGCCCAAGCGTTTGACAACCTCCAGCCCAAACGCCCACTGCTGCGCTTCTGGGAAGGTCTGGCGCAGGCAAGCATCGTCCGCCGGCGGCTGGGCCGTGATCGCTTGCACGATGGGCACAAGTTGCTCGCGCAGTTCCGCAAATGTGGCGCGCACGGTCGAGGCTTTCATACCATAGTCGGCGTAATCAATCAAGGGGTCGGCGATGTGCTCGTAGCCTGGAAAAAAGTTTGCCAGCCGTCGGCTCAGATCAAGCGTCTTTTCGAGATAGGGCCGCACTTTGGCAAAGTCATTCGCCGGACGCGCCTCGGCCCAGGCCTGGAACGAGGCGGAGCGGTGGTCGGAGAACTCGGCCACGAACGCCGGGGGAACCTTTATCGCCCGCTCATAGTCGCGCCGCGTGACGCGGATGAGACTGGCCTCGTCAGAGTCGTAGGGCGCGCTCTCCTCGTAGGGGCGCAGATCGTCCAGCAGCTTGCCTATGCCGGCATCGGTGAACTTTTCGTGGGCCAATCGTTCCAGTGTGGCGGTCTGCCGCGCGCGCGCCGGCGCGCCGCCGGGCGGCATGTAGGTGTTTTGATCCCAATCCAACAGCGCGGCGGCGGATTCTAGGTCGTTGATCTCGGTGAGGCGGGTTTTCAGCTCTTTCAGCTTGGTTTTCATATTTTTCCTCTTGGTTGTGATGTGTTAGTTGATTGGCCGAATTGGCGCGACCATCTTTTCTTGCACCCATCCAAAGACCTCATAGATCACCCTGATTGCCGCGAACGACGTAGCGTCGTTGCAATCAAGCGGAGGGGCGACCTCCACGATATCCAGCGCGCGGACGGGCAGCCGGGCAAAGACGGCGCGCATTAATTCCAACAACTCGCGGGTGGAGAGGCCGCCCGCCTCTGGCGTGCCGGTGCCGGGAGCGTAGGCTGGGTCCAGGCCGTCAATGTCCAGCGTAAAGTATATCGCGTCCACCTCTTGCAATTGGATCACCACTTCCTCGGCCACGGCTCCTATCCCCCGGCGGTAAACGTCGCGGGCGGTGTGAACGCCGATCTCGGGGTGAGCGTCCAGAAACGCCAGTTCGTCCTCCATCCAGGAGCGGATGCCGACAAAGGCCAGGTGGCGCGGTTCAATGTTGGGCAGTTCCAGCACGCGCCGCTCGGTGCAGGCGTGGGACCAGGAATGGCCCTCGTATTCGTTGGCCAGGTCAAGGTGGGCGTCAAAGTGGACGACGCCGAACGAACCGGGCACCGCCTGGCTAAAGGCGGCCGTCAGCGGGATGGTGACGGAATGGTCGCCCCCCAGGAAGATGGCGAGCGGATGGCGCAATGTTTGTATCGCCTGGGCCTCCACCGTCGCAAAGTAGCGCTCCCAGTTGAGGTCGCCGCTCACGTCGCCGTAATCTCGGATGCGCAAACGTTCGAGGCGGTATCTCTCCTCGGTGGAGGCGGAGACGTGGGGCGTAATCTCGCGGATTCTGGCCGGGGCGCGGGCGGCCCCTTTACGAAAGCTGGTGGCGTTGTCGAACGGTACGCCCATAATTCCGATCTCGGCGGCGGGATCGTTGCTGCATAACCCGCTCCAGAGTTGGCGGTGGGCGGGTGCGCGGGTGAGTGGTTTGACCATAATGGGTTGATTGTATCACGTTTGGGGATGAGAGGCAAACGGGGTATTGTGGGGCTGAACTACAAACAACCGCACGGCCTGCGGAGGAGCCGTGCGGTTGTCTATTTTGTCTAGCTTTGACTAGCTGACCAGGATGGGCGGCTTTAGTAGTGGCCGCGGTCACCTCCGCCCCGGAAATCCTGCTTTCGGGATCGTTTGGGGCGCGCTTCTGCCACTTTGAGGTCTCGCTCGTCCACGGACTTGCCGTCGAGTTCGGTGATGGCTTTTTGAGCGTCGCTCTCTTCTTCCATCTCGACAAAGGCAAAACCTCTGGAACGGCCCGTCATACGGTCTGTGACGAGATTCACGGACGCGACTTTTCCTATCTCTCCGAAGAGATCAGATAGGGTGGCTTCGGTGGTCTGATAATTCAGATTACCGACGTACAATCGCTTGTTCATACTTCTCTCTCCTCCTGCTGTGGCATATTACTATACGGCCTGCACGTCGTCGGCTTGCAATCCCTTGGGTCCCTGCTTGACGGAGAACTCGACTCGCTGGCCCTCCTGTAGCGTGCGAAACCCACCTCCTGTGATGGCTGAGTAGTGTACGAATACATCATCTCCTCCGTCACGCTGGATGAAGCCATATCCCTTGGCGTCGCTAAACCACTTTACGGTTCCGATCTCTCTTTCGTTCACTTTCTTTACTCCCTTATGAAATCTCATGTTTTTCTTTGACAAAGCGGACATTGGAAACAAAAAAGCCGCCCAGCCTCCGCAAGCCTGGACGGTCATTTTGTACAGTCAAAGCCTACTTTGCCCTACAGTGTGATTAGTTTACCATCCTTACACAGAAAAGTCAAATTGGATTTATTGAGCTATTGGGCTTGAAATTCACTGGACAGTGAGTATAGTCGGTGTTAAAATAGCAACGTTATGGCAGACTCACAACTCCTTTCCGCTCGTTACGTTCACATCACTGGTGTCGTCCAGGGAGTTGGATTCCGCCCCTTTGTCTACAACCTGGCTACCGGACTGGGTCTCTCCGGTTGGGTGCTGAACAGTTCCTCCGGCGTGGAGATTGAGGCGGTTGGCTCAACCATCGCACTCGATCAATTCGTCGAGCGGCTGCAATCGGAAGCGCCTCCTATATCTCGCATTGAGCAGATCACTGTTACTGACATCCCCAATCCGTCTGCTCCTGCGGAGCAGGAGACCCAATCCGTCTGCTCCTGCGGAGCAGGAGACCCAATCCGTCTGCTCCTGCGGAGCAGGAGACCCAACCCCCAATTCATCATTCGCCACTCGGAGGGCCGTCCCGGCGAGTTCCAGCCTATCTCGCCAGATATTTCCGTCTGCGACGATTGCCTGCGCGAGCTTTTTGATCCCGATGACCGGCGCTATCGTTACCCTTTCATCAACTGCACCAACTGCGGTCCGCGCTTTACCATCATCCAAGACATTCCCTATGACCGGCCCAAGACGACGATGTCGCCCTTCGAGATGTGCCCCGCTTGTCAGGCCGAGTACGACGACCCGACCAATCGCCGCTTCCACGCTCAGCCCAATGCCTGTCCGGTCTGTGGCCCGCAGGTTTGGTTGCAAGTGGGCGAGTCGCAAGTTTTGCGTGGTGACGAGGCGGTTCTGGCTGTGCGAAAGATGTTGGTTGAGGGTGGAGTGGTCGCTATCAAAGGGCTGGGCGGTTTTCATTTGGCCTGCGATGCGACTAACGATAAGTCAGTGGCCCTGCTGCGTGAGCGGAAGGGCCGGGTGGACAAGCCTTTTGCGCTGATGGCTTTCGATTGTGAGATGATTGAGCGGTTCTGCTACGTCAATGAGGATGAGCGGGCGCTTCTCGCTTCCCGCGAGCGACCCATCGTCTTGCTGCGCGAGCGAGCCGAGAGCTTTATCTCGCCTCTCGTCGCACCTGGCAATCGCTACCTGGGAGTAATGCTATCCTATACCCCGCTTCACTACCTGCTGTTAGAGCTAACAGGTGATTTCCCCCTTGCCCTGGTGATGACCTCTGGCAACCTCTCGGAGGAGCCTATCGCCACCGGTAACGACGAGGCGCTGGCGCGATTGAGCGGCCTGGCGGACGGCTTTCTCCTGCACGATAGGGACATCCACGCCCGCTGCGATGACAGCGTCACGCGAATCTTTGCCGGGGCGGAACTGCCAGCGCGTCGCTCGCGGGGGTACGCTCCCTATCCGGTTCATCTCCCCTTCCCCGCGCGGCAGGTGCTGGCGGTGGGCGGAGAGCTAAAGAACACCTTTTGCCTCACCCGCGAAAGGTACGCTTTCCTCAGCCAGCACATCGGCGATATGGAGAATTACGAGACGTTGCGTTCCTTCGAGCGGATGGTGGAGCAACTGCAACGCACCTTCCGCATCAAGCCGGAAATCATCGCCCACGATATGCACCCCGGCTACCTCACGACGCGATACGCCAGAGAGCAAGTTGCAAGTGGCAAGCGGCAAGTGGCAGTTCAGCACCATCACGCTCACATTGCCTCCTGTATGGCCGAGAACGGGCTGACCGGTGAGCGGCCCGTCATCGGCGTGGCTTTCGACGGTACCGGCTATGGCGTCGACGGGGCGATCTGGGGCGGCGAGTTCCTGATCGCTGACTATGCTTCCTTCCGGCGCGCGGCTCATCTCAAGTACGTGCCCCTGCCCGGCGGCGACGCGGCCATCCGCAGGCCCTACCGCATCGCGCTGGCCCTCCTGTGGGCGGCGGGCGTGGAGTGGGAGGAGGACTTGTCCCCAGTGGCGGCCGCTTCTTCTATCGAACGGGCGGTGCTGGCCCGCCAGTTGGAGCGCGAATTGAACACCGTCCCTACGTCCAGCGTGGGCCGTCTCTTTGACGCCGTCTCTGCTCTGGCCGGCGTGCGGCAAGAGGTCAACTATGAGGCTCAGGCGGCTATCGAACTTGAAAACCTGGTTCTGCCCGACGAAACCGGCGCATACCCGTTCGAACTTGCTTCTTACGCATTACGCATTGACCCCGCCCCCTGTATCCGCGCCGTCGTCGCCGACGCGCGGGCGGGGACGCCGGCGGGCGTGATCGCGGCGCGCTTCCACAACGGACTGGCGCGCATGATGCGCGACGTCTGCCTGCGGCTGCGGGAGGAGAGCGGGTTGGACGAGGTAGCTCTCTCCGGCGGCGTCTTTCAGAACGTGGCGCTGCTGGGAAAGAGTGTATCGCTCTTGCGGGAGGCCGGATTCACCGTTTACACCCATCACCTGACGCCGCCCAACGACGGAGGAATCTCGCTGGGGCAGGCGGTGGTGGCGAGCGCGAGGGAATAAAGATGCGTAGATTGCTCTTACTGGCATTGATGGGCGCGCTGCTGGCGGCGACGTTGTTGCCGCCGGTCCCCGCGCGCGCGGCGGAACTCGACCAGAGCGGCGTGACCCACGTCGTGGGGTGGGGCGAGACGCTGTTCAGCATCGCCCGGCGGTACGGCGTCTCTGTGGACGGTATCTGCGTGGCCAACGGCATCACCGACCCCACCCGCATCTATGCCGGGCAGCGGTTGACGATTCCCACTTCTAACAGTGTGACCGGTGCGTCGCCCGTGCCCGCGGGAGCCACGCACGTCGTCCAGGCGGGCGAGAACTTGTTCCGCATCGCGCTGCGCTACGGGACCACGGTGCAGGCGCTGGCCGCGCTGAACTCTATCTACAACCCCGGTCACGTCGTAGCCGGGCAGCGATTGGTCATCCCCGGCAGCGCGACGACTCCCTCGCTGGCCTACCAGCCCCAACACGCCTCTACCACTCACACCGTGCGGCGGGGCGAGACGCTCTCGGTCATTGCCCAGCGGTACGGCGTCGCGCTGTGGACGTTGGCGCAGATCAACAACATCGCTAACCCTGCGTTGATTTTGCCCGGCCAGGTGATCATAGTCCCCAAGTCCGGTAGCCTGGCGCCGACCGCTGCGCCCACCGGCGGCGGCAAGCGCATCCTGATTGATCTTTCTGAGCAACATCTTTACGCTTATCAGGGAAACGCGCTGGTCTACTCCTTCGTCGCCTCGACCGGCAAGCCTGGCGCGGGCACGAGCGCGGGCACATTCCGCGTGCTGGATAAAATCCCCAATGCCTACGCCTCCACCTGGGGTCTGCAAATGCCGCATTGGCTGGGCATCTACTGGGCGGGCGGGCTGGAGAACGGCATCCACGCGCTGCCCATCTCGGCTAACGGTCAGCGGTTGTGGGCCGGATACCTGGGCACGCCGGTCTCTTTTGGCTGCATCATCCTGGGTGTGGAGCAGGCCCGCTTGCTCTATCAATGGGCCGAGGTCGGGACGCCGGTGGTTATACAGCACTGAAACCTTGAGGGTCTTGTGCGGTGCTGGATTTATGGTACACTGCAACGGTTTGAGATTGTCCAGGAAATATCAGGGGGATAAAGTAAATGAATGACAAGGCGATTCAAGCGCAGGACTTGCACAAAAACTTTGGCGACATCCGCGCCGTGCAAGGTGTCAGCTTTGACGTGTGCGCGGGCGAGATATTCAGCCTGCTGGGCCCAAACGGCGCGGGCAAGAGCACGATTATCTCGATGCTCTCCTGCCTGCTAGAGCCGGTTCAGGGGGACGCGCGGGTGATGGGCCATTCCATCAAGAGTGAGCAGATGGCGGTCAAGGCGGCCATTGGCGTCGTGCCGCAAGAGATCGCGCTCTACGAGGACCTCTCGGCCCGCGAGAACCTCAACTTTTGGGGCAAGATGTACGGCCTGCGCGGGGCCGCGCTCAAGCAGCGGGTGGACGAGGTGATTGAGGTCATCGGCCTGACTGAGCGGCAAAAGGGGCGCGTCTCCAAATTCTCCGGCGGTATGAAGCGGCGGCTCAATATCGGCATCGCGCTGCTGCACCGCCCGCGGGTGCTCATCCTGGATGAGCCGACGGTGGGCATTGACCCCCAGACCCGGCGCAACATCCTGGACAGCATCAAGGAACTCAACCAGCGGGGGATGGCCGTGCTCTACACCACCCACTACATGGAGGAGGCGCAGGAGCTTTCCGACCACATCGCCATTATGGACCACGGCAAGATAATCGCCAGCGGCACGCACGACGAACTGGTCGAGCTTGTGGGCGAGTTGGATCGGATTGACCTGGTCATCAACACCGAGTCCGAGCGAGTGATGGCCCAGTGGCAGGCGGCGAAGGGAGTGCATCAGATCACGGCCGAGAACGGAAAGATCACACTGCTGGTGGACGATAGCAACGTCGTTCTGCCGCGCCTGTTCGAGTCGGCCAGCCGAGAAGGTGCGCGCATCACATCGGTCGAGATCCAGGAGCCGAACCTGGAGGCGGTCTTCTTGCACCTCACCGGCCGCGCGCTGCGCGACTGATCATTTGACGTTTCACGAGCTTGGGAGATGATGATGAAAGTATTCGACATCGCGCTCAAAGACCTGCTTCGCGCCTTACGCAACACGTTTTTCCTGGCGTTCGGGCTTGTTTTCCCGCTGCTCATGGCCGGGATTTTCCACTTTGCCTTTGGTGGGTTGGGCGATGATGGCGGCGTGCCTCAAGTGCGAATCCAGTTCGCGAGCCTGGACGAGACTGGCCCAGAGTACGGGCACTTTTCGGCCGGGGAGATGCTGTTTCAGCTCCTCGACTCGGAAGAATTGGCTGATCTGTTGCAGGTGACGCCGTCGCTGGACATAGAGAGCGCGCGCGCCGCCGTTGATAACCAGGAGGCGGATGTGGCCGTGATCGTTCCGGCCGGTTTCACCGCCGCCGTGTTCGACCCCGACGGACGCGCCTCTATCGAGTTGTACCAGGATCCGACCCTGATGCTGGGGCCGGCCATCGTCGGGGATATCGTCAGTTCGTTCGTGGACACGTTCGCCGGATCCAAAATCACGGCTGGCCTCGCCTACGACCTGATCGCTGAACAGGGGGCCGCGGCGACGGAAGAGACGCTGCAAGACGTCTCGTCGCGCTACGCTCACTGGGCGATTGAGCTGAAAAAGGAAGCTGGCGCGAACTCTTTAATTGAATTTCGCTCCCCGTCGGGCGACGACAAGCCGGCCGGCGGCGCAGTCTCAATGGTCGCCCTGGTCATGGCGGGGATGATGGTCTTTTACGTCTTCTTTACCGGCGCGGCGTCGGCCCAATCTATCCTTCAGGAGGAGGAAGATGGCACGCTATCCCGGCTCTTTACCACGCCTACCCCGCAGTCAACGATCCTGGGGGGCAAGTTCATCTCGATCTTTGTCCTGCTCGTTTTCCAAGTGGTGGTGTTGCTGGCAGTCTCCTCTCTCTTTTTCGAGATTGCCTGGGGCGATCCCTTGCCCGTGGCGCTGGCGACGCTGGGTCTGGTCGTCGTGGCGGCCAGCTTTGGCATCTTTATCACCTCCCTGCTCAAGGATACCAGGCAGACCGGCATCGTCTACGGCGGCGTGATGACGGTGGCCGGTATGATCGGTATGAGCAGCGTGTTCACCGGCGGCGCGTCCGGCCCGATGGATACCGTCTCCCTCATCGTGCCCCAGGGATGGGGCGTGCTTGCCTGGCGGCTGCTCCTGGAAGGCGGTGGCTTGAGCGACGTGCTTTTTCCCGTCGCCGTGACGCTGGCTTTGGGTGTTGGATTCTTTGTGATTGGCGTGCTAAAGTTCAAGAAACGGTTTGCTTAACGAGGAATAAATGATATGCGCATACTTGATTTAGCCCTCAAAGACCTGACTCAACTCATCCGCGATTGGAAGGCGGCCTTCTTTCTGGTCGTAATGCCCATTCTCTTTACCCTGCTCTTTGGCTTTGTCTTTAGCGGATCGGGCGGCGGGGACGATCCCCGCTTGCCGGTGGGAATTCTCGACCACGACGGCGGCAACGCCCTCGGCCTCTACTTGATCGAGTTACTGGATGCGGCGGACTCGGTGCGCCCGGTCATATTGAGCGGGGAAATTGCCGCCGTGGAGCAAAAAGTGGGCGACGATGATCTGATCGCGGCGGTCATTGTCCCCGCCGGCTACAGCGAGCAGGTACTCGCCGGCGGCCAAGTTCCCCTGACGGTCATCGTTGACCAATCGTCGCCGGGCGGGATGTCTGCTCAACAGGGCATTCAGACAGCCGTGACACGCCTCCTGGGAGCGGTAAAGTCCGCCCGCCTCGGCGCCTGGGTCTCTACGCAGTCTGACGAGGTCCAACTGACCTTCTTGGTGGAAGCGGTAGACCGCGCCGTCGAGGCCTGGAAGCAACCGCCGCTAACAGTGACCGTGACGCAATCGGGGAGCATCGCCGCCAATGACGCGGAAGCGGTGTACGGAACGAACAACTATGCCCATTCCTCGTCGGGGATGATGATCCAGTTTGCCATGGCTGGCCTGATGGGCGCAGGGGAGATTTTGGTGCTGGAGCGCAAGTCCAGAGCGTTGCAGCGTTTGTTGACGACCGCCATCTCCCGCGCCGGTATCATCCTGGGCCATTTCCTGGCAATGTTTGTGATGATCTTTTTGCAACTCGCGCTGCTGGTCGGTTTTGGACAGGTCGCGCTTGGCGTGGACTATATGCGAGAGCCGCTGGCCTTGCTGCTGCTGATGGTGACGCTGGCGTTGTGGGCGGCCAGCCTGGGCTTGCTCATCAGCGTCATCGCCAAGACGGAGGAACAGGTTATCATATTCTCTTTGATTCCCATGCTCCTCCTCTCGGCTCTGAGCGGCGCCTGGATACCGCTAGAGTTCACCGGCGAGACGTTCCAGACCATTGGACATTTCACGCCGCTCGCCTGGGCGATGGATGGTTTCGAGAACATTATCATTCGCGGCCTGGGCCTGGAATCGGTGCTGCTGCCGGCCGGTATCTTGCTGGCTTACGGCGCGCTGTTCTTTGCGCTGGCAGTGTGGCGCTTTAGGTTCGAGTGACGATGACTGTTGCAGAACTGGTAAGTCAGTTTCGCGATCCCGAGGCCGCTCGCGCTGTAGCCCAAGCCATCCGCGCTCGCTCCACCCGTCCCGCCCGGCTGATGGAGTTCTGTGGCGGGCACACCCACGCCATCCTGCGCTTTGGCATCCCCGATCTCCTGCCGCCGACCGTCGAATTGCGCTCCGGGCCGGGCTGTCCTGTCTGCGTCACCGCCGCCGCCGATTTGGACCGGGCCATCGCGCTGGCGCAGGTGGAGGACGTCATCCTGACCACCTTTGGTGACATGATCCGCGTGCCGGGCAGTAGGGGCGACGGTCTCCGCGCCCCCGTATCCCTGGCCCAGGCCAAGGCGCAGGGAGCCGACGTGCGCGTGGTCTATTCTCCTCTGGACGCGTTGCAAATTGCCCGCCAGAACCCAACCCGCCCGGTGATCTTTTTGGGCGTGGGATTCGAGACCACCGCGCCGATGATCGCGTCGGCGGTGCTGGCGGCGGAGACGGAGGGTGTGGAGAACTTTTATGTCTTTAGCACCCACAAGCTGACCCCGCCCGCCACTCACGCCATCTTGAACGCGGGCGAAGTGGCGCTCGACGGCATCATCGGCCCCGGCCACGTCACCACCATCATCGGCTCCGAGGGCTGGCGCTTTTTGCCCGACGATTATGGTATTCCGTGCGCCGTCGCCGGGTTCGAGCCGCTGGACATTCTGCGGGCGATTTTGGCGTTGGTGGAGATGATCGAGGAGGGCCAGGCCAACGTGAACAACGCCTACGCTCGCAGCGTGCGCCCGGAGGGAAACGTCGCTGCCCGGCGGGTGATGGAGCAGGTATTCGAGGTCGCTGCCGCCGAGTGGCGCGGCTTTGGTACGGTCCCCGCCAGCGGTCTGCGCCTGCGGGAGACCTACGCCCGCTTCGACGCCGCCCGCGTCTTTCCGGTGGAGGTTCCGCCCGCCCGCGAGCATCCCGGCTGCCGCTGCGGAGAAATCCTGCGCGGCCTGCTCCTGCCCACCGAGTGCTCGCTCTTTGGCAAGGCTTGCACGCCACAGATGCCCATTGGGCCTTGTATGGTCAGCGCGGAGGGGGCCTGCGCGGCCTATTACCGCTACGCGGCGCGGGATATTGCATAGATAGCGCGGCGGATGCCGTTGCGCCGTTGGCCCACCCATCACGCTACGGCTGGATCAACCAGTTGTCGAACGCCGCGTCAATAAAGAGCCACGGGTTGTCTGGGTTGTTCAGCGGGGTGGCGCTATCTCCCACCCAGTTATCCCAATAGATCCAGTCCTCGTTGCTGCCGGAGCGCGACTCGGGGTGGCTGCCGATCAGCAGGACGCGACCGTTCCCATAGGTGAAGCGGATAGCGTCCGGTTTGCCATTGTCTCCGCCGCTGTACTCGTAGGTCGCCACCGTGACCGCGTTCGACTGGTCGAGTTGATCCTTCCACCCGCCGCCATAGTACATCATCACAATGTCGCCCATGTTGCCGATGACCGAGTCGTTGACGTTGACCGTCATCAACTCGTAATCCGGGTACGTCGTGCCGTCAAGCGGGCCGCGATCCTGACCCTCAAAGAGCGGCATATAGTCGTACCACTTGCCGTCCCATTCGATCTCCTCCGACGCATAGAACGACCCGGCGCAGACGCCATAGTAGCTGCCGCCAGCGGCGACATAGTCCAGGATGTCTTGCCAGTCGTCAATCCCTCGCTTGTAGCCGTAAGAGTACCCGCCAGGAAAGACGGCGGCGGAAAAGTTGGACGTGGTGAGCTGGCCGTCGTTGATCTCGTCAAAGCGGATAGCCAGCGGAACGTACCCGGCGTACTCGATGGAACGGTAGATGCCCGGCAGCAAGCCGGCCCACGCGCCGCCGCTGCTGATGTGGGTGGACACAACTGCCACCTTTGCGGCGTCGTGGTTGGACGCGCTGATTGTCGGCGCGGACGCATTGCCGCTGGCGGCCCAGTTGAGCATGCGACCGAGCAGCGCCCAGCAGCCCTCCGAGTTGGCGTGGCTGTTGCCCATGTCCCAGTTGTCCCAGATGGTCCAGTCCAACTCGCTGTCGCCGCGCAGTTCAAGATCGAATGAGCTGAGGATGACGCGCCCGAAGCCGTAGGTATCGCGGACGATGACCGGTTGGTTGGAGCCATTCTCGGCCACGACAACCGCCCCGCTGGCCTGGGGAATATAGCCGCCGCCGCCGGACATGTAGGCTTGTTGACTGCCGGACCCAAAGTTCGAGTCTACGATGTCGATCGTGTACTTTCCGGCGCTTCCCGAGGTGACGTACCCTTCATCGTAGAGGTCAAGTTCGTCGGTGGAAAAGTGTGCGCCTTGCTCGAGCGCCACGTACCCGCCACCGCCGCTGACAAAGGCTCGGATGTTGTTCTTGATAGTGGTGGTATCGAGCGCATCGGTGCTGGAATACTCGAGCTTGCTATCGTTCTCACCCGCTCCTAGAACGAGCACGTCAAAATTGGAACTATTCAGGCGGCCCTGGGCAATGTCGTACCTGCCAATGCCGTAGACGTTGTGCCCCAGCGCGCTGATGGCGCGCATCAAGGCCATGATCTTGTCCGAGTTTGTGCCGCTGCTGATATAGACCGCGACGTCGAGATCGGCGCCGGGTG
>Ga0164310_10001253_pt1 | contig 14223 bp, 15 predicted proteins | sample GuaBasSedimGuay1_FD_121795 | JGI IMG/M metagenome (GOLD analysis project Ga0164310, IMG submission 121795) | Subseafloor sediment microbial communities from Guaymas Basin, Gulf of California, Mexico - Guay1, Core 4569-9, 0-3 cm | ecosystem: Environmental > Aquatic > Marine > Hydrothermal vents... | reverse complement strand
GAGAGCATCTGTTAAAACTGAAAAATCTAGAGAGAGGGGGCTAGTCACTATTGAAGCTGAAAAAGCCCAATAATTGATAAATTTTCAGATTAGACTTAAACCACACAGTAGATACGGAAGATTACATGAAAAAGTTTATTTGATTTAGGGTTGGCGATGTCCCCCGCTTTTCCCCCTTTTTTCTGTTTTGTGGTTTGTTTGTGGGTGTTTTTTATTTTTGGGAGGTTTTTGTATGGTTGATTTTTTGTTTGCTGTGCCTTCTGGTGAGTCTGTGGGTTTGGAGCCTTTTCATTTTGCTATTGTTGGTCAGACGCAGTTTTCTGGGAAGACTACTTTGATTAAGCGTTTGGCGGATTGGGCTGTTGCGCAAGGGTTTAGGGTGCTTGTTTTTGATACGAAGGAGACGGAGGCTGATTATGAGGGGTTTGGTTTTGAAGTTCCTGTTGTGTTGCGTGAGACGACGGATAGTTTTGTGCTTATTGGTTTGTTGGAGAGTATGTTTCGCCGTAAACTTACGCCTTATTATGCTACTTTGAGTAGGCTTACTGAGGCGGCAGAGGGTTTTGGCGATATTATTGCTAGGGCGAAAGATTTGGAGGGTAGAACCAGAAGTAGTTGGCTGAGGGATGCTTGCAGAGTGCTTTATGACTTGCTTGAAAGGCTGAAAAGTGAAACTTCTAAGGTGGAAACAGTTTCACGGTTGAAGCTTTTTCCGGGCATTAACCGTATGTGCATAAACGGATTCAGTTTGGAGGCTCAGCAGCTTATTGTTAAAAATGCTTTTGAGGATGCATTACGCTTTTACAGGCGGAAACTCATACTGGTGGTTGACGAAGCCTTCAAGTTTCTTCCGGAAAAATACAGTAGTGCAGCCACAAAGGCCATTATGAATGTGATAACGCAGGGTGCAAAAACATGCTTATATGTCTGGATTGCCACGCAGTTTTTAGCTGTTACAAGCAAAGATCCGCTGAAAGCTTGTGCGGTTAAATTTCTCGGAACTCAAGACCACATTACAGAGGTTAAGCATACGCTTGATTTGATTCCAGAAGCCCGGAGCAAATTCTCAGCGGGCGAGATTATGAAGCTTAAGCTTGGCCATTGGGTTCTTGTGCGTAAACGCCCACCTTTTGTGGGTGTAGTTTACAGTCTGCCCTTGGGTGTTCCTGAAGATGTTGGGCGTAAAGTCGCCCTTGGTGAATTAACTCCTGAGTATGTTAGAGACCAGTTTCTTAAACCAAAAAGGGAGTTGGATGAAGATTTGGTTTGGAAAGACAAATATAACGAGCTTCAATTGAAGTTTAAACAGCTTTCTAGCCAGTATGTAAGCCTTGAAAAAGCCTACGAAGAGTTAAAGTCTAAAGTTGGAGAGGAAAGAAAGAAGGCTTACCGTGAAGCCGTGGTGAAACTTGAGGCAGGCAAGAAGCAGCGAAACGTCGATGAATACCAGCAAACGATAGTCCAGCTGAAAGAGGAAAAAGCAGCCTTAGAAGCGGAGTTGAAGAGGCTTGAGCCTCTAAAAGCCTTAAAAGAAGCGTTTTTTAAAGCCTTTGGAACAGGTATTAAATCTGTTTCAGCAGACACACCTTCTGAGGTTACAGTGCAACATGAGGTTCCAGCCTTAACCGTGCAAGTCATTCGCAAACCCCTTGTTCTAAGCACCGACAACGCTCGGGGAAGGTTGGCTTTGATTTATGCTGAAGGCTTCTTCGACGGGGAAGAGCGAACAATAAGTGCCGTACAGAAAGAGATGATTAGGCGGGGGTGGCCTAAAGACCCGAGACTAAGCGGGTTTTTGGATGAGATGTGCAGCTGGGGTTACTTGAGAAAGAGACGCACGGACCGTTGGCTATACAAAGCAGAAATAAAGTCTTGCGATGCTATGAGCAAAGGTTTGCTGAAAAAGGTTGAGGTCTATGGATAATAACGGAAATAATGTTAAGAGCCCCAAAAAGCAGTTATTTAATTATTTAATTAATTATTTAACTGAGAATAGGAATAGGAATAGAAGAACAACCACTGTACGTTTGAATCCTGAAGTTCTTGAAGAGTTTAGGCGAATTGCATATTTGCGTTTTAGTCTTCATAACTTTAAAAACTCAAACGTATTAATTGAGGGATTACTCGCCTACTTCAACAGTGTTTTTAAGGTGGAGAATGTTATTCAAACCACTCTTTTTTACAAGCCCACCATTATACAACAGCAACAGACAATTAACATAGGTTTGAAAATACAGGTAAAAATGGTTAAGCAGGACCTCGAAAACATTTTGGAGAGTTTGGAGCAAAAACGTGGAGACCCATATTTTTACATGCAAAAGCTGCGAAAGACGATTGAACGAGCAAGTAAACTCTACAACTCAACACGTGATCCACAACTTAAAATACTTTTGGAACGGGCGGAGAATTGGATATAAGGGGTTGAAAGAGGAGGTGAAGCCCCGTGACTACTTATTGATTGTTGAGAGCCCTTCGAGGAGACTGGAAAATCGTATTCGTAAATATGCTGGTTTAGTTTTTAAGGGCTGCTTTATCCGTGGTGTAACTGTTTATCATATAAGAGTGGAGAGTTTGGAGATGCTTCGCCGATTGAAAATTAGCCTTAAACAGCTTGAACATGTTGGCTATGGCAGGATTCTTAAATTTGAGCCATTATTGAAGAAGGATGACATAATCTTTATGGTGATTCAACGCTTTAAGGATGGTTAGATGGTTTCATCTTTTTTTATTGTGGTTTTTGGGAGGGTAAACGTGGGAAGATGTGATGGTGGAAAAAGAATTTCAAAATTTGTCTTTGAAGTCTTTAACTCCTTTTCATCTCGGATTTCGTGTAGTAGTTGACAAGGAAAGTATCGGAGAGCTTGCTGAAACGGTTAAGACTCATGGGATGCTGGAGCCCCTTATTGTGCGTCCTTCCCCCACTGAAGAGGGCAAATACGAAGTTGTCTGCGGTTTGAGGAGGCTTAGGGCTGCCGAGGAGGCTGGCTTGGAAAATGTTCCGTGCATTGTGGCTGAGATGTCGGATGAGGAGGCTATGGAGGCCGTTTATATAGAAAATGAGCAGCGCGAAAATGTCAGCGACTATGAAAGGGGTAGATGGCTTAAAACAATGATAGAAAAGTTTCCAGGCAGGTTTCCAACGCAGGATGCCCTTGCCAAGAGGATTGGAAAATCGCAAGAGCTTGTTTCACGGCTGATAATCCATTACAATGAGATTGAAAAGCATAAGAACGCCTTGCCGCCAAAGATTATGACACGTGTCATAGCCTTACCCGAGGGGGTTGTCCGAGAGGTTCGCAGAGCTCCGCCTGATGTTGAGCCTAAAATTTTGGAAAAGGTTGCAGAGGAAGGTTTGAGTGTTCGAGAAACAGCTGCACTCGTTAATGCCGTGGCAACAAGGCAGGTGAGCGTGGAAGAGGGGTTGTCTGAAATTAAGGCTGAAGCCCCCAAGAAGGTGGCTGAGGCTGAGGAGGTTAAAAGGGCTGAGCACGCTCTTTTCGAGAAGCTGGCGGATTATTACCCCGTAAACCTTTTGGACGAGATTATGAAGCGAACGGACATAATCGCAGAGGAAAAGCTTAGGCGAATACTTAAGGCGGTTATTGATGCTATGTGGTCGAAGCTTCAAGAGCTTGGGCTTATAGAGGAGGTTCTGCAGGAAGCGAGGCGGTGGAGTTCTGACGGATGGCTGTTTTAAACAAGCTTTTCAAACTAAAATATTATTGAAGGAATAGCTGATAGTAGAGCCTTGGCGGTGAGGCTGCAGGTTTCACTGCCACAACTTTTTGAGCTTGAGAAGCGGCTTGACGAGCATTTAAAGGGGAAGATAGGCGACATCACGCCTGAAAGGCTTGAGTTTGTCTGCCCTGAATGTCTTAACGCAAGGGTCTACTTTGATCCTGAAAGAAACGAGCGTGTCTGCGGAGACTGTGGAACCGTGGTTGAGGAAAACGTTGAGTATGACGAAAGCCTGCCCTTTGACTTGTCTTACGCCCCTTCAAGCGACCTAGCCTTCGGCAAAAGCCTAGGCGGGACATTAAACGGTAAAGCCCTAATGCGTGTTTTAGCTAAAACGGGGACTGAAGATTTAGGCATAAGAGCTCGTATGATAAGGGTTTTAACGGAAACTGTTGAGCCTCCAGCCCTAATCGAGGTTCTGAAGCTGGCTTATGAGACAAGCAGAAAATTCCACCTTGACCACGACAAGCTTTTCAACCACGAGTTTGGCAGAACCGTGCGCAAGGCCTTTTGGTTATGCTGGAACCTTGACCTGCAATATTCGCGCAGGGCGCTCGTCGAAACCTGCTTCGCACTCACCTTGTGCAAATTCAAAAAAGCCACACTGAAAATCTGCAAGGCTCTCAAAATAAACTATAAGCTTCTCGCCGTGCTGGTTAAATTCGACCGTTTCTTGGCAGATTTACACAGACAACCAGAAGTTGAAATTCCACTCTCCCTACTTGTTTATTAGCCAATTTCAACCTCGCGGGTGTTAGTTTCCTATTTTCATATTTTTCTATTGGGAAGACCTCATGTCGAACGTTAAAGAACAGCAGTTAAACGTTGAAGTGCCGGACAACCTTTACCGCGAAGTTAAAAAGGCTGCCATAGACGGGCAAATGAAACTCCGTAAATTCGTTGAGTTCATTTTAGGCTTGGGACTTTACATTGTAAAGAGCCTCGGATTCTCTGAAACCTTCAAAATAGTCAGAGAAAACCAGCCCTTAGCTTTTCTCATAGTTGCTAGAAACGAGCTTTCAAAAATGGGCTTCAACACGTCAAGACTGAACCAGATAATAATGGAGGTTGAGGTTTTCCTCGAGAAAAAGGGAGGGGATAAGAGAAAATGAAAACTGTTGAGATGCCTAAGTGGGTGGCAGTCTGCCTTGCATTATCTGTCATCGCATCACTGTGCTTCACCGCATTAGCCATAACAACATACACGCTGGTAAAGCCCTACACCCTAACCATCACAGCCACAGAATGCCCGTTGACTGTTGAAACCATAGACTTCAACTACGATCCAGAATTAAACCAATACACATATTGCACTATGGAAATCTTCAATTCTGGTGCAACGCCAATCACGGCTACAGTTTACGTTTACCTCAAAAACGCTTCGCAAAGCATCATAGCCCAAGGCAGTAGCACAAACCTAACCTTCAACCCTGGGGTTTCACCATCCACTGTAGTGCTGACATGGACTCAAAACAACATCGTAGCGAATGTTGCCGGTGGCTATGTGGTGATCCAGCCGTAGAGGTGGAAGGCGCGTGATTCCAAGCGACTTGGCTCAACCCCTTCAAACAGTGTTTTTAGCCTTGGCAGTCGGATGCGGATCGCCAGCCCTCATCTACCTTCTCCTTAAAGGTTCGAAACCGTCTGAAAATCCCGCGGGGAAAATGGAAAGCTTACAGCCTACGATCCAGCCCAGCAAAGAGCTTGGCGACGTAAGGCAGCTTGTGCCAGTGCTTGTTAAAGGCTACGTGTATGTTTCCAGAAGCTTTCTAGAGCTCGCCGTCAAAACACCGCAGCCCACCGCACAGTCTGAACAAGCCAGGCCGCTTGGAACAGCCAAACAGCCAGGAGCCAAGCCTCTAATAAGGAGGGTTGGAGAATGAGAAAGCACATTGTAACCTCCATCTTTTTCTGTTTCATTTTGGCAGTTTCCCAATTCTTTCCGCTTACCCAAGCCCAAGGGGAAAACTTCTATCTTAGGCTTCCAAGCTACGAGCTTTACGCACCAGCAAAAATCATCATCAACTTCGTATACACAAACAATGTTTCTGTGAGCGTCCACACCTTGGGCACAAGCCTTTATAAGGCGACGACAAGCCCGGTTCAAGCACTCTTCGAGGCTGAAGCCTTCGACGTTTACACCATAGATGTTTCAATCGAATACGGTGTCCCCGTAAACCAGACGATTATTATAGGGCTTTACGAGGGTGGAAGGGCTGCGAAGGGCATAGAGATAGATGTTTCTCATAGGCGGATTTTCTTATCCATGAAAGTAAGCGTTGTCGAAGCTCCAGAATATCCAGCCCCTGAAGACATTGCAGAGGCCATGTGGACCAGGCTTGAAGGCTTTTACTCGGAGTTTATTGTTCAACAGCAAGGTTTGCTTGATAAGATGAGTGAAACTATGCTTGTCATAGGCAGCTTGGCTGTCATAAGTTTCGTTGTCTGCATAATTGTCTTCATAGTCGTTTTCTACATGCATAGACGAGTGGCAGAGTTAAGCGAGTGGGGCATACGCCACGAAACAGAACACCGCAAAGGAGGAGAATGATGCGATGACTGATGACATTCTGAACATGCGTAATCCGCACCTGACTTACAGACAGGGCAATAGGATGCTTGAAGTATTCATCGCATCATGTCCTTGCTGTGGCAAAAAGCGGATAATCGTGAGAGGCGACGGCACTATAGATTTTGCCTTAGAAGAGGCTGAAAGGTTTGTCGAAGATTTTAGGAAAGTGATTATGGTTGCCAAGACACATCCTTGAGGTGGCATGATGGACAGCATCAACTTTTTTGAGTGGATTCCAAACATTGCCATAGCTGGGTTAGCCATTATTATAGGAATAGCCCTATGGATGATATGGCGTAATATTTCGCCTGCAGCCCCGGGAATAAGCCTAGGCTACTATGAGGTTGTCGGACGCTATTCTGGACAGAAGCTGATTAAACGCATTAAAGGCACGCTTGTAGACGCTACAGCCCTGTTCCTTAACCCGCAAATAGAAGCCTCTTTTAAACAGCTTCTAAAAGAAGACATGGAAGAAATCGAAAAGCGCACAGGCACAAACCTACAGGAAATCAAAGAAGCCTTGGAAAAGACTGACTTGTCAAGCCTATGCAGAATCATTGTAACCCGGGAAAAGATGTTTACGAAACATGTGCTTGTCCAATACGGGCATGTTGACAAGCCTTTAAACGCCTATGCAGCCTATGATCCTCAAGCCAAATTCACTTTGGGCTTCGGCTTCTTGACGCAGGGCGTGATAACCGGCGAAATTCACTCTCTTCCACAGCCCTGGCAAATCTACAAGCTGGGCAAAGTTTACGTGCACCTTTTCAAGCCAGACGCTCCTCAAGGCGAGCCTGTGAAAAACCCGCCTGAAGCCCTCGCCAAAATAGCCCTGTACGCTCCGGCAACCGTAGAGCTTAAAGAGGTTTTGAAGGGGAAAGACGAGCAGTTGAAAGAGAAAGAACGTGAACTGCTTAAGGCTGGAAAAGAAAGGGCTGCAAACGCCACCAAAGTTGACAGCCTCTTAACTGCCGTTTTAGGCTTCTCGACAAGGCTTAAGCCCGAAGAAAGTCTTGAAGGCAAAAAGTTTGACCTGATGGACTTCGTAACTCTCGCCTTTCCAACGCTTATGGGCTATTTGCTTGCTGAATATGCAGGGACACCCCCCATTGTAGGCTTGTTCATCGGAATGTTTCTCGGCGCTTACCTCGTGTTCAGGAAAGGGTAGAACCTATGAGTCTTGAAACCGTAACGCTTACGGAAGAGCTACAGAAAATAGATGAAGCACATAAATCGCTGAAGGAAAGCGCCAAAGCCTTAAGGAAATTCGTTCTCTCACAGGATTTTCTCCAAAAATACGTCAAGTTTGAACAGTTGTTGAGCAACTTCCAAGACAAGGTTATCACTCTCGTTGAGATTGTAACTTCGCCGCTTGCAGCCATCGAACAATTCCAGAAAGCGCTTACCCAAGGACGCACGCAACAGCAAGCCCAAACCCAAGAGCAAACCTTGCTCTCCCCGCCATTCTCGGAAACTTTCACCATTGAAAGGGCTCTCGTATCAGTTGTCGCCATCGTGGCCTGTGGAATAGCTGTTGAACAGAGGCTTCTGCCCCCAACCGCCTTGCTCTTCGTTGTTGGTGTAAGCCTTGCCTTAGCTTTCGCCTCGCAACTTAAAGCGTTAGCCGAGTCTTTCATTGAAAAGGAAGAAGAGAAAGAAGAGGGGGAAATAGCTCCAGAAAAGCTTGAAGACTGGATTAACGAGAGCATAGCCAAAATCAGAAGCGAATACATGTCAGCCCGCTTTCTAATCAAGGTTCAGTCGCAAACTATGGAAACGCTTCCAATGCAATACCGCGATTTGGGACTGGATGAAGCCATGTTCAACCGAGAACAGTATTTCAAAGAAACATTGCCCCACGAGTTTCTCAGCAGAATAGGAAGGATAATGGTGGCGTGCGACAGAAGCATATGGACGAGAAAACAGCTCATCGTCACAGCTATGGTTCAAACCAGCCAAATACCGCGCACATGAAAGGTGAAAAGGCTTGACTGAAATGAAGCATCAAAAGTTTGCCGGATTCGAACCCAGCGAGCTTCTAGAAAGCATAGCGAAAAGGCTTGTCGAGGGATCAGCGGGCAGAGGCGGAATAGAAGCCATCTGCCAATTCCTAGACCAAATAGACTGGATAAAAGACTTGTCGCAGCTGCGCTTAAGCATCAAAAACAACACGGTCTTTTTCGAGTCAGCCTTAAGCAAATGCACAAAAGAGATGCTTAAACGCCCCTTACCCGTTCGAAAACGGGAAATCTCCGAGATTCTGGGAGCCACGTGCCCAAAATGTGGCTACAACACATCCTTTTGGAATATGCTTGAAATGCACCGCCGATGTCCAAGTTGTGATGGACGTCTAACTCCAACAACAGCCCTCGCAATAAGCCAGCTCGTAGCCCAGAAAATAGAAATAACGCCTGAAACCATGCTTATGACGGTAGCCTACGAAAAGCTTGCCCAAGCCTATGTGGACGCTTACAAGGCACTGGGGCTTGTCCTCGAAAACTTCGCCAAGCTTTTCGGGTGGGACAGATACCGCGTTAACCAGCGGATGCTCCAATATATGAACGCCTACTTTCTCGGCAGAATGGCTGGCGAACAGAAAATCTCCAGGGAAGAAAAGGAATGCTTACAATTCGTAGTGCGTGGAAACCTGGCCCGCATACCTGTTGAAGAGGCTGAAAAACTGCTGAGACTCGGCATATCCGTCGTAAAATACGGCTACCTATACGAAGTGCTAGGGGCTGTAGGCGCATACACAAACTACCAACAGAAAGTTGCCGATTTTGACGCTTTATACAGTAGACTAAACGCAGAGGTCCGCGAAGCCCTTGGAGAATTATCCCAGGAGGCTGTAAGGCGAATACGCGTCAAAAAAACCTTAGGGGGCTACTACGCTCCTTGCCTAATCGTGCCGAAACGCAATTGGACATCTGGAATGTTTTCAGGCGAAATAATGCTTGAACCCGTCTACAATTTACCCATCTTTCCAAAAGAGGATTTCGGAGCCATACAAGCCATTTACGGAAAATTCGGCTCTGGCAAAACCTTCCTCTTAAGCAGTCTAATCTGCTATTCCTTCTTCGCCAAGCATCAAGCCGCGCTCATTCCACTTAACGATAAGAGCAACAGCTACAGCCTCGCCTTTATGCCCCTATTCGCCTACAACAAACGCACAGCCCATTTGTTGCACATACTTGAAATGCTCGGCGTCGAGCCTCAAGGCATACCATGCATAACAATAAGCGTCCTACGAAAAGGCGAGAAAATAGAAAACATAAAAGCACATCCGCCGACAGTTTACGATAGAATCCTAGAAGTTGAAGACTACAGAAACTTCAAAGTGGACTTCGACGAGCTTATGAGCGAGCTTAAAGCCGTAGCAGAAGAATACGGTTTCAGCCAGCCCGTGGGCATAATAGCCTTCCGAAACCTTCAACGCGAACACGACAAAGCCTACTTTGACGTGCAAGTGGCTTCTAACGTCCTCAACGAGTTTGACCATTGGAGAAAGGGAAACCCCACCCGTGCTATGCGGGTGGTTCTCGACGAAGTAAGCTATATGGCAGCTACAAAAGCCTTCCGTTACGGAAGCGACAAGCTGAAAGCTGGAGCCACCGTAGTTGACTTCATAAAAGAGTCAAGGCGAAACAACATAAGCGTGGATGCAGCAACGCAGCTTCCCCTCGAGCTTATACAAGAGCTACGGGACTACAGCACAAACATTTTCTTCAGAGATCTAGCAATGAGCAAAGACAAAAGCAGAAGCCAAATAGACTTCCTACTCGAAAGCATGCAACTGCGAGATCCAGCCCTAAAAACAATAATCCGCGAAATGAACAACCGCGGGCTGCTGCCAAAAGGCTTCTGGTTCTGGCACCACCAGCCAACCTACAACATACAAGTCATACGCCCATGCCCGCCGACATTTATGCTAAATGACAGAAAACGCACACCTTTCGAAATCATCAGATTATACGAAAAAACCACCGGGCAAAAAGTTCTACTGGAAAGCTGGAGCAAGGTCAAAAGGCTGAAAACTGCAAAACCATCATTCTCCAAACACCCCACAATCCCAGACTTCTAAACTATGCCGGAAAAGCTGAGGGGCTAGTTGAATATTTGGACTTGGACGTCGCAGAGCAACGCTGTAAGACCAGCAGCTTCAATTGTTATGGGCAAGTTTCCCTTTGCAGAAGCCGTCTTGATGCTTGTCTGTCCAGTGCTAAACATAGCTGTAGCCGTAACATTCGCCGTGCATGTCAAAGTGAAATCGCCATCGCCTAGACTGTATTCAATTTCCGCAGCGTCAAGCGAAAACTTCCACATTTCAAACCATGCGTTTTTGGCGGGCAGATCCGACGAACTGTAAGTTTTCAACATACCTTCCCTGCGCAATGTCACAGTGTCGGATTTAACTTCCATGGGGCCTCTAAGCTCAAGGCTTGTTATGTCACCAATCCAGTCAAGCTGCACATAGCAATGCCAAGTAATCTTTGACACTTGTCTTCCTTCAAAGTAAACCGTCAACGGAAAAAGCGTATATTGAATTTGGCTTGGGTCAACAGTTTGTGCTGTACCGTCAGCAAACTCGATGGTGACGCCTACACCCAACTTTCCACCTGTACCAGTTGTCGTTGATGTTCCACCGTTGCCGTTTCCCGGAGTTTGGATGCCTATCTCTGGCCAGCTTGTGTAAACCCAATAAAAAATTCCTGCCATGATAATTAAAGCTAACAACACAAGCGCCAAACTCATCTTGCCTTTTGAACCCATTCCGTCACCAATAGAAAAATGTGTTAGCCTCCGCCTTTAGCGCCCGAAACATGTTAGAGAATGCTTTCAAAAGCCACGGTGCATATATCGCGGTTATGATGAGAACCACGACGATGACCATTAGGAACAGCCAGAATTGTACCAGAGGGTTGCTGAGCCACGCGCTTAAAGCCGCCAGAAAGCCGGATATCGGGTTTCCAGACCAAACGATTGGATTGTGGGGTTCAAGCTCTGGCACTTCACCCGTGCCTATGTAAACCGTCCATCTGCCCACAACAAACACGTAAACCGTAAACTCCAAGTGAACACTTGGATATTTCCAGCCGTGCCAAATCTGGTAATCATACCAGTTGATAGGCTTGAAGTTTAACAGGTCTATTCTTGTCCAATACTCGTTTCTGAAAATCGCCGTGTCCAAGTTTACGCCTTGATAGCTTAAAAGCGTCTGTTCAAGGTTGACGGGTGTGCCTCCCCGCTGATAGTAAATGCCTAATGTTTCACCTGTTGCCTTCGGAATCAAGTCTTGGCTTCGCATCATATCTGGGTCGTTGAGGATGGTTTTTCCATCTTTGTCTATGGCTGCGAAAGTGTAGCTGTTTAAGCCTATGTAGGCTGGGGCGAAGTAAACCATGTCCGGGTTTTCCTGGAAGTAAATGAAGGCTTTGGGCACAAGCTTAATCCAGATCTTTGTGCCCCCGTAGTTCGGCTCCCAAGTTATGATGTTGAAGTATGTTGTATCGCAGGCTTCACCCTCTGTCCCGCTTAGCCAAATGTTAGCTTTCCACGTCAGACGATAACGCCACATTTCAAACTGGTAGATTTTCTTGGCTTTAGTCCCGTTTTCAAGCGTTACTTCACCTTGATCTACAGACCAACTGTAATGTTTAGGCTCAACATCCGTGTCCAAGGTCATAGGCTGCTGAGAAGCACACAAGTCGCACCATCCGTCATCTCTAACATCCGGGTCAAAATCCATAGTGTAGCCGAAACTCCAGCTTGACGCTTGCCCCGCCCAGCTCGGCTTCTCAGTAGTGCTACACCAACTGTTGTTGTAGTAGAGGCTGTGAAATTGGGCTTCCAACCCTTGAGTGCCCGTCAAATAGCCTATCTCTGAAAACTGTGGCAGAAAGCCTACCCTAGCGACGACAAGCAGAAAAATCATTGTTATAAGCAGAACAGTCAAGGCGCCTTCGCCCTTCTTTGCCAAACTACTCCACCGAGAGAAAAATAGCGGAATTTCTCTCTTGGAAGAGCCGATGCCCATCTACACCTTCTATGCTCACATAGGCCGCAGAGGAGCCAAAATCCCAATATTAACAATAGACCACTTCCCCCACGACTGGCTTGAAATGAAAATCTTGCTCACCGATTCAGCCACAAAAGCCTACTTTGACCACGGCGTCATCGAAGCCTCTTGGACATTGGAGAAGCATGTGCCAACAAAGCTTAAGGTTCGGAAGCCACGGCTTGGAAGCTACATTCCAAAACCTTTCAGCTACAAAAGAGCCTTTGAAGCCGTGTTCCACATAATCTTCAACACGAAAACGGAAACCATAGAAATCAAACAAGCCTTTTTTCACCCTCACAACCACATAATATCTATGGAGTACCGTGAAGCTGAAAAAGACAAAAAATACGAGATTCCCCCAGCAGTCCCCAAAACTTTCAAAAGCCTCCTTGAAGACCCGAAAACCGTTCTGCAAGAACAGTCAGCCCTACGCTACCCAGACTACTCCACGACACCCAAACTGAAATACCAGAAAGAGACAAGTGGAAAACCAACAGCCTACATCAGACAATACTTGCCATGGGGCGATAAAATCCGAGCATCACAAACCTTCCAGTAATTTGGAGCACGCACTTATCAAGGTCAGAAAAGAATACTCTCAACTCTGCAAGAACCAAACACCAACATTTTTCTTACGGGCTTAAACCCTGGCACAAACATTCAAAAGCAAACTTGAAGATTTAATGTCCGCCGAAGAGCTTTTCTTCGGTCCCAGCCCAGGATTCGGCGAATACAAGCCTTTCCTTGAACACGCCGCCGCCCACCCAGCCAAAGCAAACACATACCTCATCGAGTTTCTAATCAGAAGCTTCACCGAACCAGGCGACACAATTCTTGACCCAATGTGTGGAAGCGGCAGCACAGGCGTAATAGCAGCCCTACTAGGCAGAAACGCCATTCAAGTGGATATCGAGCAAAAGTTTGTTAATTGGGCAGAAGAGGCTCGGAGAAAAGTTGAGAGGACAATCACAACCACACCCAAAGGCTGGATAAAAAACATCTGCGCTGACGCACGTAAACTCAGCCAGATCTTGAGAGAAACAGACACAATAGTGACAAGTCCACCTTACGTTAAAAGCGTTGACGCCCCAAATGACCCAGTCAGAAGGACGGAGAGAATGTTGAAGGCTGGACTGGACCCTAAAACGATTGTGGGCGGGAGGGCGAGATGTGGGCAAATAGACTGGCAGTATGGACAAGCTGAAGGGCAGATCGGAAACCTTCCCTTGGGCAACGTGGACGTGGTTTTAACTTCACCCCTATATTCTGAGGCTAATCGTGGCGGAGGCATCGCCGAGAAAGGCTACGAAGGAAAATACGGCAAAGACGAGAAACTGCATTTACGCCACGATAGGCCGTTAAGCGACAACCCAGACAACATCAGCAACATGCCCTTAGGAAACGTAGACACAGTTTTAACATCACCTCCTTATGAAGCAAGTTTGGATGGTTCAAGCAGACACACAAGGGGCGGTATAGCCTCACGGGACCCCACCCTCGCCCAAACAGGCACATACGCCACAGAATTAAGCAACTCACCGAATCCAGACAACATTGGAAACCTAAAATCAACAGATGAAGAATACCGAAAATTAGAGGTAGATGTTGCCCTAACAAGTCCACCCTACGAAAGGCAGCTTCACGATTCTAGAGAGAAAAGGGCTTCTGGAGCGTGGAAGGGAAGCAAGCTAGACGTAGCAAAGAACCTTCCTATGGGCTACTCTGAAAACCCGAGCAACATAGGCAACCTTACCAAAGAAACATACTTGTCCGCCATGCTAAAAGTTTATGGCGAAATGCACAAAGTTCTCAAGCCAGGCGGACTCGCCATAATAATCGTAAAAGCCTTTATTCG
>Ga0164310_10001251_pt1 | contig 14230 bp, 12 predicted proteins | sample GuaBasSedimGuay1_FD_121795 | JGI IMG/M metagenome (GOLD analysis project Ga0164310, IMG submission 121795) | Subseafloor sediment microbial communities from Guaymas Basin, Gulf of California, Mexico - Guay1, Core 4569-9, 0-3 cm | ecosystem: Environmental > Aquatic > Marine > Hydrothermal vents... | reverse complement strand
CTATAAAACAAGCCGATAGGATCAGGCTCTGGGAGAACACTTCCACCGAAACAAGCGGGAAGCCTTTTTCTCCCTCTCTCCCCCTCTCCCGCTCTGTCTTTCATGGGCTCAACAGTCTGGGTTTTACAAACAGCGTTTTCTCCCTGGAGATGGTCACTGTGCCTGGGCCTGCCCTTCGGGGCTTCCGCACGTACTTTGCCAGGGTGTAGCTTACCGGGACAGTCTCTGATCCCCGGGCCTTACTCCAGTAGGCAGCCAGACTAGCCGCCTCCTCTAAGGTAACCCTGTCCGGCTCGTCTTTCCTCCCCTCTCTTCTGAGAATTACATGAGAGCCTGGAGAGCCCTGGGCGTGAAACCACAGGTCATCCGGGGCGGCAAGTTTAAGGGTTAATATGTCATTTTCTCGGTCGTTCCTCCCTACCAACACCGTCCACCCCGTTGAGGTGAGATATCTCCGGGGGGCAATATTCCCCTCCTTCGTTTGCTTCCCTTTAGCTTTCACCTTGATTTTCAAATAACCCCTTGCAATCAGTTCATCCCTCAGGGCCAGCAGATCCGCATAGTCGGTCAGGGTCTCTGCCTGCTTGCAATAGCCCTCAAGTTCCTCTGCTCTCCTCTGCTCCTGACTGAGGCGCTGCTCGATGATGGTTCTCCCTTTGCTCAATTTTCTGTATCTTCGGAAATATTGCTGGGCGTTTTCGACGGGCGAAAGCTCCGGGTCAAGGAGAATGGAAAGCTCCTGCCCCTGGGGATCATAGAAGTTGCTCAATTTGGCCTCAGTTTGTCCCTTCCTTATCTGGCCGAGATTGGCCATCAAAAGTTCTCCCTTTATTTTAAAGGTCTCTGCCTCCTGGGCCTCGGCAAGCTCCCTTTGCAAGTGCCTCAATTTACCTCGGCAAGAAAGCAGAGCCTTGTTCAGGGAGGTGAAGATATATTGCCTGAGTTGCTCTTTTCTCTGAGCCTCCAACCTGCGGGAGCAGAAGTACTCCACGGCCTTGCTCAGTGAGCTGACCTGAAGCTTTCGCCCGGCCGGGACCCAACTGGGATTGAAGGAAGAGAAATCTACCGGACTGCCTTGGGAGTCAAAGATGATAAATCCCCCTCCGGCCGGTGGGTGCCTGTAGAGAGAGCAAATATTCCTCCACAGTCGGGAGAGCTTCCCCTCGCTCAGAGAGGCAGCTTTCTCTTCCCAGTCTACACCGGAGCTGAAAGCCACCTCATGGGCAGTCAATCTGCTCATCCCGGCCACAGTCCCAACCAGGGCATCGGCTACCGTCTGCTCGCCGTGTGCGCGGATCATCTCTTTGAACTCGGCGAGGGAACCCGTTTGTGGGTCTAAGCGACTCTGAGGGGGAGGAGGAAGATAGGCCACCCGGGGCAGAATCTGACGAAACCTGTTCATCTGGCGGGTGACTCGCCGCAGGGCATCGACTATTAGACCGCTGTCTTTATCAACAAGGATAAGATTGCTGTTCCTTCCTGTTAGTTCCACAATTAGAAAGACTTGCCTGACTGTGCCGATGCGGCTCCGTTTCTCCAACCGGAGACGGATGACCCTGTCTGTTCCCATCTGCTCGATCTCCTGGACTACTGCTCCTGCCAGATAGCTGGACTGCCAGGGTCTTTGTTGGGGGGACGAGACTGGAGAAGAGGCCAGGAAGATGGCGGGCAGGTGTGGGGAGCAGCGGATAGCCAGGTTGTGCCCCCTTTCGAACTCTAACAGAAGAGAGTGTTCATCTGCCTGTAAAGCCTCTTCCACCTTGCCCCCGAGTATCTGGGAGCGCAGCTCTCCGATCAAACTTCTGATAGTAATACAGTCAAACCCCATCTTTGTCCCTTGCAGTCGTAATGTAGTCCCTTGGAAAGACAGAGCGGGAGAGGGTGAGAGGGAGAGAGGGGCGAAAAAGGTTCCACCCGCCTATTTTCCGTAAGATGGCTCTCCAGAACTCAGCCTAATCGGCATCTGGAGACGCCTTTCACATCTTCCCCTCTAAGGCATTGCTACTGCCTCGATTCCCAATCTGTTTTTGATCTCCCGGGCCAGTGAGGGGGCATCCCCTACCCGGTAGTTGTCGGTGATCACCAGCTCTGGACCGCTTTGCTCCACATAGCCGATCAGCCCCTCAAAGTCCGAATGGCCGCTCAGGGCTACAGTATAGTCCCGTTCTCCGGTCTGGCGACAGGGGAGCTCAAATTGCCGTCCCGAGAGAAATATCCCGGGCCGCCCTCTGTCTTCATCTACCTACTGCTCGAATATGGCAGACGCCTATATGTCTCTCTTTTGAAAATCTCTCTCCCTCTTCAGTTCTACTCGAGATGTATCCCCTTAGCTTCACTCCCCATCTTTGGCAGACCTCCATCACATCAAATACCTTAGCGGAGGCTATGATCGGGCTCTGTGTCCGAAGAGCTCAAAATGCTTATCACCTCTTGTAGTTTGCCATAGTACCCAAAGATATGCACTGAACCCTGCTTTGGCAAGTATTTAACCATATTCAAGAATTCATCTTCAATGTTTCCCTTGAATTTCCTCACCTGGGCGGGATTTCCGTAGCTGGCTTCTATGACCAATATATCTGAGCTAATAATCTGGGCACCGGGAAGTTTCAACCCAGATTCGGAAAAGCCCGTCTAAAGATTTTTCTGTCTCTTGCCCAGATTCTGCTGAAAAATGGCAATTTCACAGAAACCGTGCTCCATTCTACTCTAAAAACAGATGTAGGAGGCGTCTCCAGACGCCGATGAAATCGGGCTCTGGAGAGCCCTCCCAGAGAAACGGATACGTGAAGTGAGCCGGCAGTACTGGCAACAACTCCATTTTTTGCGACAGAATCTGCGGCTGTGTCAAACAAGACAGGGGTTGACTCGGTACGTCTAAAAATTACATCTTGGGGCTGTATCAAAAGTAAATGGTTTAGGATAACAGCAAAGAATGCAATGCGGGCAGAAAATAGGCAACACTTTTATAAATGGATAATTAGCCCTTTGCGGTTCTTGCCACTTCTTGGCGAACTTTGCGGTAAAAAAAATGCCTTTTGATACACCCCCTCTTGTCTGTCCCGATGGGGACAAAATGTTTGCGCCAAATAAGACTAACCGTTTATTCGAAATCCATTTAGGGACGATATGTCTTCGCTATTTTTCACAAGTTTTGCGAATCTGGGTTGAAATCTCCCGTTTAGAGGACTCTTTCTCCTGTTAGTTCCTCTACCAGTACCTGAGCTGAGCCGATTATGTGACCTGCATCATAGAGGGTCAACATCTCGCCCGGGTATTCCACTGGGACGCCGTAAATTATACCACCTGTCTGCTCAGCCGGTTTCTTTTGCCTTCAGTATGCCAATGAGCTCTCTGGCCACGTCAGTGGCGATGGTCTGTTCACATTCGATCAGACTTCTGTTGAGGCAAGGCAGATGGTCTGAGTGGACGTGCGTGACCATCCGCAAGGGCCTCCTGATATGGGCATCACAGACAACGTAGCCGTCCAGAAGAACTGCCCCATTGCCGACTATCTCGGCTTTTTGCATCAAAAAGGTTAAATGGATAAGAATTGGTGACTGGTTTATCAATCACCACTCACCAATGCGGGACAGATTCAATCCAATATTCACTGTCTCTCGGTGGGTTCCGGTGTCTAATTTTCTGGACCCAGGTCCAAAGCTTCGGCAGGCATGCCAATATTTTCTCCATTTAACCATTGCCTGACTTCGCGATCCTCCGGCTTTGTATGGTCAGAACTGTCTTTGTTGTTCCATAACCTATTATTGCTCCAACTATAACATCACTGGGGTAGTGGACACCTAAGTATATCCGACTGAAGCCAACTGAGCAGGCAGCCGTGTAAAACAGCAGTTTATATCTGCCATATTGCTGGGAGAGCAGGGTAGCTATCATGAAGGCAATTGCAGTGTGGCCGCTGGGAAAGCTGGGATTCAGGCGCATAGCCTGCTCTATAGGAAGTCTCAGAATCACCTGGTGGGCAATGAAAGGCCGGTCCCTACCCACCAGATATTTAATAGCTTCAAAGACCCCGGCATTTGTCGCATAACTGGCAAGAGCAAACAATGCGGAAATAAAATTTCTTGTAACAAGCAAGAGGAACAAGATGCACAGAAAACCCGCACTTTTGGTTCCCAAATGGGTCACCCAGAGCATAGCCTTATTCAGGACTGGGTTTGCCAGAGCCTGGTTTACCCAGGTGAAGACTGCAAAGTCTACTGTGAGCATAAGCGGTTTAAGGATTCTCCCGCCGGGTTTTCAGAAGTCAAGGGTGTCAAGTAACCCGGCAATGCCTTCAAGATGACAGGTATCGTTGAGTAAGCACAAGATGAAACTGCCATTTCTGTGACATAAAAGGTTAATGGCACATGGATCTTGCTTTATCTGCCAGAAATGGGAGTTGTCCAGGTTCAAAAGGGCACAGAGCAAAACCTTATTCACCACCCGATGGGAGACTACTGCCACGGTCCCATTATCATGCCGAGTGAGGATCTGATCCAGGGCCGATCTGGAGCGTCTTCTCACTTCGTCCAAGGTTTCACCCCCTGGTATCCTTATTTTGTGCGGTTCTCGAAGCCATTTCCCATAGATTTCTGGCCACTGCTTCCTCACTTTCTGGTGAGGCAATCCCTGCCAGTGGCCGAAGTTTAAGTCCTTTAAACCGTCCAGACAGGCGATGCCAAGACCGTGAGGACGAGCGATTATCCGGGCTGTCTGGCGCGCGCGGCTGAGAGGACTGGAATAGACCGCATCTATATTGAAGCCACTTAATACCTTGGCGGTAGCCTCTGCCTGCCGGATCCCCACTGGGCTGAGTGCAATATCCACCCACCCACGAAATAGCTTCTTCAGGTTCCACTGCGTCTGTCCGTGCCGAATCAAGAAGATATTTGTCATACTTCTCACCACTCACCAGCTTATCTTCTTTTGCCCAGAGGCATAATATATAGCGGATCTTCCTTGATTTGCAACACCTTTTGGACAGCCTCATCCTCGAAGGCACCGACAACCACGGCTCCCAATCCCAGTGCTTCAGCCTGCAGGTAGACATTTTCGGCGATGTGGCCTGCCTCCATATGGACATATCTGATGCCTCGTCGGCCATATCTTCTGGTGGTGCGTTCGTAATCGGCTGCCATAATCAAATTTGCCGGGGCCGCAGAGACCCAGGACTGACTCAACGATGCCTCAGCCAGCGCCCGGTTCAGCTTTCCTGCTGCCACCAGTTTCAGCCTGTGACTCTCCGGCTCGTAATGATAAAGTCCGGGAGACAAGTCAGTAACCCGTGATGCTGCTAAGTAAAGCTCCATTGGGTAGGTGGCTCCAGCCGAAGGGGCGGTTCTGAATCCCCGAGAGGAAGTGACCCCCTGAGCCGCCCACAGGATTTGCGATACTTCTTGTAGAGACAGGGGCTGATCAGAATATTCACGGACAGATCTGCGGCGAAAAAGCGCCTCCTCAACTGACATAGTACCCTTGACATTGGGCGCAGGCAGTTTTATGTCTTCTCCCAGACTGCCCCGGGAGGCTTCCTGGCGACAGGCACCCGCAATCAGCAAAAGCGCTGACCCAAAGGTGAGAATCAGGGCATTAGACATCGGCTATCACCTCCTACGACGGGATTTTTGTTGAAATATGGCGCCGACTTTGGTATCTTTAGGGAGTCAAAGCCAAAATTGACCACAAAATCCGGGAAGAAAGGAGTTAGCGGCTTGAAAAAGGGCCTTGTTGTCGCCATATTTCTGATGGGTTTTACCGCTGTGGTAGCGCAAGTTCTGCTCATCAGAGAGATGCTGGTAGCCTTCTATGGCAACGAACTCTCCATCGGGATCATCCTGGCAAACTGGCTCCTGCTGGAGGCGGCAGGCAGCTGGTTTTTGGGACGATTAGCAGACAGGACGAAGAGAAGAGTGCAGGGCTTCATCGGATTGCAGATCTTTATCTCTCTTTATCTCCCTGTAGCTGTCTATATTACCCGGGTGATCAAGAACCTATTGGGCATAACTGTTGGCGAAGGGATAGGGCTTCTCCCAATCTTCTACTCCTCTTTCCTCATCTTAGCTCCTCTTGCTGTAGCCCACGGGGCTCAATTTGCCTTCGGTTGCAGGATTTTCTTTGAGCTGTTGAAAAGAGGTGCCACAGATATTGGTCTGGTTTACGTCCTTGAGGGCCTCGGCTCTGGAATGGGGGGACTCCTATTCACCTGGCTTCTCATCCCTCACCTGAACTCCGTAAAGATCACCCTGGTGACAGCTCTGCTCAGCTTTTTCTCTGCCCTGTGGCTAGTGGTTTCAACAAGGCAGCAGAAGGAGAAGATGAGCCCCAGGCGCAGATTCTTGCTCGGCGGGACCTGCTCTATTATAATCCTCCTGTTGCTTTCTGTCATCTATCTTCTCTTCTCTTCTGCCGCCGACAGAATCGACTGGAGTTGGGTTCAGCAGCAGTGGAAAGGTTACAGGCTGAGATCGTATCAAAACTCAATCTACGGCAATGTGGCCGTGGTGGAAAAGGAGCAGCAGTTTGTCTTCCTTTCCGATGGCATTCCCATTTGCGCCACACCGGTGCCGGACATAGCGTTCGTGGAGGAGTTCGTCCACTTAGCCCTCCTGTCTCACCCTGCCCCTGAAAAAGTCCTGGTGATCGGTGGAGGGGTAGGGGGAGTGCTGGCTGAGATTCTCAAGCATCCGGTTAAGCAGGTCTGCTATACAGAGTTAGACCCCCTGGTGATAAAAACGGTGGAGAGATTTCCTACGCCCCTGACTGGACGGGAGTTGGGCGATCCCCGAATAAAGATCAAATATGTGGACGGCAGACTCTGGGTACGGACAACCCAGCAGAGATATGATGTGGTTCTCATCAATCTCCCTTTGCCCTCTACTTTGCAGCTAAACAGATTCTATACTTTGGAGTTTTTCCGAACAGCGCGTAACATACTGGCCGACGGAGGAATTCTGGTCTTGAAATGTCCTGGCTCTCTTGTATATATGAACAAGGAGCTAAGGGATCTAAATTTGTGTATCTACGAGACAGTCAGAAAGGTCTTTCCACACATCAGGGTAATTCCCGGTGAGTTCAATCTGTTTCTGGCCTCTACCTCTCCCGAAGTGTGTAATGTTACAGCCGCTATGCTTTCTCAGAGAATGAGAGAGCGCCGGCTGCAGACAAGGCTTCTAACCGATTTTCACCTCCGATATAAACTGGACCCTCGAAGGCGGGGTTGGTTTTTTCAAAATCTTAAGGAAGGTGAGACGGTGAGAGTTGATAGGGACCTGGCTCCATCAGGCCTTTTCTACAGTCTCTCTTACTGGAATGCGCTGTTCTCTCCAGGGCTTGGCCGGGCGTTTGAGTTGCTCGTCAGGTTGAAGATCTGGATGTTCTTAATTCCCCTGGCTATTCTCATAGTAGTCCTCCTGGGTCTCAGGCCACGGACAGGCAACTTTCCTATCACAGCGGCCGTTGCCACCACCGGCTTTGGAGGTATGGCCTTCAATATGGTTTTGATACTGGCATTCCAGTGTCTCTATGGCTATGTCTATCACATGATAGCGCTTCTGACCGCCTGCTTTATGGTGGGACTGAGTGTGGGAGCTCTATTGATGCTCAGGATTATGAAGCAGAACAGGGGAGGAAGACCTCTTTTGGTGCGTTTCGAGCTGCTAATTCTCTCCTTCTCTCTGCTGCTGCCATTAATCCTCCTCTATTGTCACGCTCAGATTATGCATCCCGTGATATTCCACTCGGTGCCCTGGGTGATTCTGCTCTTGAGTGCCATTTCAGGCTTCTTAGTGGGTTCGGAGTTTCCTCTGGCTAACTCCATATACTTAGGGGGTAAGCGTGATGTGGGCCAGGTGGCTGGGATGCTTTATGGTGTCGATCTTTTAGGCTCCTGGCTGGGTGCCCTGGCAGTCTCTGTCGCCTTGATCCCCGTACTGGGAATAGTGCAAACCTGCCTGCTGGTGGCTTCGCTCAAGCTGCTCAGCTTTGTGTCAGTTATTAGATTGCCTTCCTCAGAATAGGCCTCCTCGGTGGGATGGTAGGTGACTTCACCCGAGAGAGCAAACCAATTTTGCCAGGTAGAAGAACGAGACCGACAGAACAGCCGAGGCAGGAACAGTCAGCACCCAGGCCAGGAAGATATCTCTGGCCACATGCCATCTGACTGCGCTCATCCTGCGACTGGCGCCTGTGCCCATTATGGAGGAGTTGACCACCTGAGTGGTGCTCACCGGCCCGCCAAGGATGGCAGCGGTGGCAATGATAAGGATGCAGGAAACCTGAGAGTTGAAAGAGTGGATGGCCTCCACTCGGCATATCCTTCTACCCACAGTTCTGAGTATCCTCCACCCTCCTGTGAATAGTCCCAAAGAGATGGCTGAGGCACTGCCCAGCATCACCCAGAGCGGGACAGAGAAGTTTTGGCTGCTTTCAGTGGCCGCCATCAGTCCCAAGGTGATAAGTCCCATAGCCTTTGGAGCATCGTTGGCACCTTGACTGGCGGCCAAAAAGCCTACCCCAAGTGGCTGAACTCCCTTGAAAAATCTGTTGATGCTCGGGGGGAAATCACTAAATATGGCAATCAACAGGTTCATGGAGACGTACGCCAGGACCAGCCCAACAAGGGGAGTGGCAAACATAACCAGCAGAACCTTCCAAAAGAGAGTCCACCAGTTTATGGCCTGCGGTCCATAGACTATTAAAGCTGGACCTACCAGGGCTCCAATTAGAGCGTGGGATGAGCTGGAGGGGAGTCCCCACCACCAGGTGATGAGGTTCCACGCGATTGCCCCCGCGAACACGGAGAAAACTAACATTCGTACGTCGCCATGGTTAAAGGTTGCTGGGAGAATGATACCCCTCCCTATGGTGGTGGCCACGGCGGTGCCGAATATCCAGGGGCCGGCAAACTCGCCCACAGAAGCAATTACCAGGGCCTTTCTGGCAGGTACCGAGCGAGAAGCTATCGCCGTTGCCACCACATTGCATCCATCGTGGAATCCATTGGTGAAGGCGAATATAAATCCCATCGCCACAGCGGACCACAAGATGCCAGTTTCCATTATCCCCTTTCTATCCTCTAACTGTTCTACAGTCGAAACGCCTTAGTGAACAGAAGTGCACGAGGTGTCTGGAGGCCCCGACGGGGTGGGATCCCACGAGCCCAACCGGCAAAAAGCTCACCTCCTATTTTGGTACAGACCCTGATAGCCTGTTTCCACCGGTTGATCGAGTTGGAGAAAGAGAAGTTGCATAACCCGAGCATTCTTCCGGAGTCTCAACCCATTCGGATTGAACACCACGAGCAAACCTTCACCTCTGCCCGAGTAGCCGGCATCCCAGACGGCCGAGACCACTGTAGCACCACAGCGTAGAAGCGAAGAACGAGGCCTACCCAGGGCAACTACATCCTTAGGAAGATTGACCACCTCGTTATAAACGACCTTGTATGAACCAGGGGAAAGTCCTATCCACCCAGTTTCTTCGAATTCGAGCTTTGTGCATTTGGATAGTTGCCTGTCTCTGTTTTCCAAGCCAATACTGCCCTTCTCCTGCCAGCTCCAGAGCTCTTTTACCGTGAGTTCAATCCCGTTTTCCTGGATTTGAAGCTCGGGGACGACCATTTCTTCTACCAGGGCTGGCCTCTGACTCAGCATTTCAGTCAATCTCTCTTTTGAAAGCACGGGACACATTTTCTCGCCATAAACAATTTCTTCCCCAAAGAGAAGATCTTTGCGCTTCGTTTCAGTTTTTTGCAAATGTGAGCGCGGGCCTCTCGTCTTTCATGTGAACTATGTTATCTCACATTGAGAGATGTTGAGGGGTTGGAATTTAGAAGTTGCGATTCCTAAGTCTGCTTCTCCAGCATTTCCACAGCCTTTTTAACCTCCTGGGTTCGGTGTTTGGGACATATCAGCAGGGCCTCATCTGTCTCCACAATGACCAGGTCTTTGACTCCGATGGTGGCCACCAGTCTTCCCGGACAGCGGATGAAGCAGCCCTGGGTGTCTATTCCCAAATGGAGGGCCTGTATCACATTACCATTTTCGTCTCGCGGCAGAAGCTCGCTTAAGGCGGCCCAGGACCCCACATCACTCCAACCGAAATCCCCTGCCAGCACTACCACCCCATCGGCCTTCTCCATCACCCCATAGTCAATAGAGGTCGACTCCAAGCCTCTGTAGACATCTGCAATAATCTGACTCTCGCGCTCAGTGCCCAATGCCCTTTCTATCTGGACCAGGCCCTGAGCCAGCCTGGGCATATGGCTTTTGAGCATCTTTAAGATAGTGGAGACCTTCCAGAGGAATATGCCGCTGTTCCACAGATAGTCCCCCTGGGCAAGATATTGTTGGGCCAGTTGTCGATTAGGTTTTTCTACAAATTTCTTTACGAAGTGGACCTTTTCACCGCGGCGCTGCTCTGTCTGTTCGCCGCGGTGGATGTATCCGTATCCAGTCTCTGGACGGGTAGGGGGGATTCCAATGGTGACCAGTCTGTCCTGCTGGCGTGCAATCTCTGCTGCTGCCCGAACCACGTGGGCAAAGCGCCTCTGGTTGCGGATGAAATGGTCGGCCGGAGTGACGAGCATCACCCCCTCGGGGTCAATTCTTCTAACATAGAGGGCTGCCAGTCCGATACAGGCAGCGGTGTCTCTGCCTTCTGGCTCGGAGATTATGTTCTCGTCTGGAATCTCCGGCAGGTGCTCTCTGATGCGGCTGCTGTACGTTTGGTTGGTAACTACCAGTATATTCTTCTTAGGCACAATCTGGGAGATCCGCCTAACTGTGAGTTGAAGCATACTCTCTTCTCCAAGGATTTTAAGAAGAGGTTTAGGGCACTCCGGGCGGCTCTCCGGCCAGAAGCGTTTCCCCTTGCCACCGGCCATGACGACTGCGTAGGTCCAGGAGAGAAGGTCCTGAGTATCTTTCGATTCAATCATTTATTCTCTTCTCCAGTTCTTCCTTCAGGGCGTCGATCTTAACCCTCACCTGTTGCATAGTGTCTCGGTCCCTGAGGGTTACGGTGTCATCCTGGGCAGTTTGGGAGTCCACAGTGATGCCGAACGGGGTTCCTATCTCATCCATTCTTCGGTATCGCCTGCCTATGCTGCCGCTTTCATCGTAGAAAACGGTGAAATGGGGTTTCAGCATCTCGTAGATCTGTTTGGCGCGCTGAGGCATTCCGTTTCGTCTCACCAAGGGGAAGACCCCAGCTTTTATGGGGGCTAAGCGAGGGTGAAGGTGAAGGACTACCCTTTCGGGTTCCTCATCGTAGGCATCGACGAGCACAGTGAGTAATGTGCGGGTCAAGCCGGCGGAGGTCTCGATGATATAGGGTATAAACCGCTGACGGGTTGCTTCATCGAAATAGGAGAGGTCCTTGCCCGAGTATTTTGCATGCCGGCTCAGATCGAAATCGGTGCGGTTGTGAATCCCCTCGATCTCTTTCCAGCCGAAGGGGAACTGGTACTCGATGTCCCAAGCCTCCTTGGCGTAGAAGACCAGCTCATCCGGGCCGTGCTGACGGAACCTCAGGCTGTCTTTGTTTAATCCCAACTGAAGGTAGAAATCCCATCGCTCGGCTTTCCACTTTTCCATCCACTCGTCTTCGCTGCCCGGTTGGACGAAAAACTGCATCTCCATCTGCTCGAACTCGCGAGTACGGAAGATGAAGTTGCTTGTGGTAATCTCGTTCCGAAAGGCCTTGCCTACTTGAGCGATACCGAAAGGTAGCTTCAGGCGATAGGCCTGCATCACATTCAGATAGTTCACATATATCCCTTGAGCGGTTTCCGGACGGAGATAGATTATGTTCTCCTCGTCCTCTACCGGTCCCATATGCGTCTTGAACATCAGATTGAACCTTCGAGCTTCAGTGAGTGGTCCGCCGCAGGCCGGGCAGACTTGAGATGAGAGCTCATCGGCCCGGAAACGCTGTTTGCAGTTTTTGCAATCCACCATCAGGTCGGCGAAACTCTCCACATGGCCAGAGGCCTCCCACACCCGGGGATGCATCAGGATGCTGGCGTCTAATCCCACAATATTGTCGTGCTCCCTCACCATTGCCTGCCACCAGAGCCTTTGGATGTTGTTCTTCAATTCGACACCTAAGGGGCCGTAGTCCCAGCAACTGCCCAGCCCTCCGTATATCTCACTGCTCTGGAAGATAAAACCTCGCCTTTTGCAAAGTGAAACCAACTTCTCCATTAGATTGGATGTTTCAGTCGCCATAACACCTCCATAATCTTAAAACGCAGAAAGATTTAGCACTGAAAAACAGGTTATTAAGTGAATGAATGGCTTGGCTAAGGATTCTCCTTGTCTTGGATCCCCAAGTTATAGCAGCAATTCTTTAAACTCCTCCACAGTTAATCCGGCTTGGCGTATGATAGCCCTGAGAGTGCCTTTTGCGATTTCCTTATGATCCGGCACAGTTAATCTACGATAAGGAGGACTTTCGTGCCTGAGGATAATATGGCTTCCCGTCTGATGATCTATGAAATAGCCTATTTTCTCTAATGTCCTGCAGAGTTCTTTCCCTGATATAACTGGCAATCTATTCAACAGTCACCTCAACGGTCTCTTCTTCAATTGGGGGTGGAATAGGCTCATTGTGTTTTTTTAGGCTTTCCAAATATCCCTTGATGGCGTCTTGGATATTTTTCAGAGCTTCTTTCCGACTTCTACCTTGAGAAACACATCCAGGTAGAGCAGGGCATTCAGCAACAAACACCCCCTCTTCATCCCGCCTTATCATAATCCTATACCACATGGTGCATACCTCCTCTGTTGATTCATTCAGTTACTGCCTCAGTAGACCAGACCGAGGACTCACCGGTCAGTCAGTTCGCCAGAATTGGAAAGATGAAATAATGACCCATTGGCAAAAAGTCCTATTTCCCCTCCCCGGTGGGGAGGGGAACACCCTCACCCTTCACCCCGTGAAATAATCGTCTTTTATAGTGTCAACCCTCTCCGCACTCTCTTGGGCAGATTGAGGATTAAGGAAGGATTTATGGTCTAGCTCTTCAGTATTTCACGGGGCCTGTCCCGTGAAATAGTCACATCTGATAAGACTTCCTCGATTATATGGTGCTTAACCGATCAAAGCAAAACTACCGTGCAGCTTCCACCTATTTCACGGGGGAAGCCCTCTGCCTCAAAGAGAGAGGGAGTATTTTGGGACTTTTTGGCGAATCAATCAAATAGTGGTTTCAAAAAAGAGGTCTTATGGCCTTGGTTTTGAGCCTCTGAAGCATCCCTCGCACTTCGCTGGCCATTACGCTCTGCGGGTAGTGGAGCAGAAAGAGCTTGTATTCTCTTTCGGCGCCCTGGTAATCCTGAAGCCTCCGCTCGTAGATTTCGCCTATCCTCTTCTGTGCCTGCGCGCAGAGGGGACTTTGGGGGTATTCGGATAGAAGCTTTCTTAGGGCGTCTATCGCCGGCTGAAAATCCCCCATCTGCTCTTTGACCCTGGATTCTAATAAGAGTAGGTCGTCGCTGAGAGTAGAGTGAGGGAACTCGGCCTGCAGTTGTTCAAGCTCTCTTAAGGCCTGAGAGTATTTCTGCTGCCTGAGGAGAAGCTGGGCGGTGGCGAAAAGTCTCAACGCCTCCGGAGGATTCAGATTCTCCCGAACAAAGACCATTTTCTCTAAGGCATCGTTGACGTAATCCTCTGCCGTTCCGCCTCTTATAAGCTGCTGGCACAGCCGAAGCATCTGTTGAAACTCCCCTTGAAAGTAGTGAATTTGGGCGATCTCAAACCGAATCCTACCCGCCTGTTTGGGTAACTTCCCTGCCAGGGTTTGAAGCCGTTTCTTGGCCTCCTCCAGTTCTCCTTTGCCGACCAGCATATCTGCCACCCACATCAGATCGTCGTACCTTCGCCACCGCAACAGAAGTTGCTCTAGCCGTTCGAGTGCCTCAAGGGAATCTGGGGTCTGTTTCAGGAGTCTCTGGTAGGTTTCAGCCACCGTGGCAGGTTTTTTGGGCTGCTGCAGCCATTTTGCGTTCGTTGGTTCGCGCGCCCAGCAAATGCTACAGCCCCAAAATATCAGTCCACAACAAAGGAATAGAGCTGTCTTGCTCAAGGTTTGCATTCTCTCCATTTTGCACTATTATACTAAATCCCTCGGTTCAAGTCAAATGAAATTTGGTCTTTCACCTGCTTCTATTTGATTATTTGTAAATTAAATTATTTGCTTGACAGGCACTTCATATATTGTTGTCTTATT
>Ga0164310_10001247_pt1 | contig 14246 bp, 15 predicted proteins | sample GuaBasSedimGuay1_FD_121795 | JGI IMG/M metagenome (GOLD analysis project Ga0164310, IMG submission 121795) | Subseafloor sediment microbial communities from Guaymas Basin, Gulf of California, Mexico - Guay1, Core 4569-9, 0-3 cm | ecosystem: Environmental > Aquatic > Marine > Hydrothermal vents... | reverse complement strand
GTGGAGGGCAAGATCTACTTCGACATCCCATTCCTCTATCAGGGCAAGGTCATCGAGGGTGTCCGACTCACCTTTGAGAAAGGCGAGGTCGTGAACTTCTCTGCGGAGAAGGAAGAGGCCACGCTCAAGAAGATTATTGAGATCGATGAAGGGTCTCGTAGACTCGGTGAGATGGCCATTGGCACAAACAGAGGCATCAAGCAGTACACCCTCAACATGCTGTTCGATGAGAAGATCGGTGACACGATTCACTGCGCACTCGGTCGTGCCTACAAAGAGTGCAATGGCGTTAACGAGTCGGCGGTGCATGTCGACATGATCAAGACCATGCGCGAGGGTGAGATATACGCCGGTGACGAGCTGATCTACAGCAAGGGGAAGTACTTCCACGAGATATGAGGAGACGAATGTCCCTAGAACCGGATATCGGTCGACAACATCCTAGTGGCTGGTCGTAGACTCTCGGACAGACTTTGTCTTCGACTCCCAGAAGTCCTCGATGCTCTGGCGTACATCAGTTGACGGCGTAGTAGATCCCTGCTCTGTCCCACATTCAGGGCACACTGTGCCCGTTGTATCATTCTCTGCTGAGGTGAGGTCTGTCCCACATTTCCTGCAATGAATCATTCCGTAACACTATCTCAAGGATTGCCAAATATGAAACACTTTCAGAGCAGCAAGTAGGTGACTTCGACTATCCACGTCTTGCACCGCATAGCGCCAAACAGTCTAGTATTAAGCAATTCACACACATCTACAACATGGTGAATAAGGGATATGCATGCGTCAAGGTCCGACCTTAAGAGACGCATCCTACTTGCGCTGGACATCAGCCCTGCTTCAGTCTACGACATCCTCTACTCGTTGAGTGACTTTTCGGATCCTCGACGGACCAGACTTCCCAAGCTTTTCAGAGCCATGGAACGGGAAGACTTAGTCACGAGCGCTCTACAGCCGGGTCCTCTCGGTCCATACAGACGAATATACCAACCGGGGCCCCGTGCGGGTGACTACCTGAGGGAACGGCTCCGTTCAGGTATTGAAACCCTACTTCACTTCTTCCTCGAGTACAGGGTATCATCAACCAGCCCCTCGTACGACCTGCCAAAGGAAAAGACAGCAGTCACCGTTGAGGGGCAACTACTCTATGCTTCCTTCCCCACGATGACCGTGGCGCACCTTGAACGCATCCGCAAGATGAGGTCATCGTCAGACATCAGTATCTCTGTGGTGGGACACGACAATCTGTTGCAGAAGGCAGGCATAAGGCACACCTGTGCTGGGCAGGGCCTTGAGAAAATAGACGCCCCAGACGAGACCTTTGATTTCGCCATCATTGACGGTGTCCCTGAACAGGCGTTCCTGGCTTGCTCAATGCCAGAGGTGTGCAGAGTCTTGGCTGTCGGAGGGAGCCTTCGTATGTTCACAACGATGGCGTTCTTCAACGAGCCACAGAAGGCCACCCTAGAGCAATTCATCAGAGTCACAGCATCGACGCTCTTTGCCGATGTCGGAATCGTGGAGGGACAGGACGTCTTGAGGATCCCTAACGACCACTTCGTTGATTGCAGAGCCTTCGAGACCGACAACAAGAGAGTCTGTTTCACTGGTACCAAACAATAGCAGAGGGATACATCTTCTCTTCTGCGAGCGATGACGGAAAGAGAGATATTCAGGTCATAGGCACGAACTGCCTCAGAACCAATCATGAAGGTCGCTCTGATATACACAACGAAGAGGGAGAAGGCCACAGTGGCCGCAGTCAGGTGGATGACTTCTGCGCTTCGAGAGGAGGGTGCACAGGTTGAGATTCTGCATCCACATGAAGTCTCAGACTTGCAATACGACGGCTTCTTCATTGGGTCTTCGGTCTACAAGGGTCAGGTCAGCCTCGAACTGTTGGAGTTCCTCGTCCAGAACAGAGAGGCACTCTGCCACAAGCCCGTGGCCGTATTCGTAGTGTGCAAGGAGAAACAACACCCTGAACTCCATGCGCAGCTCATCCTTTCACGATTGAAGGGGGATGCAGTCTCGTGGATTCCTATCGAAGGATACATATTGCGAAAGGGAGGGTTTGACAAACAGCGGCCTGCTGTGGAAGGATGGACAAGAGATACACTCGCGAAGATGATACGAAATGGACAACATGGAGAAACTGATTAAGCTGATCGTAGAAGAGAATGTGAGTGCCCTTCAACTGATGGAGGACGAACTTGGACTGTTTCACGATGAAGTCCTGGACCTGATCAGGAGGGCCGTGGCGGAGGGAAAGGTCCGCGGTATGCTCTCAGAAGATGAGCGGAGGTTCTGGAAGGCCGAGGTCAAGCTGTCTGACGCACCTGTCATTCCTCGCGAAGAAAAGGAACCAGACTTTCTCAACTACGACGCCCGCCCTGGTAAGATTATCGCTGTCATGGGGCTACTGATTTTGATTGCAGGTGGTCTAATTCTCAACTTCGCTGCGGACACAACGGAGCAGGATTTCGGAACTGTCATCATATTTCTTGGCGTAACAGTGCTTCTGATTGGTTCGTACGTAGTCTCCAGACGGGACACGCCCGATTGAGTCAGATGACAACATCGGACCCCTTAAGTAGTGGAACCTGACGACGGCAGGCACCAGAAGGTCAAGCCATGCAGGAGATTCTAGTCGAGGCCATTCTCATCGCAGCCTTTGCCACCGGTGTTGGAGTTCTCTCATCAATGACAGGCATAGGAGGCGGCACTGTAAACACACCTCTATTGATTATCATCTTCGGACTGTCGGCACAGATTGCCCCTGCAAGCGCACTGGTGGCTGCACTATTCGTTGCAGTGGCCAGCTCGGCAAGTTACTGGAGACAGAATCCGAGACCCACGATTCCCCGGGTAGGTCTCTTGCTGGCCGTCACCACGGTCCCAGGGTCTCTGTTGGGAGTGGCCATGAGAACTCTGATATCTGATGACATGGTCCTGCGGGTTATCTTCGGCGTCTCTTTGATACCTGTTGCTCTGAAGATGCTCTTTGCCAAGAGAAAGACCAGGGGAGACCTCGCCTCTGAGATAGCGGCGTTTGACATGAATTCGATTACACGGAAACGTTGGGCAGTCTCTCTGATTGGAGCCTTCATCGGCGGGATATCCGCGGGTCTACTAGGAATCGGAGGAGGAGCCGTGGTAGTCCCCGTGCTATCAATCCTGGTCGGTCTGCCAATGCACGCGGCAGTCGCCACAAGCATGTTCACCATGATGTTCACGGCGTCCTCAGGAACCATCATGAACTACTTGAGTGGCCATATAGACCCATTCTACGCCATCTCGTTGGGTCTCGGAATGCTCGTCGGCGGCCAGATCGGATCGAAACTTGCCTGCCGAGTCAATGCGGTCCAGATCAAGTGGATATTCGGTATAGTACTTGTCCTCCCGCTCGTGAAGATGATGAGCTTGGGTCAGATGTGGCTCGACCCTACAGACTCCAGTTTCCTCATGGCGACACTCGGTGACATCCTCATCTGGTTGATGATTGTGCTTCCTATCGGCCTGTTCAGGCTCTATCAGATACGTCAATCACAGACTGTTGTTGACGAGGAACCCTGCGAGACCCCCGGTTAGACAGAGCAGGGAATCCGGACCTCTCAATTGGTCTATCAGTGATTGCGATAATTCTGATTGGCCCCCGAGAGCGCGAGAAGGACTCAGACAGTCCCAGCGCTGAGTCCGGTAATCACTGACTCAAACTCATTCTTGATTCCGATTCTCTCGCGAAACCCAAGACAAGGTCCTGTCGCTTCCCGTGTGTGGCACTCACGACTACTATCGCAGGAATCACCCAGAGGGTGAGAACAAGGGGCAGGAGGAACAAGAAGATCACCGCGGAAGAGTGAACTTGGCTTCAGTATGCATGGAGGAAATCGAATGTGAATTGGTACAGGATGAGAATCACACTTATGCCGGCATAGCCCTTCAGGAACAACAAGTAGAATCCACTAGTGCTCTCAATCTCAGTGGGCACAGACATGTCTCTCAGATCATGCTTGCTCGTGGTCACGATCCCTGAGTCAAGGACACCCCAAGCTGCAGTGAACAGGGCAAAAGAAGGAATCTGCAATAGTGTACCCAGGATAAAGAACAGGAAGATGATATCGCTCCACTATGAATAGTATCCCTAGAACAAGGGATGACTCATTATCATCGGATCGAATATCAGGATCAGGGTGAAGTTGGGGGCCATCAGGACAAGGAAGAGTCCCTTGAACATACCATTGAACTTCTCCGCGGCATGCAGCTCCTGAATTGAGAATAGATGGCTTCGCCCCACGTACTTCTTCAATCTAATGATAAATCATTCCACCGCCTTCCCGTCACGGGGTGCCGGTCCTCACAGCGCAAGCAGATAACCAGAAGCCACGAGGGTCACTAGTGAACACTAAGGCATCTCCATACTTAATAGGCACGGGAGCATGAGTCTGCTTTCGGTGACGGTGATGACACACTACAATCTTGAAGGCAAGGTCGCGGTGATCACGGGAGCCTCTGCCGGACTAGGCAAGCAGTTCACCCACGGATTTGCAGAATCAGGAGCCAACGTCGTTCTCGCAGCGAGGAGAGAGAATCTTCTCAAGGAAGTGGCTGATGAGGTGTCCGACAACTATGGAATCACTGCAATCCCACTCAAGACGGACGTGGCCAATGAGAAGGACATCATTCGCCTGATCGATCACACAGTTGACAAGCTGGGTACCGTCGACGTTCTGGTGAACAATGCAGGAATGTACATCGTCAAGCCACTGACAGAGCAGACACTGGAAGACTGGCACACCGTGATGGATGTGAACCTCACTTCAGCGTTTGTCGCGAGTCGAGAGGCCGCAAGAGTCATGATCCCCAAGAAGTCAGGGTGCATCATCAACATATCCTCGACCTTTGGCATAGGGGCCACTTCATTTCCGGAGGTCGGCTACTACACATCGAAGGGTGGCATAATCGCCATGACAAAGGCACTGGCTGTAGAGCTCGGAAAACACAACATTCGGGTGAATGCTATCGCTCCGGGATTCTTCCCCACAAGCATGTCAAAGGGTGCCTTCGACGATGATACGATCCGTGAGAGTATGATTCGGCCAAGGACTGCGTTGCCCATGTTCGCCGAGAACGAATGGATCAGAGGCGCTGCATGCTTCCTGGCAAGCGATGATGCGAGGTACGTGACAGGGCATACTCTGGCCGTGGACGGCGGCTGGCTGGCATTCTGATCGGATGCACAAGAGCAGAGAAGAAGGCAGGGTTGAGCCTTCCCTCTTGGTTAGCCTCTCAGTCAAAGTCAAAGCTGCCCAGGCCATCCATCCGCTTCCACGCGATGCCTCCGCCCAGCCCTCCAAAGATCAGTACCGATACAAGGAATACTGCAAGGTTCTGGTAGAGATCAAAACCATCTGCAAAGAACCAGAACCAGATACTGAGAACTGCCAGCCACAAGAGGAGCATGCCTATCTCGGTGCCGCCATTGTGGCGTCCAACTCTTCGAGCCCAGGGAATCCATAGCCCGCCGAGGAGCAGCACCATGAAGATAACGGATGTTAGAACAATGGTGACATTCTGGTAGCCTGTGTACAGCTCGGCGTAGAACCACATCCATGTGACGACGAAAAGAGACCATGACAGAGCTGCGAGGAGTGATGCAGATGGCCGCCGTCCAGCATCAAGATCTCCCAAAGCGGCAAACTTGGTCCAGGGAACAGCAACCACTCCTATCATGATGATGAAGGAGAGCATGAGGATTGAGATGTTCTGGTATACGGTGTAGGACTCCATATAGAACGGGAGCCAGATGACAACAAAGGTCACCCACGCAATCGCTCCAACGGCGCTCAACTTGGCTCGCCATCCTCCTCCACCCCCACCAGGTATAGAGGGGATCCACATGACTGCATTGATTGCTCCAAGGATGAGAAAGCCAGCGATGACCACTGCAATGTTCTCAACGAGTCCATACCCTCCGGCAAAGAAGAAGAGCCAGATGATTGCGAACCCCACCCATGCAAAGAAACTGAACATTGAAGCAGAGATCTTTCTCTTGTGGTGCCCACGCCTCTTGGTCTTGCGCAGTGTCTCCGGTCCGGGCGCCTCCGGCGGAGTCTCACCGCCCAGTTCTGATGGTGACATTGTTTTTCAGGCATACAATGTTCGAAGCCTTATGAAGTACATCATCAGAGATCTCTCACGTGTCGGCTGTTCAGATATGGCCAAGGGCCCTCCACAACGACCTCCTCCGCCCGGAGTGTTACCCATAACATACCTTCCTCAGAATGAAATATGTGCATCCCTTTCCGTTTCGAGGAGGGTAGAATCACACCGGAAAAAGCTTCATATGGTGGGCTTCAGGCCTCATTTCGGAGATGCAACGAGTGAGTACCCGTAGTCCTATCTTCAAGACAGTCCTGATCGGTGAAGGGGGCGTCGGGAAGACCAGTCTTGCTGTCCGGTACACCGAAGACCGCTTCGACCAGCAGATGAAGATGACGATTGGAGTCAATTTTGCCACTAAGCGCGTCGATATTGATGGACAGGATATCACTCTCCTCATCTGGGATCTGGGAGGTCAGCCTCGATTTCAGGACGTGGTGTCTGACTATTTCAAAGGAGCCAAGCTCGGCATTGCGGTCTACGAAGTGAGCCGCGCATTCACAATGCATCGCCTTGATGACTGGATAGGAAGGCTCCACAGGGCAGTCCCTAACTGCGACATATTCCTTGTGGGTAACAAGATTGATGAGCGAATAGAAGGGATGGGCGTCAACATAGAGGAAGCCCGAGAGTACGCATCAAAGTACAATGCGCGAGTATTCGAGGTCTCGGCCAAGACGGGTGAGGGTGTGAGCGAGATGTTCGAGGCCGCCGCCCGCCACCTCGCCAGCCGTGGTTCATGACACCAGACCAGACATGCTTCAACTGCGTCAGGGACCGATTTCTGTTTGAACGAACAATCGTTAAATGTGAGGGAGTGAGGTTTCTCCTACGAAAACCGGACAGACAATGGAGACAATGCCTTGACTGAGATAAACCTCAAGCCCTTTGCGTGTCCAGCCTGCAACGATGGCACACTTGTAGAAGTCAAAGTCAAGGAAGAGGTGATCACTGGCGCAAGCCGGTACCCGACTATCATCACGGCGAAGTGCCCCAAGGGACATAGCCTGGTGGTTTTCGTGGATGCCAACTTCCAGGTCCGAGACGTGGAGGAGGCTGCGCAGGCCAGCGAGAAGAAACAGGATGCCATTGACAAGGCAAAGGGGTGGTTCGACTCGCTCTAGTCGCCCTAGATGGTCCGGTTTGTGAGCATGGCATGAGAAACGCCTCATATTTCCTACTAGATATGCATATATGAGACCTTGAGAGAGCAACACCGTGAGCACGACAAGAGTGACGAACATTCACAAGGGCAACACCACCAACGGGATCGAACTGAGATGTATGGTATCTTCGTGATCAACAGCGCTGGCGAAACTATCGCAGAGATGGGATGGGAGAACCTAGAAGGAGACTCAGCACTCCTCGGAGGGTTCGTTTCTGCGCTCCAGATGTTCATCAAACGGATCTCTGGAAACGAGGTCAATGAACTCCAGTTCGGCGATATGAAGCTCCTCATCGGTGCTGCAGGAGATAACTACGTCGTGACACTCCACAGTAATGATGAGAAGGACGCGAAGAGCCAGAACCAGGAGGTTGTTCGACTTCTCAACGAGCACACCTCTGAAGACATAGATGATGGCATTCTGGGCCTCATCAGTGCAATGATTTCTGATGATAGAAGCAGTCAAGGGGGTGAGCGAGTTCGCCGCAGTGTACGAGAGTGGACAAAGAAAGAAACTGACAAGGCCCGAGAAGCAGCAAGGGATTGGGGCAAGACAGTGTTCTAGGAGGCAGAATCATGGAGATCTATGAGATCGCACAATTCTTCATCGGGAGTGGAAGCATCGTGGCTGCAGGGGCAGTTGCAGCATACAGTCGCAGAAGGGCTGCTGGGGTGGCAGACCCAGAGCTGAGGAAAGCCTTCAGACCACTCATTCTCTTTGCAGTGGCCCTCACGGTCTTCGGCGTTGGTTCGATTGTAACATTCTTGGAACTCTGGACGAACGTTCCGTGGTTTGCGGACTTCTACTATGTGTACTACATGTTCATCATCGCAGAGACCCTCATCCTTTCTGTGGTGGCTTCCATGATCATGAAGCAGTACTCCTTCCCGATTGTCATGTTTCTCATGGGCCTTGTGTCGGGGTATCTCTTGGTGCAGGCCGGGTTCCTCGTCATCCGATACCGTGTGAGCAGTACAGCGCAGTTCTACTTCGCCTTTAGCAGCATTGTTGAGCTGATTCTATTGGGATCTGTCGCTCTTCTTTTCGTTTACATCGCCTACGACACGAGGAGAAGTACAAGCATCTCACTGGCCTATGGCATGATCACCCAGATAGTAGCCCTCCCTCTGCTCAATCAAGTGCAGTCCATGTTCCACTTCTGGCTGAGTTTCTCATTCGTCGTGATCGCTCTCATGGGCCCAGCGATGATCGCATTTGCGTTCCTGAGGCCCACACAGAACGTCTCTCTCGAGCTTCTGGGGTACGGAATGAGCTTTGCATCACCAGTCCTCATCTTCTCGGGGATATTCATCACGGGGACTCCTCCCACACCTGATATCATCCTCATTGCAGGTATTGGGGCGCTAGGGATTGTCATGGCCAGTGGAACGGCATCATATCTGTACGGCAGATGGAGAGAAACGAAACAGGTCCCAACAGGACTGCTACTTGTTGTCTTCGCGACCTTGGCGGTGGGTCATATGGTCGGGATGCTTGGCGGCATCGGTATTCTGCCCTCTGTAGAGTCACTCTACACAGAGTTCGTCATGACCAGCTTTGCCCTAACACTCCTTGGTGTCATTGCAATAATGGCTGCCGGATACAGAAGCGCAAGCCTGTTCCCGTTCCTCATCCTTCTTCCACTATTGGCATTCTTCCTGCAGCAGTACCCTGACAACCTCGCCCAAGTCTTCTCGCAATACATGCTTTGGGTGGCTCCGTTGATGGCCATCTTTGCTCTGCCGATAGTCCTGTTCGGCCGTGTTGCCATCAGGATAAAGAAGAGTGGTGAGAGGGGCGCGGGAAGGCCGGGAGGAATCGCACTGGCGCTTCTCTTCTACATCACCTTCAGGTCTTCCTTCATGGTGCCGGGGGTTGGCGGGCTGCATGTGGGATATGCCATTACAGCCGTCAGCTTTGTAATCTTCTGGTTAGCCATCACTGGAAGACTGGACCCAAAGAAGTAGACCAATCTCGGGATACAGGGAAAGGCGTACACAAACAGCTCGAGTTATCATTTGGTTTGCTGTTGTAAGGAGTATGCAGTTAGGAAACATAGTTTAGCGCGATTTCGATGCGTCATTCATCTTCCTAGATCTGGCATTCACTGCGTTCTGGATTGCACTGCTCATCAAGAGGAAGAGCACGCGTCCTCTTGTCATAGGTCTCTTTGGCGTGGTCATCAACTTCATCGTTGACTATTGGGTATATTTCACCATGCTGGGTGTTCGCGTCTACTATGCGCTACCTGTGTGGCTGACCCCCTTCACTTTCACCGTGTACTTCTCGATAACCTACGGAGTGGTTCAGTACTCCTTTGTCACGCTCATGTTCTGTGACAAGCCGAATCTCATCTGCAACGACCGGACGACATGAAGAAGAGTCCACTCTCATGCACATGATATGACCGAAGGATCTGTTTCAGACACTGGTCACGTCCTTGCGGAAGAACACCTCTCCAATCCCATTCTCATTCAGTCCAGAGATGAAGCCACACTCAGAGAATCCCATGGCCCTGTGCCATGCCTGAGGCTCTGGTTCATCTGCTTGTGACGAACTCAACAAGAAGTCATGCCCTCGATTATCCAGGAATGACACCAAGAAGTCAATCAGTCGTCTTCCCACTCCCGAGTCTCGGTACTCCTCCACCACAAACACTAGGCCGATATAAGGGATGGTGGACCAGAGGTACTCGAGGCGAATGTACCCGATGAGATAGTTGTCAATCTCAGCCACGATGATCTCATCGTTGATAATCTTCTGGCGAATCACTTTCTCAGTGACATGACCATCCTCAACAACGCACCATTCAAGGTCTTCCGGACCAGCAAGTCGAACTACCACACTCTCTCTCTCGTACACCACAATGCACATCCAGCCGCAAATACGCATGCAGAAGTTCCTGATGTGTGTTGCGACTCGAGAAGGAGAGAATCTCCATAAGGTTTCACGACTCAGAAGACGACGAGTGAGACATGAAGTCAGTATACTTTGACAGCGAGTTTGACGATAGAGTCCTTTCATTCCTTAGTGCAAGGTACGCCAAGGTATTCTCCAGAGTCTGGAGATGCGATAGGAACAGGGTCGGCGTGTTCACCCATGAGGAGTATGTCCTCAGGACCAGCTCGAATCAGACCATCACCTGCATCTTCGAGTCGGGAAGGGACGGGCAGCGGAGCAAGGTGACTGCTATCGCCAGCGGTGGAGGTCAGGGTCTCTTTGGATTCGATTGGGGGTCCCAAGGAGCAGGGGAGTCCACTATAGTGAACCGGATCAAAGAAGTCACTGGACAACACTGACACGAGAGACCCTATTCACGTCGGTCCTGGTCCTTGTAGGAGCCGGGGTCACTCTCAAAGACCTGCTGACAGTGAGGGTTGCAGAAGTAGTACTTCTTGCCTTCATACTCGCTGACGAGTTCAGCGCCAGCAATCTCAACATCCATCTTGCAGACTGGGTCCACAGCGACTATCTTCTCAGGGATCTCTGATTCCATCTCGACGGAGTCGTACTTCTTGGGATTGAACCGTCCCAGAAGGAGGGCATTCGTGACGACGCTGACCGACGACAGTGCCATGGCCAAACCTGCGTACTCGGGCTGCAATGCGATTCCTGTTGAGGGATAGAGCACACCTGCCGCTATCGGGAGGAGAATGATGTTGTAGATGAGGGCCCAGAAGAATCCCTGTTTGATCTTGGATACAGTCTTCTTGCCCAGTTCAATGCCTGCAATCACGTCAAGCAGGTTGTCCTTCACAAGCACGATGTCCCCGGTCTCCACCGACACGTCCGTGCCAGAACCGAGGGCTATCCCGATGTCCGCCTGGGCCAGAGCTGGCGAGTCATTGATGCCGTCCCCGACAAAGGCCACTTTCCTGCCCTCTTCCTGGAGACTCTTCACCTTTCCAGCCTTCTCGCCCGGCAGAACCTGCGCCATCACGTTGTCAATACCTACCATCTCAGCCACAGCCCGTGCAGTGTCCTCTCGGTCTCCAGTGATCATCCATACGTCAATGCCCTTTGCCTTCAACAGGCGTACGGCGGGCGCAGCTGACTCCTTGATGCTGTCAGCAATGGCCAGAAGTGTCAATGGTCTACCCTCCCGAGCTGCGACTACCACCGTCTTGCCCTGTTTCTCGAGCATGACCACGTGAGTCTCCAGCTCTCCGATGTCTACGCCGCTCTCTCGCATGAACCTCAGACTTCCGACCAATACGGTCTCTCCATCGACTATGCCTCTCACACCAAGTCCAGTCTGTGCCTCGAACTGCTCGACTTCCACCAACGGAATGTCCTTTTCTCTTGCATATTCCACAACGGCCTCCGCAAGAGGATGCTCACTCACCTTCTCCACCGACGCGATGATGCGTAGTGCCGAGTTGAGGGTCTCACCTGAGGCAGGGATGAAGTCTGTCACCGACGGAGCGCCCACCGTCAGAGTCCCCGTCTTGTCAAACACGACAGTGTCGACCTCGGGGATAACCTCGAGTCCTGCACCGGCCTTGATCAATATGCCATGCTGGGCGCCCTTGCCGAGACCGACCATGATGGCGGTGGGTGTTGCCAAACCCAGTGCACAAGGACAGGCAGCGACAAGAACTGCGATGGTGAATCTAAGTGATATCGTCCAGTTCACTCCACCAAAGAGGAACCAGACAGCGAATGTCGCCAGTGAGATTATGAGAACGAGCGGAACAAAGACAGAGGCAATCGCGTCTGCCTTCCGCTGGATCGGGGGCTTCTGTGTCTGGGCGTCCTCCACCAGCTTGATGATCTGGGAGAGGGCGGTCTCTGAGCCCACATGGGTTGCCTTCACCCGGAGCACACCGTTCTTGTTGAGGGTGGCCCCTATGACCTCATCACCGGGCCTCTTCATCACGGGCATGGACTCTCCGGTGATCATGGACTCGTCGACTGCCGACTGTCCTCCGACCACTTCACCGTCCACGGGGATCTTCTCTCCGGGTCTCACAAGTACGATATCACCGACCTCGACCTCGTCGGCATGGACTATCATCTCCTCGCCGTCCTTGATGATGATGGCAGTCTTCGGCTGTAGGTCCATCAGGCTCAGGATAGCTCTGGAGGTCCTCCCCTTCGCTGTGGCCTCGAGCCATCGCCCCAGCAGGATGAAGGTGATAAGGGTCACCGAGGTGTCATAGAAGGGCATGAACTCTGTGAGGACGAAGGTCGTCAGGACCGAGTAGAAGTATGCGGCACTCGTGCCGAGCATGATCAGAGTGTCCATGTTTGTCTTTCCCTTCACGAGACCCCGGAGGCTCGACCTGTAGAAGGGATAGCCAGCGATGAACTGGACAGGAGTGGTGAGGAGAAACATCACAATGTCAGGGTCGATGCCTGCAGGAATGAAGGGGGTCAGCACATTGAAGACGATGAGGATGACAGGAATCGTCAGGGCCAGTGACAGCGCGAAGAGACCCCGGTAGTACCTGATCTCGCCCTTGCGCTCCAGCGACTCTCGCTGGTCGGTCGACGTCCCCTCCGTGACCTTGAAGCCGTGTTCCCTCACGACCTTCCGGATGTTCTTGATGTCGAGAAGAAGGTCATCGTACTCCACAAGCAGGGTGTTGCGGCCACGTACACCGCGGGCACTGATGACTCCCGGCACCCGCACGACGTCCTGCTCCATTTCGTGCCACTGCTCGTCAGAGGGGATCGCATCAAGAGTGATGTTCATCACCTGACGCTTCGCACGGTAACCTGTGGCCTCCACTGCGTGCTCCAGCTTCGCGCGGTCAACCTTGTCGGAGTCGTATTCAATTACCGCCTTCTCATCCAGAAGGCTCACCGTCGCCCGGATGACACCATCTTGGTCCAGCAAGGACTTCTCAATGGTGGCAACACAGGACGCACAGTGCATCCCCTCAATCTTCAGTGACATCTTCGTGCCGGGGGTCTTGTCTTCACTCATCCTTCATCGCCTCTTCTCGAGTACTTGACGATAGTTAAGACTCTTGGTTAATAACGCTTTGGATGAGTCAAGCGAACCAACATGACCAGAACGAGACCTGACTCGCCCTTCACCGCGGCTCCATCAGCCCTTGAAGATGTCGGGCTCCTCTCTCTTGGAAGCTTCCTCATCCATCATCCGGAGCAATTCCTCAAAGGTGTCCATGATGTTCGCCCCCGTCTTGGCCGACGTCTCACGAAAGATCGCAGGCACCCCCAATTTCTCAATGAAGTAGTCCGTGAACTTCTGACCCTCCTCCGGCATCACGAACCTCGACTTGTCCAGCGACGTCCTCAGGTCGATCTTGTTCCCCACTATCACTGTCGGCGGCAGCGGCCCCATGTTCTTGTACGCCTCCACCAGCCACTTCGACGCGTTGTCAAACGACTCCCGGTTGTCCACCGCGTACACCAGGATTATCCCGTTGCATCCCGCATAATAGTGGCCACGTACTTTTTCGAATGTGGGTTGCCCAGCAAGGTCCCAGATGATCAGCTTGATGACTTCTTGATTGAATAGAACCCGTTTTGTGGCAAGGTCAACGCCGATCGTGGCGAGATGGCCCTCGATGAATTCTTCCCCAAGGTAGTTGCGGCGCAGACTTGTCTTTCCCACCGCTCCGTCGCCGATGAGGACTGTCTTCAAGATAGCACTCTTGTCATCCTGGTCCCTCATATCAATCACTCCATTGTTTGCTTCTTCGAGCATATTAAGGTTCGCGAATGAGGTGAAGAACCTTCCACTCATCATCAGTCTATTATGAGACTAACACTTTTCAATGATTCTGGCGACAGGCTCGTCCACCTATTCGTCCGGCAGGTGGCAGTCTATCAGACACTTCACCACACTCCGTTGGTCCACCGTCGGATGGTTCTCCATCCCGTATATCATGGAGTAGCTCTTCAACCTCCCCGGAGGACCTCTCCGACCACCATTCTTGATATGGT
>Ga0164310_10001246_pt1 | contig 14247 bp, 10 predicted proteins | sample GuaBasSedimGuay1_FD_121795 | JGI IMG/M metagenome (GOLD analysis project Ga0164310, IMG submission 121795) | Subseafloor sediment microbial communities from Guaymas Basin, Gulf of California, Mexico - Guay1, Core 4569-9, 0-3 cm | ecosystem: Environmental > Aquatic > Marine > Hydrothermal vents... | reverse complement strand
TTTCTATCCCTAGCCTGCGGAGTAGTTTCCAACCCTGGAGTTTTTCAGCACCCTCGTGATTCCATCACAAATGCCGTAAAAGCCGACCCGGCGGCGGGAAAGGCTCCGCCGCCGGATTTTCATCGCCTCAAGCCTCCTCCTCCGGTAGGAAATGGGCCTCTTTTTTGCTGTACCAGATGGCAACGCCCACTATCACTATGCATATTGCTGCGAAAGCATATATGTAGGGCCTGATGGAGGGTGTCCTCGACACCCGCACGATGATGGGGGCGATTATCACCGAGACCAGGTTTATGACCTTGATCATCGGGTTCAAAGCAGGGCCAGAAGTATCCTTAAGGGGGTCGCCTACGGTGTCTCCCACCACGCTTGCCTTATGGGCCTCGGAGCCTTTGCCCCCGTAAAGGCCGTCTTCAATGGTCTTCTTGGCATTATCCCAAGCGCCACCGGCATTAGCCATAAACACTGCCAGGAGTTGTCCTGTAAGGATGATGCCTGCCAAGAAAGCCCCCAATGCTTCCTCGTGCAGGAGGAACCCCACAATGATGGGGGAGAGCACCGCCAGAAGCCCCAGCCCCACCAGCTCTTTCTGGGCTGCCGCCGTGCAAATGGCAACGGCACGGGCATAATCGGGCTTCACCTTCCCTTCCATCAAACCAGGGATGCGGAACTGGCGGCGGACCTCATCAATGATGAGGGCAGCCGCCCGAGCTACGGCCCGGATGGTAAGCGAGCTGAACAGGAAGGGGATGGCCCCTCCTATCAGCATCCCGATGAAAACCTGTGGCTTTACCACGTTGATGGCAAAAGCCTGAATGCCCGTCTCCTCGGTGAATGAGCCGAAGAGGCACACTGCTGCTATCACCGCTGAACCGATAGCGATGCCCTTGGTAATGGCCTTGGTGGTGTTGCCTACGGCATCCAGGTCGGCCATAATCTTGCGGGCCTTAGGCTCCAAGCCCACCATCTCCCCAATCCCGTTGGCATTATCGGCGATAGGGCCAAAGGCATCCATCGAGACATTGTTCCCGGTAAGGGTGAGCATCCCGATGCCGGTAAGGGCCACCCCATAGAAGATCAGAGCGGGTTCCCCGGCAAAGATGATTACCGAGCTCAATATGGCCACGGCGATGACGAATATGGCCCACACCGTGCTCTCATAGCCTGAAGCTAATCCGCTCAGGATTGTAGTTGCTGAGCCGGTACGGGTTGAACGGGCAATCTCCTTCACCGGGCTATGCTCGGTGCCTGTGAAGTAATCGGTGAGGTAGTTTATGATTACCGCCAGGATTATGCCGGTGAAAGTGGCCCAGAAGAACCTTATGTCCCTGGCATAAAAGACCGCTAGCAGGAAGAAGCCGATGATGGAGGTGAGGGCAGAGATGTTGTAGCCTCTGGTAATGGCTTTCATCGCATTCTCTTGCTCGCCTCTGGCCCGCACGGCATAAGTGCCGATGATGGAGGAAAGCACCCCCATCGCCCGCACCAGCAGCGGGAACACAATCCAGCGGTAATCGTGCATATCCCCCAGGTAGTGCATCACCCCGATGCCCAGGATCATCGCTGAGACGATGGTCACCTCGTAGGATTCAAAGATGTCAGCGGCCATCCCAGCGCAATCCCCCACGTTATCGCCTACCAAATCAGCTATTACGGCAGCGTTGCGTGGGTCATCTTCAGGCACGCCTTGCTCGACCTTGCCCACCAGGTCGGCTCCTACATCGGCGGCTTTGGTGTAGATTCCGCCGCCCACCCGCATAAACAGGGCCAGCAGGGTCCCGCCGAATCCGAACCCCAAGAGGACGTCCTTGGCGTGGATGCCGTAGATGAGGAAGATGATGGTCCCGCCCAGGAGGCCAAGGCCATCGGTGAGCATACCGGTAATGGTGCCGGTGCGGTAGGCAATGCGGAGGGCTTCGCTAAAGCTCTTGCGAGCTGCTGCTGCCACTCGTACGTTGCCCCGCACGGCCATATTCATCCCCACATAGCCTACCGTCCCGGAGAAAGTGGCCCCCATCACAAATGCTAGCGCTCGCCCCAGGGAGATCTTAAGGGGCTCACCAGCGAGGTGCGCTGAAAGGTAAAGGGCTATGGCCAGGAGGATAATAAGCCATATGATGGTGCGGAACTGGGTGCGAAGGTAAGCTTCTGCGCCATCACGGATAGCCTTGGCTACGTCCTGCATCATCTCCGTGCCTGTGGGCTCCTTCAGTATCTGGCGGGCCAGGAAGATGGCGTAAAGGAGACCCGCTATAGCTACCACCAGGATGCTCCACACGCCAAAAGTCTCGAAAGTCGTAGCTCCTTCCAGCAATTTATCTCCTCCTTACTGACAAGGGATTTGTCTTGCTTCTTTCGATGGCAGCAGAGCTGCCGGATGGCCCTTACCTAGCAATTGCAGCCAGGTAACGGGGGTAGTGCCCAAAAAGAGTGTTGAAATTTTACTCAGGCTTTTCAATCTGTCAAATTACCCTCCTCGGCCTGTATTGCAAGGCTTCGGCCAGATGGTGGGGCAAAATCCCCTCCGAGCCTTCCAGATCGGCGATGGTGCGGGCCAGCTTAAGCACTCGGTGGTAAGCCCTGGCGCTCATCCCCAATTGCTTCATCGCTGCTCGCAACAGGCTCTTGCCGGCCTCATCTATGTAGCAGAACTCTCGGATTTCCGCCGGCCCCATATCGGCGTTGCACATCAAGCCCGCTTTCGCTAGCCGCTCTCTCTGGATGGCCCGGGCTCTCTCCACCCGTTGCCGTATGCTGGCCGATGGCTCACCAATCCGGTCTGAAGCCAGCTTCTCGTACTCCACCCGAGGCACTTCCACGTGGATGTCTATGCGGTCGAGAAGCGGTCCCGAGATGCGCTTCTGATAGCGGCTCACGGTAGCGGGCGAACAGGTGCATTCGTGGGTGGGGTCTCCAAAATACCCACAAGGGCAGGGGTTCATCGCTGCAATGAGCATAAAATTGGCGGGGAAGGTAAGCGACCCCTGTGCCCGGCTGATGGTGACAATCCGGTCTTCCATCGGTTGTCTGAGCACTTCCAGCGTCCTGTGGCTGAATTCGGGGAGTTCGTCCAGGAAGAGCACGCCCCTGTGGGCCAGGCTTATCTCCCCAGGACGAGGGATTCGTCCCCCGCCCACCAACCCCGCATGACTTATGGTATGGTGGGGGGCACGGAAAGGTCTGTGGCGGATCAGAGGTATGTCGGGGGGAAGCATGTTTGCCACGCTGTAGATGCGGGTTATTTCCAGAGCTTCTTCCAAGGTGAGCTTAGGCAAGATGGAAGGGACAGCACGAGCCAGCAGGGTCTTCCCAGCTCCTGGGGGGCCTACCATCAGTATGTTGTGCCCTCCGGCAGCGGCTACCTCCAAGGCCCTTTTCACGTGCTCCTGCCCCTTGATATCGGCCATATCCACTTCATAGTGGGGCTCTTCTGTCTCATCGAACATAACTTCAGCATAATAGGGCTTTATCTGCTCCAGACCTTGGAGGTGTCGCACCAGCGTTGGTAAGTCCGGTACGGGGATAACCTCCACACCTTGGATCAAGGCAGCTTCAGGGGCATCAACGGCTGGAACGTAGAAGACCTTGTAACCTTGGCTATGGATGAAGCCGGTCATAGGGAGGATGCCCCTCACGTGTCGCACCGTGCCATCGAGGGAGAGCTCGCCGACGAAGACGGAATCTGTCAGGTCGGCGGAAATCTGTCCGGAGGCATAGAGGATGCCCACGGCGATGGGTAGGTCATAAGCTGGGCCTTCTTTGCGGAGGTCAGCAGGGGCGAGGTTTATGGTGATGCGCCCACCGGGGAGGCGGAAACCGGAGTTCCTGAGGGCTGCCCTGACCCTTTCCCTTGATTCCTGGACGGCAGCATCAGGCAAGCCTACGATGATGAAACCGGGGGAACCGCCTGAGGAATCTACTTCGACTTCTACTATTGCCCCATCCAAGCCAGTTATGGCGCAACTTGTCACCGTTGCTAGCATCTTCGCATCTTCCCCTCATCGGCGAGGATTGGTTTTTAAATCATACCCTATACTGGGCTCTTTGTCAAACCAGCGTTTTTGGAGGGAGTCTGTAACAGCTTGGTAGGCGATAGGGCCTTAGAAATCTTTGCCCCGAACACGAGGTTCGGGGCGGATTAAACGGGCTGAAACTCCGCCGACATAAGGTCGGCGGTATCTTGAAAACTCCCCTTGGAGGGGCAAGTCAGATACCCCTGCCCTCGTGGCGGGGGAGCATCAGCTCAAACTCCGCTCGGCACCTGGTGTGCCGAGCGAATCCTGAATAGCCCGCTTTCAGCGGGCTTTCACCGCTCGGGCCGGGGCTTTCAGCCCAGGCTGTCCGGCTGCTGCACCCTCAGGGCGATGGCTTTGACCACCAAGGTGGCATAGCTTCCGGGAGGAAGAAAGAATTCCAGGGCCAGCTTCTGCTCTTTGGGTTTGGTCTCATCTTCCTCCAACCGCCAGCGGAATTCACGGGGGAAGAGGAGCAAAGGTCGCTCTCCTTTAGAGAGGTAGGCCCGCTTGAGGATGCGGGCTTTGAAATCCCTGAGTTCCAACCCCTCTTCGGTCAAAATCTGCCCCGCAATCTGAGCCATAATCGGGTCATCGAACACTGCCCGGTGGTGGAAAAAAGGCACCTTCTTCTCCCTCAAGGCATCCAGGAGGTCGTCGGGCAAAGAGAGGTAAAACGGGAGCTTCTCATCAGCGATGCTCAGCTCGATGAAAGCCAGTTTTTGACGGGCGAATATCCCTTTAAGGTATCGTCCAGCCAGCTTGTTCCACAACCAGCTCTGATAGGCAGACAGGAACAGGGACAAGAGGCGAGGGGGGATTAAATTCAAAGCCTTGCGGAAATCATAAGGGTGGTCCTTCAAGAATGTGAGCAAGCTCCGCAGGTTTGAGGGGGAAGGCGCATCCTGAAGCAGCTTTTCCCAATTCCCCCAATCCTTTGCCGCCTTCTCTTTAAAAGCCCTATAAGCTGCTCGGTCCACAGGGAAGGGACAACAGATGTAGATTCTGAGAGCGCCTTCGGCATCTCGTTCGAGGATTTTCTTGCCGATAAATCCTTCCCCAGGGATGTAAGAGCCGAAGCGCTGGCGGTCAAAGTAATTGGGCAAGCCGTATCGCTTTACCTGACCGATGGCCTGGGCTATGGATGCTTCTTTACCTCGAGGAAGATTGCGCAGGGTTATGGTAAAGCGATTCCCTTTGATGTCGCTTGGCCTCAGGTGGCGGCTGAGAGAACCCACCAACTGGGCCGAGAAGCCGTTGCCGGAGATTTCCTCGGGGCCTTTCCCTCGTACCGAGGCGTATTGGATGGCAATGGCTTTCCGGTCCTTAAGGCCAGGGAAGACCACTTCGGATGGAGATAAGCCAAGGGTGGAGGCCAAGCGGATATGGGCCTGGAAGGTGGTTATGCCCTTTTTCGTTACCCGATAGAGGGCGTAAGGCCCCGAATCCTGAAAGGGGGCTTCGATCTCTTCCCTGACGACGAAATCTTCGAGGCGTTGCTTGAAAAGCACAACTTTCTCTCCTATCGGAGCAGGGGGTACACCTACTCAGCCGTATCCAACAGGTCAATGAGCTCGTAAACCAGCTCCCTGGTCGTCCTGCCCATAATGGTCAGGGGAGGCAGGGCCCTGGCAACGGCTCTATCCTTTATTTCCTCGTACACTCGGGCGCTGATAAGTATCTGTCCTGGCCCCGCCATCTCCTGAAGGCGCTTGGCTATGTTCACGCAATCCCCTATAGCCGTGTAATTCATCTGCATAGAAGTGCCTATGTTCCCCACCACTGCTTCCCCCATATTTATTCCTACCCCGAAGTAAAGCTTCAGGCTTTCCCGCTTGTGGAGTTCCTCTACTTTCTTTACAATCCGCAAAGCTGCTTTCACAGCCCGGAAAACATGGTCTTCTTGAGGGTAAGGGGCATTGAAGAAAGCCATCACCGCATCTCCCATAAATTTGTCTATGGTGCCTTCTTCCTCCAGTATCGCCTCGGCAGCCAGGGACAAGTACTCATTTAACGTCTCCACTAGCTTCTCCGGGGGAAGCCCCTGGCTTAAAGCGGTAAAGCCTCTGATGTCGGCGAACAGTATGGATATCTCCTGACGCTGCCCTCCCAGGCGGAGCACCGAGGGGTCTGAAGCAAGGCGCTCGGCTACTGCCGGGGACACAAACCGGCTGAAGAGGGCCCGGATGTAATCTTTCTCCAGTTCCTCTTGTTCTTTTATAACCTGAGCCTTGGCCAGCTCATAGAGGGATTGCTTCAGTTCGTTGGAAAGCCGGTTGATTTCCAGCTTGGTTCCCAGGACGAAAGCCATAGCCCCGACGAACTCCTGCTCTTCCCTCGAAAAAGCCCCTTCTTGGCTTAGGTTATCCAGATACACAAGGCCCATCAGGTGCTCCTTCACCATAATGGGCACGAGGAGCAGAGACTTAACGCCTTTGGAGCATAGCTTCCCAAAATCAGGGGCTTTCAGGGTGTCCGGTATGAGGATGGGCTCCCCTGAAAGTGCCTTCTTCCCGATGGCAGTGTATATGGCCTTCCAGGAGACGGAAGGCATCTTTGCCGGGTTGCGCACCCAGTTTAACTCCAACCTGGGGGCTTTCGCAGCAGGGTCAAGGATGACCAGCAGAATCCTATCAGCTTGGGTTAAGTCCTTCAGCAAATCCAGGGCCTTTTTGAGCAGGGAATCAATGGAGGTAATCTGGATGCTCACTTCAATGAGCTGATATAGCTTTTGGAGCTGGCTTCTCCAACGGGCGGATTCTTCCAGGTGGATTTTGATTGCCTGGGCAAGCTTGTTTAACCTCTCGGTGAACCCTTCCATCACCTTTAGCTTCCAGGCTAATGTGGAGAGTTCCACCAAGCTCTTCTTCAATCCCTGGGGATGCTGGAAGGCCTTTTGCCCGCTAATTATGCTCTTAATGCTGGCTATCTCGTGGTGAAGCCCTTCTATTTCCCCAAAGAGCTTTTCAATCTCATCCATTGGGAAATCCCTGCATCCCTTAATACCAGAAGAATTTCCAGGTTTCGCTCTGAGGGCTTATAGGTGGGCCATCTGGTTTCCCTTCCGGCGTTGTGGTGGTGGCCCTTTTAACCACTACCCACCAATAGAAGGTATCCCTATCCGCTTCTTTATACCCTGCTAAGGTGGGAACCTTCCAACGGGTCTCTCGCACTCCATCACCCCAGTAATAGGGTTTCCCCTGCCAGAAGCGCATCACCGTCACGTTGTAGAACTCGTCGGGGGCCAATTCCCCGACTGGCTCCCATTCCAGGTATATCTCGGTATATTTGCCGTGGAAGACAGCGCCGTCGGCTGGGGAGAGGAGCTTGGGAGCTGGATACTTGTAACGCAGGGGGGTCTTCGGGGGCCTCGGAGTAGGCGTAGCTAGCAAGGCTTCCCTGCGAGCCTCGGCCTGGCTTTTATCGGCTACATTAAGGGCCAGGGCTTTCTCATAAAGGCGGAGAGCCTGCTCCTTAGCTCCCCTTTCCTCCAGGAGAGCCCCTTCTTCGAGGTAAGCTTGGTATAGCTCTTCCGCCAGCTTCCCGCTCAGGTAATCAGGAGCTAGCGAGTAAATCTCCTCCCACACCTTTATGGCCTCTTCCAGCTCACCTTGGGAACGAAGGGAAAGGGCCTGGAGGTAGAGGGAGATAAATTTCTCCTCTTGAGCCAGTGCTGGTTCCTCAGGACATTCCCTTAACCCCTGCTCAAAGATGTCCAGCGCTTCCACAAGGGCGGCCTGCTGACCTCGCTCGGAAAAAAGCCTCAGCTTTTCCCTGCCTTTATAAAGAAAGGAAGAACAAAGCAGTTCCCTCACCAGCTGGGGTTTAAAATCGGGATAGTGGAGGATAAGGGTATAGAATTTCTCGATGGCTTTATCCCATTCCTGCCGGTTAAAATAGCCCTCCCCCTCCTCCCAGATTTCTTCAGGCGATGGTTGGGAAGGTTCAGGGGTCAAGGTTAACCTAACCTGGGGAGGGGATGGAGTTGGGCTTACAATTACAACGCTGGTGGGGGATGGAGTTGTGCCCAATATGGGTGATGTGGGTTTGGATTCCACTGGTTCCACCGGCTTGCTGTGGGGGAGCTTCAGCAGCAGGAAGGTGCCAAGCAAAACCAGCAGCACCGGGATTGCAATCCAGGCCCGGGGAAATATGGCTGGAACCTTGGGCCACCGGGGCTTTATCCCGGGCAATTTCGAGAGCACGGAAAGCGCCAAAGCCCACAGTTGCCCGGTGAGGACCGCAGCCCTGCCTCGAAGGCTGGCCATCGCCATAATCAGGTGGTCCTGCCAGGGCACCCTTATGGGCAGGGCAACCCCTTCCGTTTCGCCTCGACGGAAGGCTTCACGGGCTAGCCTTTGCGCTTGGGTATGGAAGGGGAACACAGAATGAACCTTCCCGAAATAAAAAGCGGCTTTAGCCCAATCCTTCCTCTCCCAACAGGCAAGCCCTCTCTCATAGGCGAAACGGGCCTCGTCTAAATGGGAGAGGATTCCGATTGCATCTCGGTAGCTCGGTTCCATAGCCACCATTTCCTGGAGTTCATCCCTTGCCTCTTCCCACCTCTGTTCCACGATTGCTTCTGTTGCTGCCCTGTAGAGGGCCTCCAACCGGGCCCTCTTCCCGGCAATGGTCAGCAATTCCTTCACATCCCGGTATTCCGGGTTAATCGTCTGGATGCGAGAAAGGTAGGTAAAGGCGGTGGACCAATCTTCGTTTTCGAATGCTTCCAGGGCCTTCTCATACAATTCTTCAACCGAGGGGAGGGCTGGCAGCTTCACTTCCAGTGGCTTCTCTTCCAGGACAGCCCTTATGGCCTTGAGAAATTCCGAAGGGGTCTGAAAGCGGTCTCGTGGGGCCTTGGCCATCGCCTTGAGGATAAGGGATTCAATAACCTCGGGTACATCAACCCCGAGGGATGCCAGGGGTGGAGGGAAGGCTGAAATGTGCTGGCTGATTATGGCCCAGGGGTTATCGCCATCGTAAGGGGGGCGGCCCGCTACCATCTCATAGATTACCACCCCCAGGGAATAGATGTCCGAGCGGATATCCACCTTCTCTCCGATGGCTTGCTCCGGTGCTATGTAGTGGGGCGAGCCCAGGAAACCTCCTTCACTCACCGAAGGCAGGTCACGCACCCGGGCCAAGCCAAAATCGAGCACTTTTGCGTCCCCTTCAGGGGTAATCATAATGTTTTGGGGCTTTATATCACGATGCACTATCCCGTGCTTATGGGCTTCTTCCAGGGCCATAACCACCTGCGCAGCTATCTCCAGGGCTCTGGGCCAGGGGATTGGCCCATCCCTTTCAATCACTTCCTTAAGTATCCGACCCTCCACATATTCCATCACCAAGTAATGGGTGTCCCTTTCAGCCCCGTAATCGAGGATTTTAACGATGTAAGGGCTGTTCAGCACCATTGCCAGTCTTGCCTCATTGTAAAAGCGGCTCAGGTAAACGGCATCCCGGGAAAATTGAGGGAAGAGGACTTTAATGGCGACTTCCTGCTCCATTAAGGTATCGTATGCCAAGTAAACCCAGGCCATCCCTCCGCTGCCCAGTTCCCGGATTATCTTATAGCGGTTGCTCAGTAGCCTGCCGATCAAAGATTTACCTCCTGTGCGCAGTTATGGGGAGAGGCGAACGTTTTCGAGAACGAAACTGCCGTCAAAAACAACCCTTTCTCAACCCCCAAAGTGCCCGGCAGCTACCCCTTCTTCCTTAAAAAATCCGCTATCATTATATCCTAATATTCCACTTTGTTCAACTGGCTGGGGAAAAGGGGGGTGTTAAGATTGGGGTGATTTGACTAAGATGCTCATTCATGTTATAATGTTTCCAGCTTAGGTGACTATAGTTAATCGAAAACACACAGTGGTCGATGGCCTGAGGCTATCGGCCCTTATTTTAAAGGGGGATGGACAGGGTGGTCTATCCGCTTTCAGTTGTTAAAGAGAGAGACAGGCCTCTTTTGGAGAAAGTAATAAAAGGTCTTGGATTTGTAGCTGACATCTCTAAGGCGGATGCTTTTGTCTATTACCCTTCTTCCGATGGCTCGGCCATTATAATTGCGCACGCCCGTCCCCATTCCCTATCCCCTCTTTATCAGGAAGATTTGACCGGGCACAGAGTTACGCCTTCCGAAAGGCCCCTTGTGTTTAAAGCTCTACACAGAAGAGGGTGTTGGAGGAAACAATGCTTCCTCCTTTCGGGTGAAGCCCCTATCATTCAGGAGAGTTACTCTATATGGAATGGGAAGGGCAGGATCATCGGGGTTCTCTCGTTTGAATCTAACCTCCTGGAATATGAGAGGCGTAGAAGGCGGAGTTCGGTGTTCCAATCGGCCCTTTACCAGCTTCACGAGATGGCCCGTCGGGGCCTGCTGGAAAAGGCCGCTGCTTTCTCCCCGGTGGGGGAACAAGACGGAATACTCATCGTAGATGAACAGGGGTACATAAGGTATATAAGTGGGGTGGCGGCCAACCTGTACCGGAAGGTTGGCTACCTGTGGGACCTGCGGGGAAAGTCCCTCTCGGAACTCTCTTCCGTGGATCAGCATTTGCTTAAGGCGGCTTTAGTTGAAGGTAGCTTTATCGAAGAAGAAGCCCCTGAAGGCAAGAACATCTGGGTGAGGAAGGTCTTGCCCTTGTATGAGCAGCCTTCCCGATGGCGGGAAAGCCTATCCCCTCTCCTGGGGAAGCCACGGATACGGCTAACTGGGGCTATAATGGTTATCCACGATGCCACTGAGGAGCGCCGCAAGGAGCAGGAATTGAAGGTCAAGACAGCAATGATAAAAGAAATACACCACCGTATCAAGAACAACCTCCAGACTGTAGCTGCTCTCTTGCGGCTTCAAGCCAGGAGGGTCTCTTCCGAGGAAGCCAGGTCGGCCTTGAAGGATAGCGTCCATCGCATCCTAAGTATGGCCGTGATCCACGAGTTCTTATCCGAGCATGATTCGGGTTTCATAAACATCCGGGAAATTTGCAGGCGGATTATGGACCAGGCCCGGGAAGGGATGCTTACCCCTGATAAATGCATCTCTATGGAGCTCTACGGTCCTGATATAGACCTGCCATCCGAGCAAGCCACAGCTTGCGCCCTGGTGATCAATGAATTGCTGCAAAACGCCCTGGAGCACGGTTACCGGGATAGGACAACCGGTACCATCACGGTGCGTTTAGAGGATTTGGATGATAAAATAAGGATAATTGTGCACGATGATGGGAGAGGCCTCCCGGAAGGTTTTGACCCAACCCGAGCGGATAGCCTGGGGCTGCGGATAGTGCGCACTTTGGTTCAGGACGACCTCCACGGTGAATTTCGCCTGGAAAGCATGGACGGCAAAGGGGTATCTGCGACTGTAACTTTCCCTAAGGCCAGGAAATAGCCGGTGCCTGAATCAATGTATTTAGCTCAACAACCTTGCCACCCAAAAACAGGCTGAAAAAGCTCCCCTCTTCATCTCAGGATGGAGGGCTTCGGCCAAACAAGATTGAAATCCTTTAGGGGGTAGGGAAAGTGAGGAGGACCAGGATCATAATAGCCGATGACGAATCCATCATAAGGATGGACCTGAAGGAGATGCTCACTAATTTGGGTTACCTTGTGATAGGAGAAGTGGGAGATGGACGCAGTGCTGTCAACTTAGCCCGGGAGCTTAAGCCTGACCTTGTGATAATGGATATAAAAATGCCAGATATGGACGGCATAGAGGCTGCCCGCATCCTCACCGAGGAGGATATAGCCCCGGTTATCCTGCTTACTGCTTACAGCCAACGAGAACTTATCGAACGAGCGAAGGAAGCCGGAGTGGTAGCCTATCTGGTAAAGCCTTTCCGGGAGTCTGACTTGGCCCCGGCCATAGAGATAGCTCTGGCTCGCTTTGAGGAGTTCAGAGCCGTAAAGAAGGAAACGGAGGACCTCAGGGAGGCCTTGGAAACCCGCAAGTTGGTGGAGAGGGCTAAGGGAATACTTATGGATACTCAAGGGCTCTCCGAGGCCGAAGCTTTCCGTCGCATTCAGAAAATGAGTATGAACACCCGCAAGCCTATGAAAGAGGTAGCTGAGGCCATCATCCTGGCCTACGAGACAGCCAGACAGCAGCTTTAACGCTCTTACCTCCCCCTCCTCAGCCTCCTTGATTCTGGGAATCCAGATAGCTTTGCAATATCACAGCAGCAGCGGCGGCATCAATGCGAGACCGCCGTGCATACCCATTGTAGCCTGCCTCCTTGAGTAAAACCTCAGCCTCGGCAGTGGAGAAACGCTCATCCCACCGCACTAGCTTCACATTCAGGGCAGCCTCTTTCAAAGCTTTCTCCAGGCAAGCGATAAACCTTTCCACCTCCTTCGCTTGCTCTCCTTCTTCACCCCTTAATGTAAGTGGAAAGCCAACCACCAATGTATCCACATCCCAGTGAGATATAAACTCCACCAGTTTCTCCACAGCCTTCCCTTCATCCTCAGCCTCCACTACACCCCTGGGAGATGCCAGCGTTCTGCCTGGGTCACTTAAAGCTATACCTATGCGCTTTTTGCCTACATCCACTGCCATAATCCTCTTCACTCCTCTGCCTCCAACCTGATATTTATTCGGAAGGGCAACCAAGGCATACGATTAAACCAATCGGGGGATATCGCCACCTCGGGTTCTTTTCGCAAAGGTAAGGCTCGAAGTTTCTCCTGGGCTTTTTCGAGAGGGAGGCCTCGTATCCTATCCCGTATTGAATTCACATCTATGCTGGCCAACACGGGTCCCATAACCCTAAGGTTAACCGTATATCTGCCTTCCTCTCCTTTCTGAGCTTCCACAACTTCGAAGCTTAACTTTTCCTCAACCATCTCGTATCCTTCAGGCACTTTGTCCTGCATTAAGTAAGTGGCAAGAGCCCTCAGGTCGTCCCTGTTTACTGTAAGCCCCAGGGCCACGGCTTTGAGCTCCAGGCTTAATTCATCTGCTACTTCATCTACAAAATGGTCATAACTTTCACCCGTGGGTATTACGTTTATCGTCTGAGGGATTAGAAGTGAATCTTTGGGAATCTTTTCCAAGAAAGCCTGATAAGCCTGTTGGTATAGCTTCTGGAGGACGATGCTTTTGAGGCGGTCTTTATCGGCTTTGGTAACCACATTTACTTGCTTAACTGTGCCGCCAGAGGTAGGATTCGGGTTTAGCACTTGAACCTGGAGGGCCAGTGCTCCCTCCACTTTATTTATGAGATAAGCCCCCACATTTCCCATTGGCCCTGGGTCTACGGCCACAATCCCCACTTCGACCCGACTCTGAAAAGCAGGGGGCAGGGTAGCGGTATCCACTGTGGTAAAGCGTATGTTAACGCCCGTAGAAGTGCCTACCACTGTTCCCATAGGAATAATTACTTCCTGGTTAGTCTTGTTGATGAAGACCACCGTACCCGTTGCCTTGGCATCAGGCACATCCTTTTTAGCTGTAGTGGGGATGTTGCCCCTGCCTGTTATCTCCATTCTCACCTTTCGAGCTGGCACTGATGCTTCGGCATAATCAATCTTCCTTATGTTTGGGTCCGCCGTTATAGTTATCGTCTCGTTCAACGTCTCCCTGAGAGGGCTCAATTTCACCTGGGCTGAGGGGATGAAAAGCACGGAACCAATAATCACCATAACAACAAAAGGGATGATAATGAGCATCAAAGCCCAGACCGGGATGCCCTCCCTTTCCCTCGGAATCACCAGCGAAGTAGCCCTGGGGACACCTGGAACCCGTGAAAGCAGTGGTTGCGCTTTTGAGGCTGAAACCTTGGATGGCTTACTGCGTTTAGCCCGAGCCACCGAGCCGAAAACGGGGATTCCCACCTCACGGGCAAGCCGACGCACCAGGGCGTCCCGGGTAACCAGAGCCACTTCCAGGGCCAAATCCCTGGCTTTGCGGAGGAGGAGCTTCATATGAATGGGGTTAGTCAAGGCCTTATTGCCTTTGGGGATGACCAAGATAACCCGCTGGGCTTTAACCCAATCAAGCCTATCTCTTATGGAAATGATATCTTCATCCAGCTCAAGATATATAACTTGGGCGGTGCTCTGGCCTCTTGGGTCCTTTCCGAAAATATTAGCCATATTTGGTCACCCTGAGCTTGTGAATCCGTTCGGCAAAAATCCATCTAATTTTACCACCCCTTTGCCATCAGAGCAACTATCAAAAACTTCGCTCTTGTTTACAAGATTGCACAAATTGGGCTTCGGCAATACAATG
>Ga0164310_10001245_pt1 | contig 14254 bp, 18 predicted proteins | sample GuaBasSedimGuay1_FD_121795 | JGI IMG/M metagenome (GOLD analysis project Ga0164310, IMG submission 121795) | Subseafloor sediment microbial communities from Guaymas Basin, Gulf of California, Mexico - Guay1, Core 4569-9, 0-3 cm | ecosystem: Environmental > Aquatic > Marine > Hydrothermal vents... | reverse complement strand
CTCTACATCAGTATTAACGGTAGCGCCGAGTCTTGGGAGAATAGGCAAAACCTCTCCCATTGTCGTAACTTCTATATCAACTGTGGCTGACAGTTTCTTCAGGGTAGAAGAAACATAAATCCCTGAGAACGCTGTGGCTCCAAGTGGTTTGAGGTCAGCAGAAACAGTACAGGCGATATTAACCGCCCCCACTATCTTTGACTCTAACGGCTGAAGTGTGGCTGTTACCCTTGGACCGGTTGAAAGAGTAACTTGTAATGATGGCAGGTTTGCCTCTAAACTCGTAGCTGTGCCAGTATCAACAGATACAGTAGACTCAAGTCGTGGCAGATTCGCCAAAACCACCGAGTCACCACCATAAAAAGCAGTTGATAACGCCGGTAATTCAGCGCCGGTTATGTCAATATCTACATCAGCCATTTACGCAACCGGCATTACTATTTCAGCAGAGTCAATTGAAATAGACCCGTCTAACACTAGACTCAACGTTGAGAGAATACACTCTGTTGATCCTGTTCTTGTGCAAACCATGTCAACTCTATCGACTGTGGTTGAAGCAGCACCCGGGTCGGCATCGCCTGACTCGTAAACTCTACACCATCCAGCAGTCCCTGTAGCAACTGCAGTACCTGACCAGTCTGCAGCAGCAGGTTTGGTCATTGTATTGTCTGCGGGAGTGTCCCATGTAAGACCTGTTGCAGTTCCACCAAGTGAAATAGTAGCAAGCAAGGTTCCTGTCTTTGCAAGTTCTGGACTCGCAGGCTGGGAACCAGAGTAAATGTTTATTTTACAGCCACTAAAGGCAGACTGAAGCCCACCAAGGAGAGAGTTTGCTGCAATAATTGAAATCCGTACACTCATTTTAATTACCTCATTGTGTAGACAATCTTGTCTTTGTAAAGCATTGATGCTGCCTTTGTTGACTCTTCGAAAACTATTTTATCTTCTGTTAAATTGATCACGTCGCCAGAAGGTAGACCGGCAATAACGCCTTTCTTTGATACCCATAAAGCAACGTTACCTTTCATATCTATGCCTAATCTCGTCGCTGGTATGTAGTCTGTAGCCTCTGACCATTCGAGAGCTGGATACGGTAGAACAGGTATACTTTCCCATTCTTGCGGATCTGTGCCGGGCAAGAATAATGTTTCCTCTTCTGTCGATACAAACACCCCCGACAAAACAGGCTTTATCATTAATACTTTGGACGTGAATCTATTGAATTGCTCAAGGTCGAATAACCCTGGTTCATGCGGTTCTGATCTGTATATCGTGTCTCCAACAGAAACGAGTATCATTCCGCTAAAGAAAGCAAGGTGATCTCCTACTGGTGCTGGAGAGAATGACCTTGTGAATACTGTTGGTGCATCATAAGTAGGCCATATATAAGAAAGACCGTCCTCTTTAACGACTCCGTTCTCTACACCGTTGCAGTAATAATACCAGAAGCCAGCCCTTACAAATGCTGTTCTCTTGTCTTTTGTCAGGCCATCTCGAAGACCTGTAAGAGAGTAATCTTTGTTGACCCTCATCAACGCGGCTTCTGTGGATAATTCTTTAATTACTGCTGTGAAGTTAGATGCGTGTGAATAAATTGAATGGAACTCACCGTCTGCAATCTTGTTCCGGCCCTGTCTTCGTTCAATTCGGTGTTTGTCGGTTATTACGACATTGACCGCTGTAGCCAAGTCAGCGATGCCATTATCAAGGTCATATCCTATTGACCCTGGATCAACCTTGTTGTTTATCCCTGAAGCTCTGACTATCACCGGAACTAGTTTCATTCTGCTCCATTTGCTGCTTTTTGACTGATTTTCCGCTTTGTGTAATTACAACTACTTAGCTAACTAAGGTGTCGCATATCCCCGGCTCAAGCCTTTCTAATGCCTAACATCATATCCATTGCTTAGTTGCACTCGTTGGCCTTCGCTGTGGTTGTGATTCTTGGAGTAATGTTCGAAGTTCTTTAATATCTTTTCGCAAATAACCTTGATACTTTGTGGTGTTCGGAGTTCTCCCGTCGTCACCATCCTCAATCTTGTTGAACAGCTTCCAGCAGCAATAATTTACTATCGGATCTTCTTCATGACCTGGGGGGAATATATCAACTTCGTCAGTCTCTGGATTTCGCAGATAACCTATTGTAATCAATGTATCTATCTCTACGGTATCCGAAAACAATATCTCGCTTTGACTCACCGCACATACACGCCAACTATCACCTGAGAAGAACGCCCCCTCTCTTTGCAATCGTGCCGCACTGGATAGGATGGTTATATCGTTGCCATCATTACAGTAGAAAAGACCTCTTTGGTAATCATCTGGTAACGAGACTCTGTTTACCGGGAACGTAATACCTGTAATATCTATCTCGTCATACATCTCTAGCGCTGGTAGCGGCACTCTTGCAGATATGTATAGCAATGCCTTGTTGATCAATGAATCGACCGCTGTGTCTGTTATATCTGGACTATCGACGATATCAAGTATCTCTGTTCTGATTGTTGCAAGTGTCATTTACATACCTTCTGATGGGTGACTAAACCTGCCTTTGATTTACAGACCTTTCCACATCTTTCACACGTATTCTTTGGGGTTGTGAACTTCTGTTCTACCTCAACAAAGTCTTGGCCCATTGTGGACGTGAGAACTAAGGCATCTGATTCTTCGACTAAGCAAACGTCACCACTCTTGTTCCAGATATACGGACCGCCTTTCATCCAAGCTTGATGATATCTAAGTGGCCTTCGTCCTCTGTATTCGATAGTCTTCATGGTGTCCCTGTTCTCCCTGCACCCGAAAGTACAGGGAGGTTAGATTAGAACGGTGAAGCGCAAGCTGTATCGATTGCGATTGTACCGAAGTCTTTGGAGTTAAACTGAGTCTTCTGAATACCGAAGATACACCCTGCTGTGATTGCAAGAGCGTTTCCTCTATCGTCAGACTCTTCTACCCAGCGATACCGGCCTTTGTTGGTTACGGTTCCTGGTACGCCTGGATCATCGCCGATTCTCTGGCCGTATCCGATTACACCAGCCTGAGCGCCTAAGAACAGTGCCCTTGCTGCAGGAACTGCGTAACCACCGGCTGCGCTGTAACGCATACAGTTACGGTGTTTATGCATGATAACGTCGGCGTATTCGCCAAGAGCGTTCTTGTACATCAACCCACTGGCCCCGTTATCGGTATACTTATGGATATCGAGCCAATCGTTTGAAGTAGTAGAAGACCTCAGATCAAAAGCCTGAAAGGTATGCATAAGGCAGACAAACTTCTTCTTACCCTCAATCCTGAATGGCTGGATCATTGGGTCTGTGACCTCTGCATATGCAACGGCTTTCTCGATGACAGCCAGATCAAATTTATCTCCGGTTGCAAGAGTAGCCTTTGAAGTTGCGTCGTCGGCGTACATTACATTAGTGGCTGCACGGTAAGCGTTTCCACCTCGCCCAGTCCATGTAATAGGATGATGCATCCCGCCATCAATAGTGGTGTCTGTGGTATACCCACCAGAAAGATAGACAAAAAAGTTCTCGTCAATCTCTTCAGCCCACCATGTAGACAGTGCTTCCATGCCCTCTTTACGGATATTGTAAGGCACCCGCTGTTCAGACATTTTACCAATTGACTTGGTTTCCTTTCTGAGCTGGTCAATAAGGATTGAATCAGAATGGAATGTAAGTGCTTCACTTCCGGTTCCTGCGGCTGCATCTGAGGAGAAAGTCGTATCACCCTCAACACCAGCACTACCGAGCTTCATGCGAAGACCGAAGGTTACCTTGTCGCCAGCACCCTTTGAAAGCTCATCTCTGAGCATGATAAGGTGTTCTTTAGAAGATCCGATGAACCGTGAAAAATATGATTTCTTTGCTGCTTCGAGGGCCAGATAGTCCGACCACTTTTTGACGGCAAGTGCATTGCCAGTCAGGAACGTTGTAGTTGTATGTGCCATGATAAAACCTCAATCTTGAGGCTATCCCTGCATGAACTTTTCAAACTCTACTGGTGACATTGTAGCCTGCGCTCTCGCAACAGACATATCGCCACCCGCAGGAGTCTTGCCGGTCGATGTTGGAATATCAGTAGAAAGTGCCACCGTTTCCAGGGATTCGCCTCGTTTTAACTTCTCTGCAAACTCTACCTGGAGTTCCTTGCGGATCTCGTCACGCATAGCCTGCTCGCCTTGTTTCGATTTATAGGCGGCTACAACACTTCTCATCACCGATACAGCCTGTGGCCCTGCTACTGTTGGCTCTGTGGCTCCCACCGGGTATATAAGTGTTTCCGGGTCAGATAATGCGAAGTCTTGGTCGCTAAAACCAAGCTCTTCTCTTGCAAATGTTTCCAGCTTCTCATAAACATCATCATCGGTGTAAATTCCTGGCATTAATTCATCTATCTGAGTCCTGGCCGTCTCAATCATCGCATTGTCGTTAGCTTCTTGAGTCTGCAGCGTATTATTTCGCTGTGCTTCCTCATACTTGCTTACGGTCTGCTGGTTAAGATACTCAGCCTTTTTATCCAGATAGATTGCGGCTTCAACAGGATCGTCTTGAATAAGGTCTGCCAGCTCGTCATGGCTTAAAACCTTGAACTCATCCTGCTTTACCACTTGCTGCTCAGGTGGTTGTTGGGTTTGCAACATCAACATCTGTTGGTTTAACAGTGCAATCTGCTGATTTGCTGCGTCACGTTCTGCCCGGATAGCTTTGTTATCGCTCCTGGCTTCGTGTAGCGCTTCCAACTTGACCATCTTTACTTCTTCCTTGGGTGCTTCGGCTTCCTCTTTCTCAGGCTCGGACGGTGCCTGTTCTTCTTTTACGTCCGGGAGTTCGCCTTTAAGCTCTGCCTCTGTGGGCATGTCATCAAGTCCCTGTGCTGCGAGTATATCGTCTACTGGCAACGTGGTATTAGGTTCTGACGATTCGCCCATTGACTCTGGAATACCCATTGGTTCCGATGGTGTAACTTCTGCAAGTTCTGACATTGTGTAGCTCCCTATCAATTTACCGGCGTGATTAGCCGAAGTTTCAGTTTTACGGCCTGATGCCGAGAAACTATTTTCCGAGTTTACGCCTCGGACTGGCGGAATATACGATCAAAATTATCTCTGTATCTCTGTGCTTCACCGGGTGAGGGTGTATGATTCCAGCACCGGAAGTTGCGGCCATATGGTAAATCTTGATGGCTCCTGAAGTGTTTTTCTATTGTTGCATCTTCCGCGTTGTTAATCGCTGCTCGTCGCTGCTGTTCTTTGAGTAGTTCGTTTGCCATGTCACTGTGTCGGGTAAGTTTTATCTTGTGGTTGGCTCATGGGTAATTTCGGCATTGATAGTCCCATCTGCCTCTCAATATCCTGTGCTAATTTGACTCCGGCCATATAATCAGCACTTGACTGTTTGTTACTCTCTAAATCTACTTTATCAGCGTTATATGCTTGATTCGCTGTAGCCTCTTTGTTCTGTATGTCAATGTCTGCATATATCTTGTCAATTTCTGCCTGTGCCCTCTGTACCTCTAATTGATGCAACTGTTCGGCGTTCTGTTCTTCTACCTGCTGCTGTGCGTCCATCTCTTGTTGACGTTGCGCGTCTTTCTCTTCAACCTCGTCTTGAGTGAGGAATGTATCAATTGGCTCAGAGCGCGTAACCTGTCTGATTTGCCGCATTAGCTGATCTTTATGGGGTAGGTTGGAAAGCTCTAGGCCCATTGTGATAAGCGGTCCTGCGAGTTCTGGCGGTGATTTCTGCAGGGCTGACATAATGAACTCTGCTTGTCGCTCTCGTTCTGTTGAAGAGTCACCGGCGTTATCAACGATTACATCAAAAGTTCCTGCGGTTATATCGTTATTCAGGACTATCTCACCTGATATCTTGTCCTTGGTAGGCTCGTTCAGGTTCATAAACTTCTCTGCTCCGGTCATTGAATCAGTGACAAGTAAAACCCTCTGGCCTGTCCATGTCTGTTGGACGGTAGCCATTATCAGCTCACCGAGTATCTTCTTCGACCTTGAGAGGTTGTCAAATACTGGTGAGAGCATAGTTACTGAAGATTCTTTCTTTTCCGCTATGGCCACACCTGACTGGACTTTGGTCTGGTATCCTAAAGATTCGTCGTTTGCTCCAGAAACTTCCTTGATCTCCTGCTCTGCCTGATGCATAAGGTCCATTTGTGCTGGTGCAAGGTCAGCCATTTCCTGGATCTTAAAGGTGTCCGACTTGCCATCTTCAAGTACGATAAAGCCGTCCTGCTTATTGGCCTCTTCGTAAGCTAATTGATGGTCAAGGGCCGAACCTTCCTCCATTATCACGCGTCTGTTGCTAATCAGAGACAGGGCCATAGACCTGCGTTTATTAAGCTCCTGGGCTGATTCTGTGAGGTTACGAGGTATTCCGTATGGTTGGTGGTACCTGTCTGTGTATGCAACAAATGGGACAAATGGGTAATTGTTGTGCTTAAATGGGGAGGGGATAGACTGAAGATCTACCTTCCCTGCAAATGTCCGTAATTGCATCTTTGCAACGGGAGAATGAAACACTGACTCTGCTTGGTCTATTATCTGGAATGTTTCTTGTGGAGAAAGATCCTCGTCTACCTCTACGACTTGCCCTGAAACGAGTTTGGCAAATAATCTAGTTTCCATCTGCGGATACCACATATCAACGAGCTTTATCCGCTTTCGCTGGGTATCTCCTGACGTTTGAGTCCATCCAGACATTGTATTGTTAGCCAGGAAATCCTCAAGAAAATCTGTTGAGTTATAAAGTGATTGGCCCGTAAAGCTCTCTGCCTCTCCGTAAAACTCTTCTATTTCTCTCTTCTTCTTTGGGAATCTCTCTAAAACGTCGTCAAGGTCTTTCCAGTCGGTGTAATATACATACCGGCAATTACCCTGTTTAAGCCATGGCCCCTCTTGTGCGTAGATATCCCAACCAACAGAATACCAGGGAAGAGACTTTATCTGTACCGGCTCTGCTGTTGGATCTGGATTGACTGTAACTGCCAGGAATCCTATACCTGCGATTACCTGATCTGTGAACCGGCCAGATATCCGCGCGTCCATATCGTTCTTGTCACCGACATACTCAATAGCCTGACTCATGACCTGGGACATTGCCTGATCGTGCTGGGTGCGGCCCTTGGCGATAATATCTGTTCTGTTATTTACTTGATGGCCCTTGGCAGATTGAAGCACAGAAAATATTCTATTAATAGTCAGGGCTTTAATACCCTTCTGCTCCATGGCCTGCCGGTCTACTTCACTCCATTGCTCACCGTCGGCAAAGGCTGAGTCATTCCAGCTATCTGTTTTCCAAACGTTCTGTGTATATTCTGAGTCTGCGTACCATCCTTGACATTGCTTTAAGTCTATTTTTTTCATGCTGCCCACCCCTGGAAGGCTGGTCTTACAAATTGCTTAACCACATTACCGCCTGCTCTCCTGGCACCTTCACAAGCATACCGGAGCGCATCTATTACGTGGTTGTGCTTGTCTTCTAAAATTGGCAGTACCATTTCAGTTACCGGATCGGTCTTGTATCTGTATGTTTTCAGTTCGTCGATGGTGCGCTTACACCTTGGGTTCACTATGATATCGTAGCTTTTAAGAAACTCTATTCCCTCTTCAATCGATCCCGGTCCTTTGACCGCCTGGGTTACTTTTGGGAATCCGTGTCTTTGCATATAAGAGATAGTTTCAGGTCTTGCTGAGTCTGCGATTATAGGCCATTTGTCTGACTCTGGCACAGAACCGAAGAGATCCGGGGTAAAATCAATGTCACAACCCACTTTATACGCCTCGTAGTCAACGTATAGCTTTTTGCCTACGGGATAACACCGTACAAGGACTGTAGGATCAACTGAGAAGCCCCAATCAGCCCCTAAACGAAACATTGCATCCTCTGCAGTAGCAAAATCCTCCACAATCCAGTTAGTAAACACGAGCGCTTCGTGCATCTGCCTGTATTCGCCCATCCAAACATGAAGATACTTTCCCATGTCTCTTTTCTGGTCGTACTCTATCTCTTTCTTCAAGACTTCCGGGAGCCATGGATTATCTGCGTAGTTTGCCTGGACCACTTTAGTATCTTCCGGCGGCACCGGTCCTCGAAGTAAAACGTCTATCGGGTCCGTTTCTTCATTTGGATTCCACGAGAACCAGAGTTCTGAGTTTTCTTTTCTTATCGTTGGCCTGAGAAGGTCTAGAGACTTCTGGCTGATTGACTGTGCTTCCTCTGTCCAGGCTACGTCATAACCCTCAAGAGACTTTATACTGTCGGCTGTATGGTTCTGCATACCTTGGAAGATTATCTGTCCACCGTGGGGAGCGAGTATCTTATTGTCCTGAACCTCAAACATATGACCTACGCCTAATCGCTCTATCTCATATTCAATTAGTTTCTTGACTGACTGGTCTAGTGATCGCTGTACTTCCCGTACACAAACAGCCTCGGTCTTTCCCATCACGCATCTTTCCACGAGCAGATCAGCAAAGAAGAATGACTTACCACTACCCCTGCCACCATGAGCGCCCTTGTATCTTGCCGGGGCAAGGAGTGGCTTAAAAACTCTTGGGGTGTCGATGTTAAGATTCATTCGGATCAACTATCGTTCTGGTGATGGTTTTAATTTCGCCTTTGACTTCTAGCTTATCGTTTGACTTGGAGTTTGCTGTGGTGAGCTGATGCTTGTTAATTGCGAGTAGGGTTATTAGCCCGTTATTGACTTTGTATGTCTCTGTGTCCCATGCCGCCCTCTCTACCCTGTCAAGGAATAGCGCCTTTCCCTTGTCCCTTCCATTTTTTACAGCTATAGACAATTCTGGGTGTTTGGATATCCACCTGTTAAATGTGTCCTGACAAACTCCTACCTCCGCGCATACGGCACAGAGTGGTTTGTCTTCGGAGAGCATGTCTTGTGCTATCTTGCAATATTCTTTCTTGTACTTTGACGGTGATCCTACCGGGTTGGCCTTTTTCTTCCTTGCTGGTTTTTTTTTGACCATTGTGTAGCCCTAAATAAAAAAAGCCCACGAAGAGAAAATTCTCTAAGTGGGCTTTCGAGTACCAGTCCTGGGGGGAGGAGCGGTTCTAAGTATCCGGTTATTGTAATTCTAACTTCTCATGTCTTGAGTATTTTACATTACTAATGCCCCCGTTCCTGGCATAAAAAGAAATCTCAACTGCTATTCCTGTCTTTTCTTTCGCATCCGCTTGTATCAACTCATCTCTAATAAAATCAAGTAGTTGATCTACAGTGCTTTTCTTACGTCGTCTTACTATCGTCATGTCAGTTGGAATTATACCATGTTTATTCAAATATTGTCAAGAGTTTAAGGTTTATCTGTCCGGAGTTCTACTGATTGTTTACCAGTCCCACTCAACCGTATGTAATTCACAACCTTGTTGCTTAAGCCAGGGGGTAAGTTTTTCGTTGAAGCATGTAGAACACATGTCCACGCCTGTAATTTCTCCACTTCCACCCTCTGGGCAACTTGCACCTGTTTTGTATTGCACATATACTTTTTCTTCACTGAACATTTCCTGCTTAATAACTTCTCCGCAAAGATCACAAGTGGTTTTCTCCAGCTCCAGCTTAGTTGCCTCTTTTGTAGCTGGTATAACAACTTTTTTATAGTGCTTCATTGATTCACCTCTGTTGGCATCCATACGCAAAGACCATCTTCCTCTAGTTTCCGCGTCACAAGTCCTTCGCTTTCAAACACCTTAAACGCAGCATGTAACTTGTCTTGGTTGTCGTCCATGCCCGGATGGGTCCGAAAGCCTTTTGAGAAAGGGAATACTTCGCCTCTGACGAAATCCAGCAGCCATTTACGAGCCTCTTTGTTATGCTCTTTATTTATTTCTTCCAAAGTCTCCTCCCCGATGGTCAACAAAAGCTTACCGCTTGGTTCAATAGGACTATCAGGCTTATCTCCTGAGTAAACTTTTATTATCCCCCCTGCCTTTAATATTTCTTCTACCTTTATTCTTCCCACCACTGCACCGTCCCGTCCAAGAAGTTGATAAACCCCAAAAACTTAAACTCCTCGACACCTTCCCGGATGGCTATATTCCTCACCTCGTTCGGCTCAAGAAGTACGTTGTCAGGGAGGCTGTTTATTATTTTTAACAACTCTGCCTTTGTTAACCATTTCTGTAGATTGTCATTCATCATTTGAGACTCCGTGAAGACTGAATATACCCCCTGCGCCGCGAAAATCGTTCAAAGTCTTCCTCACTCTCCGGTTTGGAACACGCGCCTGCAGGTACGTTCAGATTCTTTATATTATGTCCCAATGCACAGCCAAATTCTTTGTTGTATGCTGCACAACCTATGCACGATTTATGGATTTTGAATTTCATTTATCCCGGTCGGAATCTTTTTGCTGCTTTAAAATCTTGGCAAGAAGTTCTATCGCCTCCATTACGTCATAGTTGTCCATTACATCTTTGTATGGATCTCCACTAGCAATGTATTCCGCCGCTTTCGTTACCTTTTCTTCTATTGTCACTTGATCCCCCTCATAACCATAACAGCCATTTTGCTAGGTTTCCGGCGCCCCTGCTCCCATCCCTCGACCGTCCGGCCTGATGCACCTATCCGCGCCCCTAATTGACTTGTGGTCCAGCCTTTGCGCTTGCGTAGGGCTTTTATTTCTGTGGGTTTCATGGCTATTCACCCGAAAGAACGTCTTTAAAAGCTCTTTCGCCCTCGTTGTCACAAGTCACATTTATATCATGCTCGTCATTTAGATACAAAGAGACTGCGTTTGCGCCGGTATATCCATTATAATTTCCGTCCAGCTCAAAATTAATATAATCAACAGCTTTCTCAGTCAGGTCTTTCTCTTTATTGTAATGATCTGCTCTACTCATTGTCTCCCCCTTGGCAGTTTTTACCCTGCCTTGATTGCTCCGAGTTTTTGTTTATTTTACCAATTCTGTCATCCATATTTCCGGTAGCTCATCCCAACACAAAAACCACTCTTTTATCGTTTTTCCCTCATCTACGCTCTCCCACCCGGTCCCGGTGGCGTTTGTCTCGTAACGTGCAAACCATTCTGATTCGCCATTTTTCCGAGTAACAGAAACTATTGCAGCGGAGGAACGATCGTGACTGTCTCTATCGTCTTCGTAGTCCTCCATCATTATCTCAAGTACTCCAAAATATATTTGATCCCCAATGTCCATCCCTGATAGTTCATTTTCCAATTTGTTTAATATTCTTTCCATTTTATCCCCCTTGTTGGCTTAATCGCCTCATCCTTTAACTACACAATACTACGTTGACGTATCAATGTCAAGGGGATAATGCATTTATTTTACACTTTGCATCTTTTATTTTAAAAGCCGTACACACCATTTTGCTGTACCGTCTATACTGGACTATACATTCCTTCCAAATCTTCCCTGTACCCCCTCTCAATTGATTTATTCGGCATGTTCCCGTTATCTACGCTGCTGCAATTTGCGAGCAATGCAAACTGAACCTCATTCTCTGGGCGGAAACAATAATCAATCGGCGTGGCTGGTTCGTGTATATCTGTCCCCAATCTGCAATAGTGATTGTCTACATTATCCTTGGCGTGGGCTGTGCAACCTTTACAACTGTCGTGCAATCGGTATTCCATACAACCTCCGTTAAGTATCCGCAATTATACCATATTTGCGTGTTTTGAGCTATATTAAAATGGGATTTCCCCGGTGCTTGGCGGCTCCTGGCTGCCATGATCGCCGCCCTGACTCTCTTGCTTCGGTGATAGCATAGTCATTTCACGGAGTACAATTTTGTGGGTATACCGAGTATTTCCGCTCTTATCTTCCCATTTTTCTATGGTATTTTTACCCTCAAAATACCCCAATGACCCTTTCTGCAAATACTCACCGCAAATCTCTCCGAGCCTCGCAAATGCTACACAATTAAGAAATTCAGTCTTCTCTTGCTGCTGACCTTGTTTATCCTTCCAACGTTCTGAACAAGCTACGGAGAACGAAGTTACACATGTACCTGTTCCAGTGTATCGACTTTCTGGATCTGCTGTTAACCGGCCAATCAATATTGCTTTATTTATCATAATATTACCTCATTATTTCTTTTTGTTAACCATCGCCAATTTCTACCGCACAATATCCCACTCACGGCAGATACTGAGACACCGTATTTTTTTGCAATGACCTTACCCATTATCCCACGATTAGACATAGAAACGACATCAAGAACATCGTTTGTACTTAGTAAAGCTTGAGGTAACATTTCCCCCATTAGTTCGCTAACCACATAAACCACTTCCGCATAATTCCCCGCGATAATTCCAAAGAAGTGACTGCCGCCTGTCGTACTTGCCTCTATCCGAATTGGCCCACTCCATGACCTCATCAATGCCACTCGCGCCCATATATCTACTAACAGCGTACATAGTCTTTCCGGTTATTTGCTCCAATTTTCTAACTTTGTCTAAACATATTTCCGGTGTCTCTGCCAAGTCATGACGACCAGCATTAACGCAAGGACAACACTCCATAGACCTGTGCGGCAAAGGCTTAAAACTTGCTTTTTTTATGAGATTATTTCTAGCACTGTCGCTGTGATTAAATAATGGACTCCAAACTGTACGCCCTGTATAATATTTACTATCCCCTTCAAACTCCTGCGTATTCTCCCGCTTTTTACTTTCCGATCTTCTCTTTCCGACAATCACAACAGCATCACAATCAGGATCAACAAATTCAATAAACTCACCGAATGGAATAATTTTCAAGTATGATGTACACCACTGGTATTTATTTGTTGGAAACATTCTTTTTAATTCCACCCATTCTGCAAACTGCAACATACTCCGCACCTGCCATGTCACAAAACCGTATTTCTCCGCCAGCGCTTCACCCTTCTTTACACGTTCCGGCCAATCTGGATGCGACCAGCCTGTATCACAATACACAACAATACAGTTCTCTAGTCCTTTTTCATGCGCCCACTGAATCAGCGCTATAGAGTCATTTCCGTATGAAGCTGATATTACATATAGCTTATCATCCATAATTGTTTTCCATTAACTCGCTAACCATCTCGCACACCCGTTCCAGCCGCAGCCGCATTTCCATGTTTTCCGGTCGGTTCTCGTGCGGTACGGTGATATCGAGCCAGTCATCACCGACCACAAAATAGACGTTTCCGGGGTTTATGCGCTTTATTATCCTTGTGCAGTTGTCGTGTGTCATATTGTCCGTATAATACTGAGTTGGGCTGCGTAATATCTACGCTTCTTCCTTCACAGATCGTCATTGCAACAACGCATCTCCAGAAGCTCACTTCGCCACCCCGGCGATGTATTTTGTGTTGTCATTCAACAAAGCAAACCGTTTAATATTCCTGGCTGCTAACTGGTCACGGTCATGGGTAACACCACATTCACAAGTCCATTCACGATCTGACAACTTTAATTCTTTGTTTACTTTACCACACGCTTCACAGGTGCGGCTACTTGGCTCAAAACGCCCTATCTTCAGAATGTTTTTGCCGTTCCATTCAGCTTTAAACTCAAGTTGTCTGAAGAACTCACTCCATGAAACATCAGCTATTGCCTGAGCCAAACAGTGATTTTTCATTAGACCTGCAATATTCAAATCTTCGACCGCAATACTTTGGTTCTCGGTAATGAGCCTGTGAGTCAATTTGTGCAGGAAATCGTTTCGTCTGTTTGCTATCCGCTCGTGGAGTATGGCCACTTTTCTAAAAACTCTTCTTCTGTTTGCGCTGCCTTTCTTTTTCTTGCTGGCTCGTTTTTGTAAAATCTTGAGCCTGGCAATCTCTTCTTTCAGAAACTTTGGGTTTTTTATCTCTTCGCCGGTTGATAATGTGGCAAAAGTTTTAATGCCCACATCTATCCCTATTGTTCCGGCTTCGGTTATTGGCTGTGTCGCTTGAACTTCGCCAGGCGTTTCAACCAGCACGGAAACAAAGTATTTTCCTGTAGCTGTTTTGCTCACGGTAAATGTTTTTGTTTCGCCTTCAAATCGTCTTGAAACTTTACATTTGATCCCTTCTTGAAACTTTGGGATAATTAGTTTTCCATTTTCAAAGTCAATCTTGCCTCGTTGTGGCACTTGAAAAGATTGCTTGTCCGTTTTCTTTTTAAACCTGGGAAACTTTGTTTTTTTACGAAAGAAATTCATAAAGGCACGATCAAGGAAAAGAAGTGATGCTTGTAATGATTGTGCATTAACCTCTGTAAGCCACGATTGATCACCACGCT
>Ga0164310_10001244_pt1 | contig 14259 bp, 13 predicted proteins | sample GuaBasSedimGuay1_FD_121795 | JGI IMG/M metagenome (GOLD analysis project Ga0164310, IMG submission 121795) | Subseafloor sediment microbial communities from Guaymas Basin, Gulf of California, Mexico - Guay1, Core 4569-9, 0-3 cm | ecosystem: Environmental > Aquatic > Marine > Hydrothermal vents... | reverse complement strand
CAATTTGCTGGCAGATACCGATGAGAAGAAAGACTTCCTCGGTATGCCGGTGCCGGTGGCAGCTTTCGGTCTTGTCTCTTACGTGATTTTCAGCTATCGCCTGTGGGGTGAACTGCAAAACGACGAAGTGTTGGTGACTATGATAATCGGCTTTGCCTTTCTCATGGTATCTCAAGTCCAGTATGATATGCTGCCCGATCGCTTCTCGACCCGATGGGATAGAATCAAACTTGCGGCTCTGATCTTTGCTGCCATAGCTGTTCTCATCGATCGGAGTCTTCTGTTGTTTCCACTGGTAGCGTCCTATATATTATTTGGGTTGGTGCGGGAGGCCTATAGACTCCTCTACCTTGGGGTCGGCAAGGTGACCGGAAGGCCGCAACAACGGCGAAAGGAAGACAGAAAGGCAGGCAATGGCCGAGAATAGGAAAGCAACAGTCTACGTTCGACTTAAGGACGGGGTTTTGGACCCGCAAGGGGTTACGATTCAGAAAGCGCTGGGCCAGATGGGATACAATGATTTCCTGTCAGTGCGTTCCGGTCGGTTTTTCGAACTTGAGGTCAACGCTGACGCAGCGGATGTTGAGCAGCGGATAGACGAAGTCTGTTCCAGGCTTCTGGCAAACCCGGTTATCGAGAGCTACAAGGTGGAGTTGAATTCGTGAAATTCGGTGTCGTCACATTTCCCGGATCAAACTGTGATTACGATACTTACGCTTCGGTAAGGCACATCCTTGGTGAGGAAGTCGAGTTTCTGTGGCATAAATCATCAGATTTGGCCGGGTGCGACGCCGTGATTCTTCCCGGAGGTTTTTCCTACGGGGATTACCTTAGAGCCGGAGCTATCGCTCGGTTTTCACCAATTATGCAGGAAGTTGTCCGGTTTGCCCGCTCCGGCGGTCTGGTCATTGGCATCTGCAATGGCTTCCAGGTACTTACGGAAGTTGGCTTATTACCTGGAGCGCTCATTCGTAATTCACACCTTCGTTTCAGTTGCAAGCAAGTGTACCTTCGAGTCGAGGATGAGAAGACACCCTTCACGAGATCCTGCAAACAAGGCGAAGTTCTGCAGATTCCCATTGCCCACGGTGAAGGCAACTATTACAGTTTTGACGGCGATATCAGGCAACTACAGGATTCAGGGCAAATAGTATTTCGCTATGTTAGTTGTGACGGCGAAGTCACAGCGGAATCGAATCCAAACGGCTCATGCGACAATATCGCTGGTATCATGAACGTGGAAGGCAACGTGCTGGGGATGATGCCCCACCCTGAACGAGCAGTAGAGAAAATACTCGGTTCGACGGATGGTTTGAAGATTTTGGAGTCGATCCGTAGCGCCTGTAACACAACGAGTATGGTGAGGAACCGTTGAAACGACGAGAAGTAACATTTCTGATCACGGCTCTGATCCTGGCGGCTGTGCTTGGCGGGCTGGTGGGAGATATTATTGGGACGTTTCTGCCTGCAGGAGCGGCGAAGACGGTCTTTACCAAATCGATACAGGTAGGGTTCAGCCCGGCCCAGCTCGATTTCTACGCTATCTCGTTCACGATTGGGTTGAAGTTCAAAATCACCTTTATGTCGGTCTTGTTTGTTCTATTGGTAATCATATATTTCCGCTGGTGGTATTTGTAGAAGGTTATGACTTCGAGAGGTAAGTGATATGTTCGGTTTGGGACCTGGAGAACTACTGCTGATATTTCTGGGCGTTCTGCTGCTGTTTGGTGCCAAGCGCCTTCCTGAGATTGCGCGGGGACTTGGGAAGGGAATAAGCGAATTCAAGAAGTCAGTGAAGGATACTTCTGACGAAATCAAGGGTTCGCTTGACGCAGATAAACCATCCTCAACCAACTCGCAACAGCCCCCAAAGACTGGCGAGTCTGACAAAAAGTAAGCGGATGCGCAAACAATGAGTAACGGTTTTACCAAAGAAGACATCGAACAGATCGGAAGTGTTCTGGGTGCCGAGAAAACAGTCTTCGAGAAAGATCACTATCGGCTAAAGATCACCAACAACGAGGAAAAACGAATCCTTGTGCTGGAGCTATACCCTGAGACAGAGTTGGGCAGATCCCGTGGTCGTCTGGTGGTTGTCTATACCGGCAACAGTCATCTTCAATTACACAACTGTACCGGTTACGTTGTCTCCGAAGAACTCGGAGAGGTAACGTTTGTTACCGAAACTTCCAGGCGGTTGTCCGGGCTTGTCGTTGAGCGGGGGGCATCCTGTTCGCTCTATGCGGGTTTGGATCGCTCATTGATCTCGTCCGATTTTACTACATTGGGTGTGGAAGTGATGCTTTCCGGCGTAGCGCTGTCTTTGGCTGAGGAAGTTCTGGGTTCTGAAAACGGTTCTGATTCAGAAAAGTGAATCAAGTTCGATTACTTTACTGATTTGTGCCTCCGAGATAAAGAGAGCCGCTGCATATTCAATGCAGCGGCTCTTGTGGCTTCTATTCAATTACGATCAGCGTGCGAATGATTCCACGAAATCCTGCAGATCATTAGCTATATCGGATGCTTTCTGGTAGCGTTCAGCAGGGTTCTTCTTGAGTGCTTTTCCAATGATGTGGTCGAATAATAGTGGTACTTGCGGATTAACACTGGACGGTTGTTCTGGTTCGCGATTCATGATGGCGTACATCAGCGACGTGATATTCTCACCTTTGAACGGTCGTCGTCCCAGCAGCATCTCATACATGACAACACCGAGTGAGAACAAATCGGCACGCCTATCGATCTCCTGACCTTTGAGTTGCTCCGGTGAGATATAGTTAGGAGTGCCCATAGCGATTCCGGTCTTGGTCATGGAAGTAGAATCGATGCGGGCGATGCCGTAGTCCATAACCTTGATTCTGTAGTCGTTCAGCACCATGATATTGGCTGGTTTTATATCACGGTGAACGATGCCGCGTTCGTGAGCGTACTCCAGAGCAGCGCACATTTGGGAGATGATCTGTGCTATGATGCGGTAGTTGAAGCGCACCTTCTTCTTGATGAGGGCTTCAAGCGTTCTGCCTTCAAGATACTCCATTGCGATATACTGAAGGCTCCCCTCCGAACCGACGTCGTATATGGTGACGATATTCGGATGTGATAGCTTTCCGGCCGCCTGGGCTTCACGGTGCAGGCGCTCTTTCAACTCGGCGAGTTCTTCGGGATCGCTAACGAAGTCAAGGCGTATTGTTTTGAGTGCCACGGGTCTGTTGATGGCCGGGTCAACACCCTTGTAGACGGTTCCCATGGCGCCCTTACCGAGAATGCCGCTTACCTGGTAGCGCCCAAGATTGCTGATGTCGGAACCGCTTTTTAGAATGCCCTGGCTGTCATCTTGTTCTATCGATGCTGACGAATTTTCAGGTTCCTCGGTTCCTTCAGAGAGAACGTTCTGTATTGACTCGATCGATCCCGACTCACTGTCGTGGGAACTTTCGTTATGGACTGGAGGTGAATCTGTATCACTGTCATTTGCCGGTGCCGCGCCCTGGCCAAGAATTGTATCGTCGTCGCTGAGATCTATCTGCTGGTAGTCCACCGCACCAGATTCTTTGGGTTTCTCGGTAAGATGACCACCAGAGCCGATAGCCTTGGTTTTAAGATTGTTCGGATCAGCGGGCGAGCCTTTGATCTCGCGCACCGGCACTTCAATAGGTCGGGAGCGGTGTTTCCTTGACGAAAGAGCGGGTTTGTGATCGGCTTTGGATGAATCTTCAGATTCCTTACCTGTCAGTAGCTTCCAATCGAGCAAAGGAGAGGCTGCCATGAACAGAACTAACTGAAGCGCCACAAAGAGCGTCGGGACAACCATGTGATACGATGAAAACAGCAGGTAGTTGGCGTTAGCCAAAAGGATCAGGCAACCTGCCAGGATGATCATGCGGTAAGTTAGACTTACACGCGGCAGAACGAATGCACAGATGCCACCGAACAGCAACAGCACCAGCAAACTCAGGTTGGCCAGATCATTTCTCATTGTCAGGAAATTACCGTTGATGATATTCTCTATGACAGTTGCCTTAACGATTGTTGCCGAGATGCGGTCGTTGACAGCCGTTCGGAAGTATTGATCTGAATGATCATCGGATGGACCGATAATAACGACTTTGCCCCGCAGAACGTCGAAATTGAATCCCTCAGCAAGCACTTCTGCTGCACTATACATCTCAAACGGCGAGCCCTTGGAAAAACTGATGAAGAATTCACCCTTGTTATTGATAGGGATTGTCGCTATCGAACCGAGTCGAACCTCTTTGCCTTCAACAACTTTGATTTCACTTATCGGGGTCTTGAAATATGCGGCGGCCGTTATCAGCGAAGTTGAAGGATAGTAGTATCCTTCGTAGTTCATTACTATCGGCTGGTGTCGGAGAATGCGGTCGTTGTCGGGGCTGCGGTATTCGAATCCAAGATATGGATAGCTGCTGAGAAGCTTCTCTGCCGGCAGGAATACTTTGCGAGCCAATAAACTGGATCGCTCGCCCATCTCACCGAGTGGATTCTCAATAGCGATGGAGTTGTTGAAAAGGTACTCTGGGTTGTCGGTCCGGTCACCCCGGAAGGTGGCCAAGGCGATATCGTAGGGCAATACTGCCTGGTCGATCCAGGTAAGTTGTTCAGCCAGAATGTCAGTGTATCCGGAAGAATCCTGGTGAGCATCTTCGTAGAGCTCCATGTTAAGAACAATTGCTCCAGGTTCTCCAGAGGCCACAGCAGCCGTTAGATCAGCGATCAAGTCCCGATTCCAGGGCCACTTTCCGTAGGTGTCCTCAGCGCTGCTATTTATCCTGATCAGTGCGATATTTGGTCTGGTATCATCGGAGGCAGTGAATCCGCACATGAAGTCATCCAGCGATCTTTGCATCCCGGCAACAGGGCCGAAGTCATTTACAAAGAGAACTACAACCAGAAGAGAAATGAGTAGATACAGAATGTACGGAGAGTACTTATTCATGTTCTGATCCTTACTATCGTCCGATCTCAATACGTTCTATCAGCACAGCGGGCATTTCTGCTCTGGTCATCTTGGCCTGTGTGGTTTTATAATCGTATTCTACTCGACGGAAAGCCACGCTCACGGCAGCAGTGTCAAACACAACGTAGCTGGACTGCGGATCATTGTCGCGTGGTTGACCTACTGAACCGACGTTTATCAGGTAGCGGGTTTCTTCATCCGGGTCGAAATCATGCCCGGATTTTACCCTGATGGTCCCTTCAGACGATTGACTGAAAATCATTGGGAGGTGACTATGCCCGAAGAACCCTATCTGTTGTTTCAGAGAGGAAAAACCCTGTGCAGCTTCATCTTCTCGCAGAATATAGTGCCAGCGATCCGGTTCGAACGGCGAAGAGTGCACCAGGTAACAGCCTTCACGGACAGCGTCGATCTCAAAATCAGCAATTAACGCAAACTCATGATCCGTGAGTTGTTTCTTTGTCCAGTCCATCGACTGCCGCGCAAACTGGTTAAGATCATTCATGCCGAGCAGGCCGAGAGCAGCAAACTCGTGGTTTCCCATCAACTTCACATCGCAATGTTCATCGACCAGTTTGAGACACTCGACGGGATCACAACCGTAGCCGATAACATCACCGAGGCAGTGGATATTATCTACGGATTGTTTGGCAATATCCGATAGCACTGCTTCCAACGCTTCCAGATTGGCATGAATGTCTGAAATAAGGGCAATCTTCACGCGTTCTGACCTTCAATAAACTTGAAAGTTGTTTTACCAACCGTAATCAGGTCACCGTTCTTGAGCATGCAACGGGTGATTGGTTCGCCGTTTACCTTAGTTTTCCCGGTTTTGCCGAGGTTCACAAAGGAGTACGCTTCGCCCTCTTTGGCAATCTTGGCCTGTATCCCCGCCAGCAGGAATCCTTTCGCCTTGATATGCACGAACTTTGCCTTGCCGATAGTGGTTACTTCTCGGTCAAGTTTGTATTCAGCGAACTCAGCGTTCTCCTCACCGAGAAGGACCGATCCACCGTACTCGGCTACAATCTTGCGTTCCAGGCGATCGTTTTCAATTAAATCTTTCTGCTTCTTGGTGTTGAGAACCATGGTTCCATCCATGTGGGCCATACTCTCACCAGTCGATTCGATTTCAGAATGATAGATCAACGAGTACTTGCCAATAGTCACAATGTCGTCATTGCGCAGTACTTCTTCGGTGATTTTACGGTTGTTGACGAAAGTTCCGTTGAGTGATTCGTTGTCGATTATCACTGCTGCCTTGTCGTTGAACTCGATCAACGCGTGCTTGCGCGAAATCGCTCGATTCTCAAGGACAATGTCGTTGTCATTAGTGCGCCCGATACTGATGCGCTTCTTTTCGGTGACGATTCGCTCGATCACCTTGTCGTCGAACTTGACTACTATTTCAGCCATACTCGAACCCTTTCGGCTTCTCTTCAACTGGCAGTACTCTATACACGACCGTCTGGCGAAAGCCGGATGTTCCCTATCTGGTATCGTCCAGACAGACTGACGGCCATATTCTTCCTATATTGTCGGCAGCAGCGTAAGAAACTTAAACCAAGCTCTTGCAGGGTCTTCCGTGCAGAAAACTGATTGTTGAGGTACCACCGCTACATTGGCAGATATGCCTTGCCTGCCGGATAATACACGCCTATATTCGTCACCATGTTGCTGAGGAATAGAGAGGTTACCTGATGAAAACACTCGTAGTTGCGCTTTCAAAAGACAATCAACCGATTTCGGCTACTTACGAACTGATATCTGCTGCCAGATCGCTTGGGGACGACATTATCACAGCGGTTCTTGCTACTGATGCTGACAAGCCCGCGGCTGACCTGGTTTCGCGCGGTGCTGGTAAGGTACTGGCCGTTTCCAACCCTGCTTTGGGCTTCTTCAACGAAGAAATCTATGCCAAGGTTATAGCAGAGCTGATTGGCAAACACTCTCCAGGCCTGGTCCTTGGCCCCGCAACATTCTACGGTCGGGCGCTTTTCGGACGGTTGGCCGGTCTTATAGGTGGAACCATGACTTCGGAAGTTACCGGTATAGCTGTCGAAGGAGACAGACTGGTAATGACCAGACCCTGTTACGGTGGTTCGGTCATCGCCAAAGTAGGTTCGAAAGCCGCCGACAAGCCGTATTTTGTTACTGTCAGGCCAAAGATTTTCCCTGAATCAACAGAGGGAGACGGGGAAGTGGTTTCTGAGACGGTTGCAGATAGCTGTTTTGAGTCTCGTGTGACTGTGACGGAAAGTGCCGGTGGTGGAACAGGGGAGGTCAATCTGGCTGAGGCTGACATCATTGTTTCTGCCGGACGTGGAATCCGAGGAGCAGAGCACGTTCAACTCGTTAAGGACCTTGCGGACTCGCTTGGTGCTGCTGTCGGTTCTTCCCGCGCCGTTGTTGATGCCGACTGGATAGCGTACTCGACCCAGGTCGGCCAGACAGGGCGGACGGTCAACCCCAAACTCTATATAGCGGTCGGAATCTCCGGGGCCATTCAGCACCTGGTGGGGATGCGCTCATCACAGTACATTGTGGCTATCAACAAGGATAAAGACGCCCCCATTTTCAACGTTGCCAGCTATGGGATAGTCGGCGACCTCTTTGAGGTTGTTCCCGCTCTGACTAAGAAGTTCAAAGCCGAACTAGGCTGATTCTATACATATCAAACAGAAATAAATAACGCCCGCTGACCTAAGTCGGCGGGCGTTTTGATTTGTCCTGATGTGCTACTTTGTTGGAGGGACCGGTACAATCTGGAGAGGCTTTGCAGTACTTGCCGAATCACACATATTGCTGATGGTTAGACGTATTGAGTACAATCCGGTGTCAGTGAACGTATGTGTAGCAGTGCTTTGAATACTCGTGTCGCTCGCCTCATCAAAAGTCCAAAACCAGTTGTCGATCATCCCCCCAGAAGTGTCTGTAAAGGTATAGGAAACATCAACGTAACCGGTATCGACAGCAGGCAAGTTACTGATATAAATCAGAGCCGTATCCAAAGTGTCCCACAGAATCACGAAATCAGTCTTCGGCATTACGGATTCTGCCTCTTCGCAGCCCCATGCTGTGAGTGTCACAGTGTACGCGTCAGGGTCCGTATAGGCATGAATGGGGCTGGTGTCATTGTATGCAACAGTTCCATCGCCGAAGTCCCACTCAAGGCTGTCGATCGTGCCTGTCGACGTACTGTTGAACTTGACCAGGAACTGTCTGGAGGGTGAGTAGCAATCCTCGGTCGGGCTGCCGGTGAAGTCAGCTTGCAACACTCCGTGGGCGATTATGGTGTCAGTAGCCGAAGTTGTTCCGCCTCCCTGTATAGTAGTTGTAAGTGTGACAACGTGGGTGCCGGCGTCAGTATAGGTGTATTTGGGGTCCTGCGCAGTCGATGTTCCGCCATCACCAAAACTCCAGTCCCAGGAGTCAATGACCTCACCGGTGTCAGGAACAATCGAGCTATCGTTGAACTGGACATTAAACGGGACGCAACCCTCGTGAACATCAGCCCAGATGGCGGTCTCCGCGCACGGCAGGATATGAACGGTGTTGGTCAGGATAGCCTCGCCACAGTCTCCTGTTGCGGTCAGTGTGACCACGTAATCACCGGATGCGCTGAATTCGTGTGTCGGGGTTGAGTCGGTGGATGTGCCGTCGCCGCCGAAATTCCAACTCCACGTTGAAATGCCGCCATAGTTCAGAGGAGTAAAAGCTATTTCCACGCCAGGGCAGACGGAATCCGGTGTGAACGAGAAGGTGTCGATTGAATGACCGGCGATAACACAGCGTTTCTTGACCTCTGCGTCGCTGCCATCTATGGCGTCGGAGACGGTCAGTTTGACAGTGTAAGACCCAGCATTCTCATAAATATGGGTGATGCTGCTGAAGTTAGTTGTGTCGAGTATGGTTGTTTCTCCGTCTCCAAATTCCCACTCCCACTTAACGATCGGGCCGATGGAGGCGTCGGTGAACTCTACGGTGAGGGGTATGCATCCGGAGCTGGGGCTGACCGTGAAATCGGCAGTGGGGTGCCCGGCTATCGTGTACTCGTTGACTTCGGTAATGAGTTCGTCGCAACCCAGCACTAACAGAATCAGCAGGGCCAGGGCGACAGGGAATCCACAAATGAGTCTGGTTTTCGTCATTAACTTCAATCCATGCTTATAGGATATGGTACACCTATATATGGCTGAGGTTCGAAAGTGTCAAATCTATAATTGGAGCTTTGCGGTTTTCGGTCCGATGGGGCTGCTAAGATGGAACTCTCGGTCGGTCAAAGAGTTGAAAGAGCGAGGCCGGTTCGGATGAGCGCCAAAAACGTTGCCTTGCCGCTACCGGTTTATTATGTTCTTTGGCAGTGAGGAACTCCGAACCGGCCGTTGAGCGGCTTTTGGAAATGGAAGTTAAACAAGAAGCATAGTATTGACCCTGCTCAGTGAACGGTATGTTACGGCACCGAGATAATGGGCTTTTTTGAATGGAGTGAGTAGTGAGAACCTGGTCCAGATTGCTCCTGATTGTATGTCTGTTACCCGGCGTTGCAGCCGCAGAAGTGGCTGAGACATTCGAGTTGCAGGCTGACTCTCCGTCGGGGATAACATCAAACACGGCCATTGACGTCATTGCGCATGGCAAGGACTCAACCGGCGTCTGGCTGGTAACAGGTCGGGGGTTGAATTACTCTTTTGACGCCGGGCTTAGCTGGTATGAGTGCAGTGTTAACAACGGTTTATACTCTGAGAACCTGTCGGCCATCTATTCCACTGGTGACACCCTCTGGGTGGCCGGTACGCATGAGGAAATGATCTCCGGGAGCCTGACATCGCTTTCGGATGGGCTTGAGTACTCGGACGACAACGGCGCCACCTGGACCCGGATCAATTTCGGTCCTGACGGACTTGATATCAAGTATGTCTGGGGTGGCGACCGGACTATCTATGACATAGACGGTCATTATGACGAAGGATTCCTGGATTGTCGTTCCTCCGGCGACGATGTGGATTGGCTGTTCTTTACGGCTTTTGCCGGTGGACTGCTGGCTTCACAAGATGGTGGCCAGAACTGGCGTCGTATTTTCCGCACGCAGGGGGACTCGGTTGAATTCAACTCTCCGGTAACTCCATCATTCCACAATCGGTATTTCTCCTGTGCTGTTGATACCTCGCATGGCGATTCCCTGTTTCTGTGGGCGGGCACGGCCGGGGGTGTCAAACAGTTCGTTTTTGTGCCTCCCAGCCAGAAGGGGAACCCTTATCTTCACTGGGTCAATCGTGTTGCCTTCTGTGATACCTGCTCCGGCGATGTGCCGAGCACACTGTTTGTTGGTGGGGATCGTGGGCTGTCAATCGGTACTCTTGCCGGCAGGCCGTTCTCAACGAAGTTTGATATGAATGGTCTGGGTGGTCAGGAAGTCACTGCTCTTACAAATATTGGTGAGTATCTGCTGGTTGGCACTATCGACACTGTGACTGATGTGGCCGATCTGGTTGTCTCCACCGATCAGGGGGAGAGCTTCACGCCGCTGCATGAATTCACCAGCGAAGGTTCGGTTGCGGATTTTGCAGTGCTGAGAGACCGTCTGTATATCGCCGGTCGTGAGGCTGGCCTGTACGTATCTCTGGACACAGCTCAGAGCGACTTGACACGAGTCATGGTTCGTACGGATGATTCCAGCGCAGCCATTAACGCCGTGAACGCAGTTTGGGCGATGGGTGATACGCTATTGCTGGGGACAGACTCAGGGTATGTCGAACTTCGACTTGATTCTCTCGGCGATACGCTTTCGACGTTTCACCAATACTACCCCGAGGATCTCAACTACAGTTCTTCTCGGATAACCCGTGTAAAGCCTCAGTATCTCGTTGATACGCTTGGCCAGGTTGATTCAGTTGCTATCTGGACCGTTCATCATCCCCTTGGCGAAGGTGGGTCTCCGATAGTTGGCCGGGCACGCTGGGTCACGGATTCCACGGGAACGTATTTCGATACGGCACACTTCCAGGTTCAGACGGTCACTTACGATGTGAACTTCTATGGTGATACCGCTTTCGTAGTGGGGCACGAAGGGATTCGGTTCACAACTTTCGGGTATAATCCGGATCGCACATTTCATGCAAACCAGTATCAGGACACCCTTGTGATAGCTTCGCTGGATGGAGATACCGTTACGACCGTAGAAGTTCGTGGCGACACGATTGTATTCGGCTCGCACGACGGGGTGGCGATATCGCACGACGCTGGCAGAACTTTCAATATTGTACGTGGTCTTACTGACACACTCCAGGAAGACCTCGGGATACGATATAACTATTTTGGCAGCAACCGCGGCCTTGCTGGTGATTTTATCCCTGCCCTGGGTATTCAGTATCAGGACCCCGGAGAACCTGCTCTCGTTTGGGCATCGTGCCGTCCTGGCGAGTATGGTGGCACGGGTCTTTCCGTGGCCGAATATAGACCTGTCACCGACACTCTCGGAGATACGATTGGCACTACGCTGGTCTGGCAGAATGTCCTTCCCGATGTGTACGCCTGGAACTTCGCGTTTGTCGGAAATTCCGTTTTTGCCGCTACCAATTGGGGGTTGTTGCTCCATAACGGTGAGCGCGATGCCGACACGCTGGTTAGCGAATGGCAGACGATTCCGCTGTATGATTCTGCAAGCGGCGAAGCAATGGTTGACCCCGAAACCGCCGTCATCGGCGTTGCTGTTGTTGACTCGTTTCTCTGGGTGGGCACTGATGACGGGACCGTCAGGATCAAGCTGGACAGTCTCGGTGTGCAACAACTGTTCGCCCGATCTGATCTCGGTACCGCCGCCGACGAAGTGTACGCTTTTCCGGTACCTTTCAGGCCGGGTCAGGGCCAGCATTTGGATTTCCATTTCGTTGTGGAGCAGGCGGGATACGTGACGCTTGAGATATACGATTTCGCCATGAAACTGGTAGCTCGTCCGATCGACAATATCTACCATGCTGCGGGGGCATATCCCGATGGATCGCACCAGGGGATAAGTTGGGACGGTCGTAACGGGCGGGGGGATGAGGTTGCGGTTGGTGTCTACTACTTCAAAGTTGAATATGAATCAGGCGAGACCCGTTGGGGTAAGCTGGCTGTGATTCCGTAGAGGAGTGAACGATGCGAAAGATTGTTCTGGTCACACTTTTTCTAATAGCAGCCGGCTGTCTGTCGGTACATGCTGCTGAGGCTGACGGTGGTTACGCCGGAGCGTTTCTCCAGGTTCCTGCCGGTGCCAGGCCGACCGCTATGGGCGGTGCTTACCTGGCTGTGTCGGATGACGGTGCCGCGCCACTGTTTAACCCTGCCGGGCTGGCCAACCTTCAAAGGCCGCTGTTTGGTACATCCTATCGAGTTATGCAGCTTGACAGGGTTCTTGGATACGCGACAATAGCTTTCCCGATTCAGGGACAGTCTGCGCTGGGAGTTCACTGGCTATATGCCGGATCGGGGTCGGTCGAGGCGCGAGATAGCGATGGCTACCCATTGGGGTGGGATATCAACCAGGCCAATCACCAGTTTGCAATTGTCTTTGCCAAGCGGTTTGAACGATACCTGGCGCTGGGCACGAATATTTGTTACCTGCACTCAGCAATGGCTGATATGACGGCTTTCTCCGTAGGATTCGACTTTGGGGCTATCCTTTATGTGGATCAACTTGTTGATCGAAGCAAGCGAGATCAGATGCCGGTGCGGGATATCAAGATTGGTTTGACGATGAAGAACATCTCAAAAAGATACAAGTGGCACAACGGTGACTACAATAGTGAGCACACAGCCAATCGGAATCTCGACAGGGAAATTGAGGATAAGGTGCCGTTGGAGATAGGGATTGGTGTCTCCGCTCGTTTTCTTGAGAGGAAACTTCTTCTGGCCAGTGATCTCCTTAAGAACCTGGAACAGACTCCCGAGTTTCACGCTGGCGCGGAGTATTTTCTGCGTCCGGAGTTTGCCCTGCGGGCTGGTTTTTCAGATGGTCGAATGACAGCCGGTACAGGCTATCTCTTCAAAATCGGCAAGCACCTGTTGGCCATAAACTATGCCTTTACGACCGACAAGGCCGATGAAGGATCCGAGCACATATTCTCATTTGACCTTTTGCATTAGACCAGGTGACACATGTTACGCAGATCAATACAAGCAATGATTGTTATGTTGGTGCTGATGGCCGTTTCGGTGTCGGCGCAGGACGGACTGGCATTGATGAAAGTCGAAGTTGGAGCCAGGCCGACCGGTATGGGAGGAGCCTTTGTTTCGATCCTGGATGGTCCCAATTCATCGCCGTACAACCCGGCAGCGGCAGCCCGGACAAGTAAATTCACTGTTTCGCTCAGCCATTTGGCGTACTGGAGCAATATCAGGATAGAAACCGGCTATTTTGCAACCAATTTGACGGGGCGCTCATGGTTGCACGGCGGTATTCGTTATGCCGCCGACGATAATCTTGAGCACAGGGGAATTACCGCGTCCTCTGAGCCGGACTACATGTTCAATTTGCACGATGTTTCATTCAAAGCCGGGTTCGCCTACCAGGTTACCGATCAGCTTATAGCCGGCGTTGCATTCGGCTGGTTTGCCGAGAAAATCGATATTTACCAGGGCTCGACATTCAACGCAGACCTGGGTTTGCTGTATGAAGTCAACTCGGATGTTAATGTTGGTGCGTCGGTTGCTAACCTGGGTTCCGATTTTACGATTAGTTCGGTAGACGGTGTTGAGTCTGCTAAGATCGCCTTACCGGTGACGTACAGAGTGGGAGGATCATATACGTATAATCGTTATCTCGGTGCTGCGGATATTGTCGTACTGGATGACGAGTTTCATTTGCATCTGGGAGCCGAAGCCTGGTTGCATGAGTATTTTGCACTTCGTTCCGGGTACATGGCCAACTACGACACCAAGAGCTTCACGGCCGGGGCCTCATTTGTTCAACGCAATTTCACCGTCGAGTACGCATTTGTGCCATACTCGGGTGCGCTGGGAACATCTCATCTGTTCAATCTGACAGTTAGTCTGTAATCATATTCATTTGCATTCATAGAAAGTAGGAGAGTAAGTCAATGGCCAAGTATAAGATCGCGTGGCTCCCCGGAGATGGTGTCGGCAATGATGTCATGGAAGCGGCGAAAATCGTTCTGGATAAGATCGGACTCGACGCCGAGTACATACACGGCGATATCGGCTGGGAGTTCTGGAAATCAGAAGCTAACCCGTTGCCGGATCGGACTGTTAAGTTACTGAAGAATGTCGATTGCGCCCTGTTT
>Ga0164310_10001242_pt1 | contig 14271 bp, 16 predicted proteins | sample GuaBasSedimGuay1_FD_121795 | JGI IMG/M metagenome (GOLD analysis project Ga0164310, IMG submission 121795) | Subseafloor sediment microbial communities from Guaymas Basin, Gulf of California, Mexico - Guay1, Core 4569-9, 0-3 cm | ecosystem: Environmental > Aquatic > Marine > Hydrothermal vents... | reverse complement strand
GCGATCTAATCTACGTTACAGGCTCTCGGACCTGAGGGCGGGTACAGATTCATCCCGATCCGTTCATTATGTTTAGCTGAATTGTAAGATACAAGGGCGGGTCTGGGACAGACCCGCCACTCGGTAGAGAGGGTAGACAGGATCCCTGTGATCCTGCCACTGGCGCAGGTCACATACCGGCCGGGTGGCAACCTTAAACTCGCTTTGGGGTTGACCATTACCACGCCCAAACCCTATGAGCGTGTCACCATGAGCGGTGCTTGCCCTGAGTCTGCCGAAGGCTCGAAGGGTGACTTGATTGGTGTTTTCTATGATCTCTCGATCTTTCTCAGAGTAATCCTGAGGCGGTTGTATCTGATCAGGCCGGTAACGAAGGTGAAGACACCGATTGGGACGAAACACCACCCGATGATCTCGATGGCTGTAGAACCGAAGAAGCGGATAAAGGTGACTCCGGCCACGAACAACGTCAGCGCAGTGCGTATGTAAGCCAAAAACGTGTTCTGATTGGACAGAGTGGTCCTGTCCACGGCTAGATGATCCCTGAGCAGCATATCGCGCTTCTTGAAGCTGGAATAGGTGTTGTCAGTTACGTAACTTCGTCGACCCTTGATATCCACATATACCTCCGTCAGTCATCTGTGCTAACCTATGATAGGGTATGCGAAATAGAACTCAAGGCAAAAACAATCGCAGGGTCACAACAGGTTGAGCGGCTGGGGATTTGTGATTTCGCTGTGAACCCACCTGTTAGGTGGGCTACTGGGAGCTTTTCCAGATCTGGTTTTGTAGCCCACCCAACGGGTGGGAGCTTTGTTGGTGTTTCTCTGATTCCTCCCGGCACACGGGAACATATGTGGGGAAAAAAGCAGCTTCGGTCTGTGAATTGTTGATCGGATCTGCAGTAGTAACTACATTGAGTCATAGTCGAAGATACTTGGAGTGATCAAATGCAAGACGATCTGATTTGGCAGGCTGAATTCAATAGACTCATCAAGGAACTGAAGGGCTATTGGGCGGAGGGGCGGTCATTGGCAGATACTGGGATGGTGAAGCTTGAAGAGAAAAGTATCCGTCAATTCGTGTATGGGTATCCTACATTCTCTGGGGAGCGCGATGGCGTGCGCGTGTCTGTTACGATCGAGTACTTCCATCACGCGGTTACATCATTGATGAACGACGGTGATCATGTTGAGTTTCTCCACTTGTCTGTAAGACAACCTCAGAAAGGATTCATCTCACTGCGACATGAGAAGTGGTTCGACGGGCTGAGAAATAAGCTCTCGACTGAATGGGAGCACAAGACCGGTCACCCTGAACTTGATCAGCAGTACTTCGTTGAGGCCAGAACGCCTGAGAATCAGGAGTTCGTTGCTTCTCCTCGGTTCCACGCTCTTGTCAGACGTTTGGAGCCAATGGCGTCTCTGGCTTTGCGTGACTCAGCCGTGTTCTGGTCTATACCTATAGACAGCGAATCACAACTCACCGTGGAGTACGTGGATTCCCACTGGGCGAATCTGACTGAATTGTCTCGGCTTGATATGGCTGTGAGATAACGGCCGGGTGGCAACCCTAACCCACCTGTCACCCTGAGATTCCGGGCAGAATCCCTTGGTGTGGTTCTGCCGCGAACAATGGCAGAATCGCTGAAGGATTCTGCCCGAGGCTGAACCTGCCGAAGGGTCGAAGGGTGGAGCGGCCAAACAACGCACCATGCTTCGACAGGGTGACGTCATTTTCCGTTAAGCCCCTTCCAAATGTCACTCCCGCGGAGGGGCCTGTTGATAAACCCTCCGGATTCCCCCGACTGCCAGGCAGGGACACCTGGCAGCACCGCCGCTCGAGTATGAACATTTGGAAGTAGTGACTTTTTCAACAGGCCCGGAGGCGGGAGCCCAGTCACTTTTGTTGCCGAGCAGTACATCGTCTGGGTTCTTGCACGCCGCGGGCGCGTCCGTACCTTCGCAGGAATGGTGGGCGGGAGGGCTTGTAGCCCACCCAACGGGTGGGGGATTATGATTCCGTAACGGACCCACCTGTTAGGTGGGGAACTGGTGCAGCCGGATTCACTTGTACTTCTTTGGTGACTCCCTCAGCATTCTCGCTGTTTACCGACACCTTTACCGAAAAAGCATCTTCACCCAATACCATCCTGATCCAGATCTTGATCTCGTCGTCCGCATTCCAGTATGGTAAGTTGCTGTTTGAGAGGATGACAGAGTCTTCAAACTCTAAGGATCTGAACTCATCTCTAGAGTTGAATAGATTCGAACGGAATGTGAGTACGTAGTAGCTTCCGTCAGGCCCTTCATCAAGTTTGGCAGGATGCCTTTTGTCTTTTGGCAACCTAAAGGCAAGCATTGGTTTATTTAGTGTGAATCCTGAATTGTTCTTCAGCTTGAAGATAACCCTGCGTGAGATCACAGGGTCCTCGTGATTCCTGAACGTGTCAATAAGTTCTGGAACAAACTTTGATTTTGGGTATACCTCCTGACTAGGTTCCACACATACCTCTACGCCAGTTTTGGCGCGCAGGCGTTTTCGATCTGTTGCAGAGAGTGCGATTACGCTTGCGATAAGGGCGGCGAATACGGCTGCACCCTGCAACGCATCATCAAGATGAGGGTGCAATTCCGTAGAAGTTAAAAGAACTGCCCGAACGTACCAGAAAGCCAAGAGGAGTAGAACGCACATTATTGCTACATATCGTTTCTTCATTGTACCTCCTTAATCGGCGGCTCAACCGTGGTATCGGCCACCCTTCAAGTGTCAGGTTGGTACGCAACCTGACCTACGATTCTAATCAATCCTTCCCCTGTCTTCGCATTGACAATGCGATGCGTTTGCGGTCGAGGTCGATTTCGAGAACACTCACTGACACTTTCTGGCGGACTTTTAGAATCTCGTTGGGGTCTTTGACAAACTTGTCAGCAAGTTCACTGATGTGCACCAAACCGTCCTGATGCACCCCGATATCCACGAATGCACCAAACGCCGTCACGTTGGTGACCACACCCGGCAATGTCATGCCGACTTCGAGATCATCCATCTTGTGCACCGAATCATCGAAACTGAACGACTCATACTCCGCCCTGGGGTCGCGGCCGGGTTTGGCGAGTTCGTCCATGATGTCAAGAAGGGTCGGCAGGCCGGTTTTGTCGGTGACGTAGTTGTCCAGTTTGATCTTCTTGCGGCGTTCCTCGTCCTCCATCAACTGCGTCACTGTGCAGCCTGAGTCGGCGGCCATGTTCTCGACCACGGCATAGCTCTCCGGGTGGACAGCGCTTCGGTCGAGCGGATTGTCAGCGTCGGCAATGCGAAGGAACCCCGCCGCCTGCTCAAACGCCTTGGGACCCAGACGCGGGATTTTCTTGAGTGCTTTGCGTGACTTGAACGGCCCGTTTTCGTTGCGATAGGTAACGGTGTTTTTTGCCAGTTGCGGACCCAGCCCGGAGACATACGTGAGAAGTTCTTTGCTGGCGGTGTTGACTTCCACACCGACCGAGTTGACACAACTCCCGACCACGTCGTCCAACCCGCTCCGGAGCGCTGGCTGGTCGACATCGTGCTGGTACTGGCCGACACCGATTGACTTGGGATCGATCTTGACCAGTTCCGCCAATGGGTCCATCAGCCGACGGCCAATGGAGACTGAACCACGAACGGTGATGTCATGATCCGGGAACTCATCACGGGCGACATCAGAGGCCGAGTAGATTGAGGCACCGGATTCGTTGACCATCTCAACGGTAATGTGCTCCGGAAGTCCGATCTCGCGCACGAACGTTTCCGTCTCGCGGCTGGCGGTGCCGTTGCCGATAGCGATGACGTTAGTGTGGAACCGTTCGCACAGCCCTTTGATTTCCGTGGCGGCCTCATCTCGTTGACGTTTGCTTCCGTGCGGAAAGACTGCCAGGTGGTGCAGCAATTTGCCCTGACGGTCCAGACAGACAACTTTGCAGCCGGTGCGGAACCCGGGATCAACAGCCAGCACGTTCTTGCGACCGAGAGGCGGGGCCATGAGCAATTCACGAAGGTTCTCGGCAAACACGCGGATGGCTTCCTCGTCCGCAACCTTCTTGGTGTCTACCCGGAGTTCAGTTTCCATCGACGGCGCCAGGAGGCGTTTGTAGCTGTCGTGAACGGCCAGCTTGACTTGCCGCGAGGCCTCGTTATCAGTCATGACGAAGATGTCTTCGAGAATCCCCAACGCGTCTTCCTCAGGAGGCGCAATGTGCAGACTGAGAACAAATGCCGCTTCGCCGCGACGCATCGCCAGAAGGCGGTGAGATGGCGCGGCCGTGACCAACTCTTCCCAGTCGAAATAGTCAGAGTATTTGGCGCCTTCGGTTTCTTTACCGGCGACGACCGTGGAGCGAATCGTGGCCTGCTCGGCAAACAGCTCCCGCATCTTGGAGCGGGCGTCGGTGTCTTCGTTCACCCATTCAGCGATAATATCACGCGCGCCGGCCAGGGCGTCTTCAATTGTCTCAACTTGCTTCTCGGAATCCACGAATGCTATGGCCTCATCCAGCGGGTTGATATTTTCCTGCTCAAACAGCATTTCAGCCAGTGGTTCCAACCCTCGTTCTCTGGCGATTGTCGCCCGCGTACGTCGTTTGGGACGGAATGGCAGGTAGATGTCTTCAAGCACAGCCATAGTCTCGGCGGCACGGATTTCAGCTTCAAGTTCCTCTGTCAGCAGTTCGCGTTCCTCAAGTGATTTCAGGATAGCTTCACGGCGCTTGTCCAGATCACGAAGCTGCCCGATTCGGTCACGAATCGTGATTATGGCTACTTCGTCCAGCCCGCCGGTGGCCTCCTTACGATATCGGGCTACGAACGGGACGGTGGCGTCATCGTCCAGAAGCGTGATTGTAGCGGTTACCTGGTTGGAGTTCAGACTAAGTTCGTCGGCGATTTTGGAGATATGTATGTTTTGCATTGTTCTTGCTGCCATGTTTCAAGTTGTAGCTGTAAGATAACAGGAATCATTCTGCAAGCAATGGGAAACCGAAAAGGCACTGTACGGTAAGAGGGGAAAGACGTATCTTGCATCAAATAGCTGGTGATCCGCCGTTTTGGAAGGAATGAGACCGATATGTATAGACTACTGTTGATAGTCCTCGCGACGTTTGCACTTGTGGCTGGTGTCAGTGCTGCTGAAGCCGACAACTATGAGCAAGCCAGGGAGCTTTCGCAGCAACTGGGCAAACCGATCCTGATTAAGTTCTTTGTTCCGTCCTGTGACCACTGTGACAAAGCTACCGAGGAATTTGCCGTCAAGAGTGATATTCACAAGGCCCTCGAGTCGGTCGTTTATATGACGGTTGACTGTAGCGAGCTTGAGGAACTGGCCGATGAATACGAAATCGGCGGTGTGTATTATCCGGTCTTTCTATTGGCCAACAGCGACGGTGAAGAGATATTTCGCTGGATCGGCTATACAACCTCGTACGCCTTCGTCAACAATCTCGGCAAGGCTCTAGCGGATCCCACGACCGTGAAGGAACGCGAGAGCAGTTTTCGAGATGCCCCCACATTCGATAATGCCGTGCGGCTGGCGAAGTACTATGTTGACGCGCAGAACTATGTTGGTGCGATTGAGTATTATCGTCGTGCTCAGGAACTTGATCAGAGCGGCAGGGCCGATTTCTCGTTTGACATACTCACCAATAGTTGTAATGCGGCCTGGACCGACCAGATTGTGTTCGACGATGTCTTGCCTGTCGCCGACACGATACTTGTACGAGGATCGTCCGCGAATATCGTCAAGACCGCCCAACTCATGGCGCGTCTGGCACGGAAGATGGGGGAGACAGACCGCATTGCCGGGTACTTAACTGCCGGGGTCGATGCCTCTGTAAACAGTGCCAATCCAGAGACGCAAAAAACGCACAAGCTTCTTTTGGCTGACCAGGCGTTGCATGTGAATGCGGATACAACCGGGGCGGTCCGTATCAAGAAAGCTACTCTCGGGGAGAACTACGAAAGCGACCTGAATAGAGTATATGATCTTGTCAGGTGGTGCGCGGAGCGGAAGATCAACCTCGAAGAATCAGAGCGGTACGCACGGCTACTCGCCAGCAGGGCTTCGGGGGATACGTTCAAAGCAGGCATACTTGGGACACTGGCGCTGGTTCTGGAAGCACGTGGCAAGGTCGAGGAAGCTATCCCGTTCGTGGAGGAAGCCCTTGAGTTAGACCCTGCCAACAAATCGTACCCGTCGCAGCTTGAACGACTGCACGAGACACAATAACAATAGCGTCTGATCAATCGGCAGCCGATCTTCCTGCCAGCCAGCCTGTAGAAAAAGCGGCCTGAAGATTATAGCCGCCAGTGTCGCCGTCGATATCCAGAACTTCGCCCGCGAAATAAAGGTTGCCGATCAGTCTTGATGCCATGGTACGCGGGTCAACTTCCCTGAGATCCACACCCCCGGCAGTGATAATCGCTTCTTTGAATGATCGGTGATCGGTGACGGTCAGTTTGAAATCTTTCAACCATGTCAGGAGTTTCTTGCGTTCCACTGCTGTGATCTGGTTGGCAGGTTTGTCGTGGGGGATGCCTGTCAGATCGACGCACACCGGAATCAACGTTCTCGGAAGTAGCTCTTTGAGAGCTGTTTGGAATTGCGCTCGACTGTGAGTTTCAAAATCTCGAAGCAAACGTGCGTTCAGTTTCTGTTCATCAAGCGCGGGCTTGAGGTCAATTGAAATCACGACATCTTTTTCAACGTGGAGCGCGTCAACGGCAGTCTTGCTCAACGACAGGATTATCGGACCGGTCAGGCCAAAATGCGTGAACAACATCTCACCGAACAAACTCTGTGTCTTTTTGCCATTGACCCTCAGCGTGGCCTGAACATTACGAAGGCTCAATCCCTGTAGTCTCTGCGCAATGCCACCTGCTGTTTCCAGCGGTACGAGCGCGGGACGAATCGGAATGATAGTGTGCCCCACTGACTCGGCGAGACGGTAGCCGTCGCCGGATGAACCGGTTGCAGGGTAGGAAGCACCACCGGTTGCGACGATCACAGCGTCGGCATCGTACGTGTCGCCCCTTGTCGTCTCCGCTCCGGTGACACGCTCACCGTCAGCGATCAGGCGTTTGATGCGACAGTCGGTTCGCATGGCAACGCCGGAATCTGTGTCTCATACTCTGAGAGCATCGACAATTTCCAGGGCATCATCGCTGGTAGGGAAGACCCTTCCGCCGCGTTCGCTTTCCGTTTCTACGCCCAATTCACCGAGGAATGTCACTAGGTCATGCGAGAAGAAACGAGAGAAAGCCTGCCGCAGGAACCGTCCGTTTGGTCCAAAATGAGTAATGAAATCTGACAGCTCTGCGATGTTGGTCAGGTTGCAACGCCCTTTTCCTGTCAGGCTTAATTTGCGACCGGGGCGGTCCTTTCGCTCCAGGAGGGTAACGGTAGCGCCACCCTCGGCAGCCTGTCCGGCGGCCATCAGTCCGGAGGCACCACCGCCGATGACAATCACACGACGTTTTCTCATTAGTTTAGCACCAGAATCAACATATCGCACAGATGATACGGAACTTTTTCAATGAAGTGCAACTGACTTTGCTGAGATCAGAAAACATTCACTCGAAATATGTATGTAAGGCTGTAATAGATTCCGACCAGTATGAAAACCACACCGGTGACACGTCGCAGCCACTTTTCAAATACTGCGAGTTTGTTGAACACAGTTCCGACATAGCGAGTACCCAAAGCAATAAGTATCGCGAACACCAACACTGGCAGGCCTGTCCCAATTCCGTAGATAATCGGCAACAAGACTCCTGATTCATTCTTCACACCCAGGGGGATCAGACTTCCGAAGAACAGCGCCGCAGAGACTGGGCAGAACGAGAGGGCAAACAGAATGCCCAGCAACCCGGCTCCCCAGATTCCCCATTTGCCGGCATGCCGCTGAGCTTTATCGCCCATGCCCGATCCTGAAGTACTGAACCTGAGCAACTCCAGCAGGAACATGCCAACCAGGATCAGCAACGGTCCCAGAATCTGGTTCATATTCTTCTGCAGGATGTGTGAGATGGCGGGTGCCGACAGGAGAGAAGTTACGAGAATCATTCCCAGTGCCAGATACGCCAGTGTCCTTCCAGCGGTGTAAAGCAGCCCTGCCCAGAGGACTCTTCGCGTGTTCTCTACGTTCCTGCCGACAAAAGAGATTGCAGCTATGTTTGTTGCCAGCGGGCAGGGGGAGAGCGAAGTCATCACACCCAGCCAGAAGGCTGTCAGGGTACCGAACAGAATACCATCCACCTACTGTGCTCCCAGGACAGCGGCGATTTCAGCTCGAACGTACTGGAGATAGGCCGGCTTGTCACCCACAAGGTCCCAGACATCAGACAGATTCTTCCAGTCTACTTCTTCTCCTGCGCGGATATCAGATACGATCACCGACTGAAATGTGAGTTCATAATCCGTGAAGAAGTGCTCGTTTCCGGACTCATCGTAGTCAATGACACGCCACTCCAGTTGTCCGGAGGTGAGTTCGTCAACGAATCCCGACTGGACGGCTTCGACAGCGTAGGCTTCCAGTTTGACGCAGGTAGGGCAACGTTTCGTCCCGTGGAAATATGTCGCAACCACTTTGGTCTGAAGTGTGTCCGCATCTGCGGAATCAATGTTTCCGGATTGTTCCTCGTCAGAGGACGTGGCCGCAGGTTCATTGAGGATTAAGTAGAATGCTGAAGCTGCAACAAACAACAGCAGGATAATTGTGATTAGCGTTTTTGCTCCCATGTTTTGGGGCTCCCGATCAAGTGGTTTGCAGGTTCAAGGTGTTAATACAACTCAAGAGAGCATCTCCTTGAGTTCGTCATCAGACGGCACCCTTCCGGTGACTTTCACAACGCCATCAACAACGAGCGCCGGTGTCATCACGACGCCATACGACAATATCTGTTGCATGTCCGAGACTTTCGTGATTTTGCAGTCAAGGCCAATCTGACTGGCAGCAGCGTCGGTTCGTTCTCTGAGTTTCTCACACTTGGCACAGCCGGGGCCAAGAATTTCGATTTTCTTCATATTGTTCTTTCTTTGTTCTATCCCTTATCAGTGAATCTTCCGTCGGCTCTGTCACGCTTTGTCCTGCCCTTGTCGAACCAGCCGCAGCGCGAAACCTCATAGCTGTCAATGTGCGGAATATATGGTTTGATATCTAACAATGGTGTGCCATCAAGCATGTCAACGTCAGCTACTCTGAGAGTAGTGCCATCGATTCCAAGCAGTTTTACAACAGACATACCAATCAGGTTAGGACGACAGGGGGCGCGAGTGGAGAATACACCTCTTAGCTGCGTATCCCGAAACGGGACCACTTTCAGTTTGGTTTTGCAAGTTCGGTCGAACGAGTATAGCAACCATATCCGTTCGAATCCGTCCAGGTCCTGAAGAGCGTTGGCGTACTCATCGTAGATTTCCACCAGGCCTTTGGCTCCATCTGCGGCAAAAGGCTGAATCGGAGTACCTTCGGTCCTGGTGAACGGTGTTTTGATGACGCCAATTGGTTTGACTGTTATTGGTGAGTCAGTCATAGGGTTAGTGCTCCGTATATTGTTCCTGATAGTGTCGCCATAATAATCACCAGAAGAACGAATACAACCGTCTTTTTCGTTCCCATGACGCTTCGAATAACAAGCATATTCGGCAGCGATAATGCCGGACCCGCCAGCAACAGTGCCAGCGCCGGTCCCTTGCCCATACCGTTGGCAAGAAGTCCCTGCAGTATGGGTATCTCGGTGAGGGTGGCAAAATACATGAAAGCTCCCACAACCGATGCAAACAGGTTGGCCCCGAGAGAATTACCTCCCACAGAATTGCTGATCCAGTCCGACGGGATCAGACCTTCGTGTCCGGGCCTTCCGAGCGCCAGTCCGGCCGCGAGCACGCCAACAAGCAGAAGCGGCAGGATCTGTTTGGCAAATCCCCATGTCTGTTCCAGCCAGTCATTTGTCTCTCCTTTGGAGACGCCGAGTACAAAGGAGAGGCCCGCAACGGCAACAACGAACGGGATAGCTGGTTCGGCGGGGAACGCAAACATCAGGATAACAGTTACCAACGCCGCCACGGAGATCATAAGCCGAGACATCTTGAACCAGGTCACCAGCATGACCGCCAATAGCAAGGCAGCCCCACCGGTGATGATCCACTTGAGGGTGTAAATGGTTCTGAACAGACCTTCAGTGTCTTCCGGCTTTCCCCAGTTTGCAAAAACGAGAATGGCTATCATCGCTGTAAAATACAACCCGTTTTGCCATAACGGTCGAGCCACCGGTTGCTCCGGCATAAGCATCTTGGTTTCGGCTTTGCCAGCTTCTTCTTTGCGGAAAACGAAGTGCATAACCAGTCCAATGATTATGCTGAAGAAGACAGCTCCAAGCGCCCTGGCGATGCCAAGTTCCAGACCAAGGACTCTTGCTGTCAGGACAATCGCAAGGACATTGATTGCCGGACCGGAGTACAGGAACGCCGTTGCTGGACCGAGACCGGCACCCATCCGGTAGATGCCGGCAAACAACGGCAGCACGGTGCAGGAACAGACAGCGAGAACTGAACCGGACACCGAGGCAACTCCGTACGCAAGGACTTTGTTAGCCCTGGCTCCCAGGTACTTCATCACGGATGCCTGACTGATGAAAACGGCAATTGCACCGGCAATGAAGAATGCCGGAATTAAACACAGAATGACGTGTTCGTGGGCATACCACTGTGCCAGCCCCAAAGCTTCGGTCAGGGCGTTGTCAAAGCGAATGCTGCCGAGAGGCAGATAGAAGAACAACAGGAAGACAGCGATAATGGCCGCAAACGGTTTCCATTCAGACTACCAGTTCATTCGTCATCCTACTCAGCGGGCTTGTTGCAGAATTCTGTGGCCGGCAGATGTCTACATCTGCCGCGCACAAGAATCCGTAGGAGCGTCAGGCAGAGACACCTGACGCCACCGCATGCGGACGGTTTATCAACAGGCCCCAAGCTGTGGGGTACCAACGAGACAGTCATTCTTTTTCAATTACACGTAGTTGTTGTTCGATGTTCGATTGCAGAACCGATTCGACACAACCGAAAAAACTCAACACGCAGGGGAGACGGAGAGAGTAGTATACCTGGAGACCTCGCTTTTCATCGCTAATGATTCCGGCATCCTTCAGAATGGAGAGATGTTTGGATACTGTGGACGTGTCGGCTCCTATGAGATCCGTGAGTTCGCGAACACACTGCTCACCCTGGGATAATTGATCGACGATGAACAGGCGAGTGGGATGCCCCATAGCCTTGATTATCCGAGCTCTGGCTTCAAACTTCTGTCTCGTTTTCATATCCATCTTTGAGATTCCTGCATTAGTCGTGCCTGTTTGGTATAATAGCCAAATAGTTGGCTTTGTCAAGTCCGCTTGAAATTTCCTTCCATTTTCTGGCGATTGTCAGAAACATCCAAAAAACAAGGGCTGGGATTTTGTCCCAGCCCTGCTGTTAGTACGAAAACCGGACTTTGTCGTGATACTCTGGTTGCTTACTTGGACCAGGCAGGTGCATAGTCAAGGCCGGGACCGCTAAGGCGCTTGGCACCATTGCCCGTGATATCGCAGATCCAGATAGAGCCGTCGGTTGTGGCAAAAGTAAGCCATTTGGAATTTGGTGAGAAGGAAGGTGACATAGTGAATAGCGATGTCCCTGGCGGAGGTTCAAAGACCAGATATTTCTCTGAGAAATCAGGGGTTGCAATCCACATACCCGGTTTCTCAATGGAGTTGTAGGCATAAGCTATCCACTTGCCGTCGGGTGACCAGGCAGGGGCCACGGTGCTTTCGTTGGCTGCTGACTGGGTTCTGACGGATTCGAGTGGCGCCATGATATTGTCTCGATGCAATTTTGCGATACCTATCGCCCTGAAACCACCGGCCTGCCCAGTGGAGCTGTTCGGCTTGGTGGTGACGAAATGAACGAAAGCGATTTCGCCATCGGCATTCATGCTGGGAGAAACGAAGTACTCCGACATATTCTGCCAGTCTTTGCGTAGAACTTTCAGGTTACCGCCGTCGTTGTCCATTGTACAAATCTGGTAGTTCGGAGCTTCGGCATCGATACGGTTGGCGTTCATGTCCTGATAGAATATGATCGTCTTACCGTCGGCGCTCCATTCGGGATCACGCGCACCGAGTCCGTCGGTCAGCCGCAACCACCAGTATGTGCTGCCAGCTTCTGCAGAATCGACATAAGCCACAAATATGTCATAGACCTTGTGCTGGCCTCCGAGGAGATCAGGGGCGTGAAGATCAACGCGACCCGAACGTGTGAAGGCAATGCGTTTGCCATCGGGTGCCCAGCTCAGTCGCCCGTCAGCGTTGGTAGCTTCACAAATCTTCATCTGGTGGCCGCCGTGAGCGTCCATTGTCCAGATGTTCTTGTCACGGATGAATGCTATCTTGCCGGTTGGGCTGCCCATTTCACCGGCTTTTTCAGGTGGCATCTTCTCGGCGCTGCTGGCAGCGTATGGCAGTACCAGAGCACAGCAGAGAGAAAAGAGAATGATTGTTCGAATCGAAACCAGGCATTTCACCATCGTGGCATCTCCATTACGAGTTCTTGGTTGGCGCCAAGATAGACGCCCAACAAGCAGTGTCAAGCGGTAAGGGTTATCCGCAAGTTACTACCAGTTGAAGAATCTCTTGACTTCGATCTTCCCGCGCACGCCTGACAGGTCTAAATCGACGCGACCTTCGGTAGTTCCATCGTAGGTAGCTACGATCTCTTCGTCATTGGAGTTATACCAGGCGACGTTCTTGAAGTTCAAGTATAAGTAGCTCATATCTGCGCCGATTGCCAGATCCCAGACACCCAACGGGTAGTCCGCGCCGATGTTAAAACTGAACCCAGGAGCATTTCCCCTAAAGGCAATGTTGTCTTCCGTTGCTTCGGAAGTAGCCAGGTTCAGGCTTTGATACTCAGGCCAGAGATACCAGGTTGCAAAATAGTATCCGACCGTTCCCCCTGCCCTGACGGCTAGGCTGTTGAGCTTACCGGTCTTTGTCGGTGGGTTAAGCAGATAGTACTGAACACCTGTGTTGAAGCTGTAGACCTTGATCTCTGAAACGGGATCAGTTACAGAGGCTCCAATTGGCGTGTAATCGTAGTTTCCACTAAGCTTCTCACCGAGTCTTAACCAGTATTCGCCGCCGATTGACCAGGCATACTTATCCCAGAAGACAATACCGAAATCCGCCCCGAAAGACGAACCGTAGCCCAACTGGCTGATTTCACCGTTATCAAATCTCTCGGATTCATAAACAGCAAAATCATTGTACGGATTGTTCTTATTGATGCGATTAAGGCTGAAATTGAACGATGCCCAGCCAAGTTTTGTGGTATGTTTTTCCTCACCGGCCTTGATATACCGATCAAGGACATCCTGTTCAGTTTCCTGAGCCTGCGAAGTGCTGAACCCCAACGCAACGGCAAGCAGTACGGCGATGATGATCATCTTGAGACGCATGTTTTTCCTCCAGAGCAGGTAGTTTAATCTGTTATGCGGGTTATCGGAAGATAGGGCTGGTTTCTTGATGGTGGACGGGATTTGAGTATGGGAGAGCGAAAAAAATAGGGCGAGCATATCAGTGCTCGCCCTACGCAGGTGTCAAATTGTGGTTCTCAGGCTACTTTTTCTCTCCTGAGTAGTCCATGCCGGCCATTTGCCGGTATAGGTTCCAGCGACGGTCACAATCCTGCTGACCAAGTTTCAGGAGACCCTTGGCCCGTTCAGGATGACTACCGACGAGTGTCCTGAACCGATTTTCGGCATAGGCGTAGTCTTGGAAACTGATCGATGGCTCTTTGCAATCAAGCTGGAGCGGGTTCTTACCCTGTTCAATAAGATCCGGGTTGTATCGATACAGCAGCCAGTGTCCTGATTTAACCGCCCTCGCCTCTGCTTCGAGACCGTGAGCCATATTGATTCCGTGGGCAATGCAGTGACTGTAGCAAAGGATGAGGGATGGGCCATCGTACTTCTCAGCTTCGACAAACGCCTTCACCGTCTGATTGTGACTGGATCCGATGGCTACCTGAGCGACATAAACACTACCGTAGGACATAATCATCAGGCCAAGGTCCTTTTTTGGTAACGGCTTACCGGCAGCGGCGAACTTGGCAGTGGAGCCGCGAGGGGTCGCTTTGGACATCTGGCCGCCGGTGTTGGAATAGACTTCGGTGTCAAGAACCAACAGGTTGACGTTTTTGCCGGATGC
>Ga0164310_10001241_pt1 | contig 14271 bp, 16 predicted proteins | sample GuaBasSedimGuay1_FD_121795 | JGI IMG/M metagenome (GOLD analysis project Ga0164310, IMG submission 121795) | Subseafloor sediment microbial communities from Guaymas Basin, Gulf of California, Mexico - Guay1, Core 4569-9, 0-3 cm | ecosystem: Environmental > Aquatic > Marine > Hydrothermal vents... | reverse complement strand
TATGAAAAAAGGTTCTACTCCTCATGATCTTGCTTATGAGATCCACACAGATATAGGAAAAAATTTTATCTATGCTATAAATGCAAGGACAAAGATGCGGATAGCTGAAGATTACAAACTTCAGAACAGAGATATTATAAAGATATTCTCAGCAGCTAGATGATCCAGTTATCGAGACCACGGGTCATTATATTCAAACTGCCATAGCGACCTCCGCCTCCGGGAGTTATACATATTTTTCCTTCTCTATAACTCAGAATAAAATCAGCGATCTCCTTATCTATCTCTTCAAGCTCTTTATATTCCGCATTCACCAGAACATCTATTTCATTCTTGAATTTTTGCAAAAATTTTTCATAAATTGCAGTGTTTCCCCTGGTAAAAACTTTGCATCCCCTTTTCAATGCTATTATCTCTGCCAGAGGAGCTATTCTCATATATGGAGGTCTGTGGTCAGGATGATTATTTTCCTTATCTTTTAACTCCATGATCCTGTCATATACACCTTTTTTTATCCTCCCCCCACAACTACATCTCCATTTTCTATTTATCGCTTCTTCCAAAGAGTATATCTTAAAACATTTTATACATGCAGTTCTGTGGTATTTTCCAAGCTTTGGATCGAGACCGACATTCATAACAAAATTTCTTCCATTTTTTCTTTTAATTGCTTTAACTATCTCGGAGTACGTTTTTTCCTCCACACTCAAAATATTAAACTCTCTTCCAAGTCTGTGAGGCCATGGAGAATGAGCATCGCTGTTGCTCATAAATGTTAAGTTCTTTAATTCTGATATGTAGTCAGCTAGATCCGTGTCCGCAGATAATCCCAGTTCCAGGAAATCTATTTTATCAAAATATTCTTTATAGCAGTCTCTTAAAGAATCATACTCTGCATATATTGAAGTCCACGGAGTAAAGGCATGTGCAGGTCCTATAATACCTTCTGCAGATTTCACTCTTTCTACGATCTCGTTTCCTCCAAGACTTAAATGGCATCTCCCATCTTTATCGATATCACTTGAATATTTTTTAAACTCCTCGTAGAGTTCTTTTACTTTTGAGAGCGAAGGGAGGATAATAAGATGATGTATCCTTCTGTTGTCTTCCACCTCTACAGTAATTATAAATCTTACCCCTCCTGTCTCAAAAGTTCCTTCCTCTATCTTCTCCAGCGTTTTTTTTAGATGTGAAAGCCATAAAGGATGAAAAACATCTGCTGTGCCTACAAAGTCCAGACCTTTCAGTTCTGCCTCCTTAGAAATTACAGGAATCTCCATTTTTCCTGAGGTTGCACCAGAATACTTTGAATGTAAATGAAAATCCACTGCAATCTTCATCTTATATACTCCATTCCCCTGTTTTTTTCTTCGAGCGTCTCTTTTTTTATCGTTTTTTCCTGAAACTTCTGGAGTTTCTTTATAAGCTCTTCATTTTCTTTTATCTTCTTTTCCAAACCTTCCAGACTTATATCAATGCCCAGAATCTTGTTCAGGCAATGAAGTACCGATTTGGCAGCTTTTGGATCGATTACAAAACCTGAAGACTCACCCAGAAGACATAATCCCCTAAAATTCCTCAATCTTCCTATCGCAAGAAGAAGTCCTGAAGCACCAACAATTGCAGCGCCTATGTCTTCTCTGAATATTAATTTGGAATCAATACTGGAAACCCTCTTGATTATTTCCTGATCTGTTCCAGAAGCCAAAACTCTTGGCTCTTTAACTTCTTTACCCCCTGATGAATAACCTCCTAGGGTATAGATCTCCTTTACATCATATTTTTCTGAAAAATCGAGTATTTTTTGAACGACTTCATAATGCCCATACGAGTCTGCGGGATGAACTTGAGTATCGCCTGTTAAGATTATAAGATCTTTTTCCCCTTTATAGTAATAAAATTCGTCTCTTACAAGTCTGAGACTGGAATCTTTCTCTATGATTGCCTGATGTGGAAAATGTGGAGAATATAATTCGGCAAATTTTTTTGTTTTTAATTCAGATATAAGATATTCCACAGCTATCTTTCCTATAAGCCCTATGCCTGGCAGTCCTTCTATTAAAATTGGATTTTTCAAACTTATTTTTTCAAGTTCAACGATTTCGGTCTTCATCTCTTTTCACCAATTTTAGTTTTCTTCTGTATTTGCCATACTTATCCTCCAATGAAAATTTTGGGGGTTTGGGGTAGTATGTTTGTGAATGGCATTTTGGACATTCTTGTTTGAAGGTATACGTTCCACATAAAAAACATTTTCTTATCTTCATTTTCTCACTTTTTGATCCTTACAAACTCTACCTTCCCATTGTGATCATGCATAAATTTTGAAACCTTATCTGAATACTCGGTGAGAATAGCTTCTGCTGTTTTATAATCGGAACTTGTTATCTTCACAGAGTATTTTGGAGACCCCAAAAGCCTCACCTCTATCTCCGGATCCTCAGTCTTTAAAGCATCTTTTATTACTTCCACACCCCTGGGTTCATAGCATTCTATTGTAAGGTTGGCTCTTACCTCCACCTTTTGGAGTTCAAATGTGGAAAGTATAAGGTCATAGAGATCATCTATATACTCCTCAGGTATCTTTCCTTCAAAAACTTTTTTTCCGTTTATAAGAGCATTTTCAAAGGCTTCGTAGAGATACTCATACTCCTGACTTAAAGGTTTCGATATCTTTTCAATGACATCCTTCATTGGGATATTATGTTTTTCTGCAAAGTACTCAAGAAGCTTTCTGCCCTTTTTCTCCTGTTTATGCTGCTGGATGGTCATCTTTTTCTGTTGTTCGCTTACTCTTCTCAGTGAAAGGTTTATGTGTCTCTTTGAAGGCTCTACCTTCAGAACTTTGGTGACAACTTTCTGCCCCATCTTAACGTGAGTTCTTATATTTTTTACCCATCCGGAAGATATCTCTCTTATGGGGATCATACCCTCCTTATCATACTCATCAAGTTTAACTATGACGCCGTAGGGATGTATCTCTGTTACAGTACCTATTACAAACTCACCTTCTTCAGGGTATTTATCCATTTTATTCCAGCTCCTCCACTATCTTTCCATGTAATTTTCCCAGACCGCCTCTTGGCTCTACCAGAGTTTTGCCGCAGACTAAACACCGTATTGTTGTTGCAGGCTTATTAAAAACTACCTGTTCATTTCCGCAATCCTGACACTTTATTTTAATAAATTTGGATCTTGGTTTAACTATCATATTATCACGCTATCTCAAAACTTTTTACTCTGAATCCTCTTTTTGTATGCATTTTTTTGCAGACACTGCAAATATACCTTACATCACGTCTTCTTGTAGATTTTTCGCCTTTTGGTTTTGGTCTTGGATACCCTCTGTATCCTTTTGTTTTTCTTCTAAATCTTCTCTGGCCCTGTTTTAACTCTCCTCTCTTTCGTGGCTTTTGTATCTTAATCGTATGTTCTGTATGTTTTTTACAGTATGGACAATAAATCCTCATTGTTTTCGGAACTTTCATTTTATTCACCTTTTATACCTAATCCATTTTTTATGAGCAGTATTCCAACATCTGTCGGCAGTTCTACATCTTCACCCTTCTTGAAAGGTCCATATATTTTTAGATCGGGACCTACTATCTCTGGAAGATCCTCTTTCAATCTTACCTTTAAAGTTCTGGGTACAGTTTCTGCAAACAATGTTTTTTTATACTTTTTTATTAACTCGGAAATCTCCTTAAAAACCTTTTCCTCTTCGGGCATGAAGTTCTGATCTTTGAGACTCACTATCTTCCCCACTCTCAATGCAAGAAGTTCTGAAAATTTAGTTTTAATAACACGCAACTCTCTCTGAAGAACTTTTTTTTCAAATCCCTCCTTCGTTTCTATTTTACTCTTCAAATTTTCTATATAACCTAAGAGATCGGAATAAAAATTAGGAGACAGTTTCTGCAATTTTACTTCTTCTTTTTCTTTTTTCAGTATATCCTCTATCATTCTCTTTCAATCCTGGGAGCCAGAATGAACTTCACCTTAGCTTTATCTATATCAAATTCGAGCATTAACGGAACATCTGAACCAAGTTTTATCACCATTGCACCATAAATAGATTTAGATATGTCCGAGAGATAACTGAGATTAAATGTGGCTTTAGCAGCCTCCTTGACATCATACTCTATCATCGAATCCTTTTCGTTTACAGTCTCAATGTCACTCGTATCTCCCTGCGCTTTCATCAAAAAACTATCTTTTCTTGCTTCGAACGTAATGTGATCTGCAACAACTGATGCATCTTTAATTCCATCTTGGAATATCTCTGAGTTTAACTTAACAGTGGCTGTAAACGGAATTTCTGGGAGTTTTGATCTCTTTTCCAAAACATCTATAATAGGAAGACCGAATTTTCTCTTCGATTCTCCAATAAATGTCATGTGTATCTTCGATTCATCTGCTTTCATGACCAAGATATCACTGGGCTTTGCTCTATACATTATCTTTCTCATCTCATCCATATCTATGCCGAGAGATACCTCTTTGTCAATAGAAAACTCATCAAACATCTCTTTTGGAATCTCAATGTCAAGCATCGATATATGCGATGGATCCATTGCTCTCATGTATATTCCTTTTTCCTTTACCTCAAAGGGGGCCTCTTCTATTATACTGCTCACTGTATTCACAATGTCTCTCCACAATCTTGCCTCAAGTTTAGCATTGAACATAATAAAAAATGTGAAGCATAATATATAAACCTTTTTCAGATCACTTCACAGATAAGATATTTATATCTTCCAAATATAATTTTTTTATGAAGCCTCCATGCTATTTGCTAATTGATAAGATCTTTCCCGTAGTGAAAATACTGGTGGCTAAGGAGTTATATGAAAAATACGGGAAAACACAGAAAGAGATAGCAAAGGGACTAAATGTCAGTCAAGCTACGGTGAGCAAATATTTAAAAGAAGAAAGAGTTTTTGATAAAAAAATTTTAAAAATAAGTGAAAAGATAGCTAAAAAACTGACTTTTGCTCTGAACGAGGAGCTTTCAGAAGAGGAGATACTTGAATTTTTGTGTACAGCATGTTTTGAGTTACGGAAAGATAAAGAACTCTGCGAACTCCATGGTATACCCAATTGTAATGTCTGTTTAAATCTCTACACAAAAGATTTCTGTGAAAGAAATGAAGTAATAAAAAACATAGAAAAGGCTACAGAGCTTTTAGAAGAGATGAGTCTCGGATCACTTACTCCCGAAGTGAGGATCAATATTGCCATGTCTGTAAAGAATCCTAAAAGCTATTTAGAGATCGCAGCATTGCCAGGGAGAATGATCGAGATTAAAGGGAAACTTAAAAGAGTTTCTGATCCTGAGTTCGGAGCCTCCAAACATATGTCAGGAATTCTTTTCAATCTCATGAAAAAATACCCAAAAAAAAGAGCTGTTTTGAATTTAAGGTATGATAAGAAGTTCAAAGAAGCGTTGGAAAGTCTTTTCAGCATTTTTTATATAGAGAGGAAAACAGATGAAGAAAAACTAAAAAAATTGATAGAAGAGGATTATGAAGGAGAAGACTGCATTGTAGACCCGGGAGCTTTTGGAATAGAGCCGTGTACCTATGTTCTTGGAGAAACGGCTGTGGATGCTGTGGAAAAAGTAAGGGAGATTAATAGAAAAATTAGTGAGATGTAAAAAAGGTTTTGCCTAACACTCATATCCGCCGCTGTTGATATTTATTTTAAGTAAACCTTTCTCACTTAGACATCGCTTTTTTGAACATCGGTATTGCGATCAACAACATCACAGTACCAAATCCTATCAGGATCATTATTTCAGTTGATATTGCAGATACTCCTGCACCGAGTACCATCACATCTCTTAATGCGGTAGTTGCATAAGTCAGCGGGAGACAATGCGCAATATCTTGCATATACCATGGCATCTCTTGCATTGGAAAAAATACACCACTTAAGAACATCATAGGAAACATAAGAGTCATCATTACCATGGTCGCTGTCTCTTCATTCTCTGTAAACGATGTGATTAAAATGCCTAAGCCTACAAAGCTAAAAACGCATAGAAGCAGGAGGAAAATCACAAGAAGGATATTTCCATATATAACAACACCAAAAATAAGTATTGCTAATGCAAGTATTATCAATCCCTGAACTAAACCTCGAGTTGTTTGGGCTATCACTTTTCCAAGTATTATCGAGAATCTGTTTATGGGTGCCACCAGCATGCCGTCCAGAGTCCCCATGTCCTTTTCATAAGAAATTGCATGCGGTAATCCTGTCATAAGAGACATCATTACCACCATTGCCATTATACCTGGTGCTACAAACTGAAAATAATTTGGTTTTCCGGGTACAATTCCTTTAACTTGAACATTATAAGGTTTTATTACTGCCAATGTATGATCTGGGGGTATATTGTATGTCGTACTCAGTTTATGAACAGCCATTTGTGTACCCATCTCTTCAATAGTTTTAGTCAAAACGCCTTCTATCATCATTGATATTTGAGGATTGGATTGATCTGTAACAAGCATTATAGCTCCCTGTTTACCACTCATTAAAGAGGATGAAAAATCCGGGGATATAATTATACCACCACTAATCTTGCCATCTTGAATTTTAGTCTTTATATCATCAAAATCAGTGGCAGTGCTGAGATCCATCATCCCTGTTTTGCTGTTTATTGCTTCCAACTGAGTTACAAGTATATCACCAAATGTACCCTCATCCATATTCGCTAACGCTATTGGCGTATTGCTGATCGAACTGCCAGAGGGAAATATAAAACCAACCATCAACATCATGAATAAAGGCATCAATACAAGCATAATCAGCCTCAGTCGACTCCTGCTAAACTCCAACAGATCTTTCCAGCCAATCCATAAACTATGAAGTAGTATTTTTTTTGCACTCATAAAATCACCTACCTAATCCTTGTCTTTACTCTAGGCTGAGGCCCGTGACCAGCCATTGTTACATTATTGGATATTTGCTCTCTCACCTCATGACCTGTGATGTGTAAGAATACATCTTCCAGTGTAGGTTCTAAATTTATGATTGAGCTTATTTTTCCATTATTTTGTCGTACAGTATCAATTATATCGTTGAATGCGTCATCACCTTTAGCTTGAACTTTAATACGTGTACTATCCTTCATAACGACGCTCTTGACGCATTTTAATGATTGAATCAGTGCCACCATATTGTTAGTAAGATTGAGGATATCCAATTCAACGACAGTAGTTCCTATCTTTGAGATCATTCTCTTCAAATTCATAGGTGTATCCGAAGCTACTATTTTCCCATGATCTATTATCCCAACTCGATTGCATAGCATATCCGCCTCGACCATCATATGTGTGGTAAGAATAATCGTTGTTTTATTTTCAATATTTATTCTACGTATAATTTCTCTAATCTCGCTTGTCGACTGCGGATCTAGACCAAGTGTGGGTTCATCTAAAAATAGTATCTCGGGTCGATTAAGGAGTCCGCGTACCACATTAATTCGCTGTTTCATACCCGTAGAAAATGTACCTATCTGGTGATTTGCCCATTTTTCCATCTCCACGAGGCTTAGTACTTCATGTATTCTCTTATCGAGAAGATCATTTGGGATATTGTACAGTTTTCCAAAAAGTTTAAGATTTTCTTTTGCAGTTAAAAGATCATACATAATCATTTTTTCAGATACCAAGCCGATATGTTCTCTTACCTTACTGTCTTCTTTTACAATATCATACCCTGCAACAGTTGCAGATCCCTCAGTTGGTCTGCTAAGGGTACACAGCATTCGGATTGTAGTAGTTTTGCCCGCACCATTTGGCCCTAAAAAACCAAATATCTCACCTTTTTTTACATCGAAAGATATATGATCAACTGCTGCAAGATCACCAAATTTTTTGGTTAAATTTGCGGCTTTAATTGCAATATTATTCATTTCAATCATCGAATTGTTTTCCTTTCATATTTTTACACTTCACCAGGAGTATATAAAGTTTACGGAGGGGGTATATAAGTTTTATAGAAAGCCTATATAAACTTTCTATAATCATAAAAAAAGTCTTAGAACTTAATCTCTTATTTCTCATTGCATTCTAACCTATAATTGTCTATAAACAACATCCTATTTACCATATAAAAAATTTTCATTGGGGGGGCTCTGAGTAATATTGCAGATAACTCGTTTATATCCGAATTATTTACATCTCTCATTTTTAATATCGCCTCTATATTTATTTTATTTGCCTCTTTTCATAAATCTTTCGGTTAATGTTTCGCGTGTTTGCAAAGTAATGTAGATATTTGAATGAGCGAAACTATATCTATCAAATGTCTCCCAATCGCAATGCCATTCCTATCTTATTAGAATTCCGAGAATGAAATAAGGTATCAAGCCGATTAACGGAAGAAGACCATAGATATATTTGTTTATCTTTCTTTTTATGACTTTCTCTTCCCGTATCATATCGATCTCTTCCTTGAGAAGTTTGCTACACGGTAAGATCATGAATGAGTATACGACAACAAATAATGGGATAAGAAAAAGGATCGGTGGTATTGCGCTCAATGAAAGTCTTCCTCCTAAAAATGATCCTATAAAACCGTCTGCTCCCAGTTCATAAACACCACCCAGAAGAAGCAGCTCTGTAAATGTATATCTGTATGTGGTTTCAATTCTCCAGAGCAAAATAATCATGAAGATATACCAGGGCATAGTGACTATTAAATCAAGTATAAAGTTTGGACTGGCTGCAACTCCAACGGCGCCAAAAATTTTTTCGAGGAGCCAGAAAATAAACTCGATCCACACGGCGCCAAAACTGCCGATTAGAATAAATTTTGTTCTGGAAGTCGCACTCCATCTTTTGATTACGGAAGCAATCTTCTTACGATAACACCAGAAAACAAAAGTACTCAGGCCAGAAAACAAAGTTGAAATGCTCACTGTTCGATCATTCACATTTTCACCAATTGCCCAAATTAAACAGAGAAACATAATAACAAGTAACCAAATACTGAATAAGATCCTCTTTTTGGAACTAAACAGGAATTGTTTTAAATCATGAAGACTATTTTTAATCATTATAAACACTTTTTTTCTTAATTTGCTACATACATGAAGGTGAGCACATTTTTATTTAAAACAGAACATCTTAATAATCTTGCCCCACAAAGCACCCTGGAGTTCCAAATACCAAAGTGTGAATGGTATCTTAAAAGGCTGTCTCTGGTGACTTCAGCGAAGCTGAGTCTTCCACATATATGTAGGCAAAGCCTACATCCTTTTGTCTGCGGGTTCGCAGTGCCTTTTCACTGCAGGGGATCTCAAATCTTTGATTTGAGTATCGCCTAACGCGTGCACCGAGGTCTCAGTGCAACCGAAACATTTTTAAAGTTTCTTAAAAAACGTAAATCTATGACTGAAAGAAGTGATTCATTTCCATGTTGAAAACTGTTCTTTAAGAATTTCTCTTAATTTTAATTATATTACAGAAAAAATTTCTAGGAGGGTAATTTATGGCAGAGGATGAAGGAATTACAATAAAAAAATCTGAAAACTTTTCAGAATGGTACAATCAAGTGATTTTAAAAGCAGAACTAGCGGACTTCTCTCCTGTAAAGGGATGTATGGTTATAAGACCGTATGGCTATGCGATCTGGGAGAATATTCAGGGATTTTTAGACAGGAGAATAAAAGAAACAGGACATGAAAACGCATATTTTCCGCTTTTTATACCTGAGACCTTCTTTAAAAAAGAGGCAGAACATGTGGAGGGATTTTCTCCTGAAGTAGCATGGGTAACGCATGGGGGGAATACGAAATTGAATGAAAAACTGGCGATAAGACCAACTTCTGAGACAATAATAAACTACATGTATTCGCAGTGGATAAGGAGTTACAGAGATCTCCCTCTCCTCATAAATCAATGGGCAAATATTGTGAGATGGGAGACGAAGATGACAAAACTCTTCATGAGAACTAGAGAATTTTTGTGGCAGGAAGGGCATACTTGTCATAGAACAAAAGAAGAAGCAGATGAAGAAGTTTTAAAGATGTTAGATGTGTATAGAGAAGTTTATGAGGATTTGCTGGCTATTCCTGTGATACCAGGGTACAAAACTGAAAAAGAGAAGTTTGCGGGAGCACTGTATACCACAACTGTAGAGGCTCTGATGCCGGATGGCAGGGCGATACAGGGGGGCACATCACACAATCTTGGTCAAAATTTTGCAAAGGTCTTTGATATAACGTATATAGACAAAGACGAGAAAAAAAAATACGTATGGCAGACTTCCTGGGGATTAACTACCCGAAGCATTGCTGCTTTGGTAATGACACATGGAGATGACAAGGGACTTGTTCTCCCTCCGAAGGTAGCGCCGATAAAGGTAGTTATAGTACCTATAATCTTTGAAAAAGATAAGAAAATTGTCTTGGAAAAAGCTAATGAGATAAAAAATATCATAAAGAAAAAATATTCAGTTACTCTGGACGATAGAGAAGGGTATACAGCAGGATACAAGTTTAATCATTGGGAACTAAAGGGCGTGCCTATAAGATTAGAAATAGGCCCAAAAGATATCCAGAAAGAGCAAGTTATTCTTGTAAGAAGAGATACAGGAGAAAAGAAAGCAGTAAAATTTGAAAAACTCTCTGAGGAGATAGAGAATACTCTGAATTCCATCCAGAAAAATCTGTATGAAAAGGCTAAAAAACTCCTTGAAGAGAATATTGTAGAGGTGGATTCATACAAAGACCTGAAAAAAGCCATAGAGGAGAAAAAAATGGCGAAATTGAGTTTTTGCTGCTCTGTAGAGTGTGAAGAAAAGATCAAGGAGGATACGGGTGCCACATCTTCATGCATTCCTTTCGAGAATTTTGAAGAGGGAAAATGCGTAGTATGTGGTAAAAATACTGAAAAATCTGTTTATTTTGCTAAACACTACTAAATCTATTCTTTTTTTATAATTAACTACTAATTTTTAATTTTAGCTCCATTGTTGATCTTTTAGCCTGGGAAAAATTTAATATAGAGTTATATACTATTAACTATACAGCTGAGAAAAGTTGTCAAAAATGAGTTAAAGGTGAGGAGACTAGGGAATGGGGGTGTGGGAGGTGGTGAACAGAAGAGCTTTTTGTCCCTAGCCTCCTCAGTTATACTATATCATTTATCATTTAAAAACTTTTCTATTTAGTATTTAATCATATCTCTCATTTCTTCATATATTTTTCCAGGGCGTCCATAGCTCTCTCTATTGTCTCTATAGGAGGTAAAAACACAGATCTGAAGTGCCCCTTTCCGTAAACAGGACAAAAACCTGAGCCGTGGACAAAAAGCACGTGCACCTTGTTTAAAACGTCGAGAACAAACTTTTTATCATCTCCATCTATCTTCGGGAATATATAGAAAGCTCCACCGGGCTTTTGTGTGGATACTCCGTTTATGTCATTGAGTCTCTTGTAGATATAATCTCTTCTCTCTCGTAGTTTCGCTATCATATCTTTTATATGATCCTGCGGACCATTTAACGCAGCAACTGCACCTTTCTGTGTAAGAATATTGGAACATATCCTTACCCTTGCCTGTTTTAAGTATCCCTCCCTAATCTCGTTAAGTTTTTCGTTATAATCTCGAAATATAGTCCATCCTACCCTCCATCCTGGAGAAAGATAAACCTTGGATATACCGTTGAGTATTATCAATGGGATGTCCTCCATAAATGAAGGAGAGAAATGTTTTCCCTCATATGTTATCATATCATATATCTCGTCAGAGATAAATATGATATCATTCTCAGCTGCAATATTTCCTATTTCTTTTAACGTTTTTTTGTCATACAGTGCACCTGTTGGATTATTAGGATTTATAACAGCTACAGCCTTTGTTTTTTCATTTATCTTTTTCCTCATGTCATCCAAATCCGGAGCCCAGTTTTCCTCTTCTATCGTTCTGTATGGGACAGGCACAGCACCAAAAAACTTCGCTAATGCAATATATGGGGGATACGTTGGACCTGGGACTAAAATCTCGTCTCCTGGATCCAGCAATGCTCCGAAAAGCATTTGAATAGATTCAGTAACTCCAGTAGTTACAACAATATCGTTAACGCTTATATCGAGATTATTTTTCTTTTTCTCCCTCTGAACTATAGCTTCTCTCAACTCAAGGAGCCCTTCAGAATCTCCATAGCCATTAAAGTTTTTCATCTCATCTATCACAGCTTTTTTCATGTGCTCCGGCGTATCAAAATCAAATTTGTCAGGGTCTCCTATATTGAGCTTTATAATTTCAATTCCTTTTTTTTCCAACTCTCTTGCAGGAAGAACAACATCTCTTATGGCGTATTCTATATCCATTGTTCTTTTTGCTGGTTTCATGATAACACCTACACTATTTGTTAGATAGTTTTTTATATTATACACTCGATTAAAAAGTTTATGTGTCTTTCTGTTCCGGCAAAGGTAATGGAGATTGAGGATAAAGATCATGCCATCGTTGATTATGGGGATGGCACCAGTCGTAAAGTTAACATATCTTTGATAGACGCCAAGATTGGAGATTATGTTCTTATTCACGCAGGTTTTGCGATCCAGAGTATAGATGAAAAAGAAGCGATGGCTACTATCGATATTTTTAGAGAAATGATGGAAGGATAATATGTTCCACCTAAAAGATAAAGATCTGGCGAAAAAGATAGTCAATGACATAAAAAAGAAGAATCTAAATCTCAGATTTATGCATGTTTGCGGTACGCATCAGGATACTCTTGTAAAAAATGGATTGGATGTTCTGTTTAAGGAATGCGGCATAGATATAAGACAGGGACCAGGATGCCCTGTCTGCGTTACCACAGCCAAAGAGATCGAGAAGATAATGCTTTTAGCTCGAAAAAATAAGATCATAACAAGTTTCGGGGATATGATCAATGTTCCGGGAGAAAAAGAATCTTTGAGGGATCTAAAAGGGGAAGGGCATGATATAAGAACAGTTTACAGCATAGAAGATGCCATAAAGGTAGCGAAGGAAAATAAAAACAGAGATGTCGTTTTTATGGCCATCGGTTTTGAAACAACAGCTCCTACAACTGCGTCCGTTATGTTAAAAGATCCTCCTCCCAACTTTTCTATTCTTTCATGCCACAGATTGATCCCTCCAGCTTTAAAGGCTATATTGGATATGGGGGAGCTGAAAATAGATGGTTTTATAGAGCCCGGGCACGTCTCCACGATTATTGGTTTAAAACCTTATGAGTTTATCTCTAAAAACTACAAAGTGCCTCAGGTAGTGGCAGGTTTTGAGCCTATCGATCTTTTGATGGGTGTATGGATGCTGGTAAAACAGATAGAAAAAGGGGAAGCAATAGTAGAAAACGAGTACACAAGAGTTGTAAAAAAAGAGGGAAATCCCAAAGCACTTGCTGCAATTAATGAAGTATTCAAAATAGAAGATATGGCATGGCGAGGATTTCCAGTTATTCCCAACTCTGCAATGAAACTGAAAAAGAAATTTGAAGATCATGACGCAGAGAAGATATTTGAAGATGAGCTTCAAGAAGTAAATGAAAAGGAGTTCTCAGAGCCAGAAGGGTGTCGGTGTGGCGAGGTACTTCGCGGGATAATTACATCTGAAGAATGCCCTCTGTTCGGGAAAGCATGCATACCGTCACACCCGATAGGACCATGTATGGTAAGTGCGGAAGGAAGTTGTAATATAGAGTTTTGTTATAAGAGAAAAAAATAGTGGGGTTGGTTGGGATGAAAAGGGAGTTAGTTGTTGGAGTAGAATGAGGTTTTAAAATAAAAAAATTATAAGATATGAAAAGTTTTTTCATTTTAGGTTTTCTGTTCTATAACATAATTAAATTATTTGTAACTATGAGGATAATGTCTATCGAAGAAGTGGAGCTTTAATTCATCCGATTTAAACTCTTTTCCACAATACGGACATTTAATTTTTTCTTCTGGACCCAGTTTTTTCTTTTCTTTCCGTATATATCTTTTTAAACAATTTTTAAGATGTTTAGGGTAATCATAATATTTAATATCATTGTGACAAATAATACAATGGCGAAGATGATCACACCTATCGAGATGGAATTTTATATCTTCAATCTTCACTTTTCTGTTGCATTTATGGCAATGTACTGTTTCTTTGTTTGTATAAACACATTTTTTTATTATAGTTTTCCAATCTTTTTTTATATCGCTATAAGCTTTATCGAAACAAAAATATCTGTAAAAAGGAAAGGAATTTTTCTCCATTAACCTAATAATATTAATTC
>Ga0164310_10001240_pt1 | contig 14285 bp, 22 predicted proteins | sample GuaBasSedimGuay1_FD_121795 | JGI IMG/M metagenome (GOLD analysis project Ga0164310, IMG submission 121795) | Subseafloor sediment microbial communities from Guaymas Basin, Gulf of California, Mexico - Guay1, Core 4569-9, 0-3 cm | ecosystem: Environmental > Aquatic > Marine > Hydrothermal vents... | reverse complement strand
GTCTATCCTGCATACCGCCCTGAGGTCACCCTCCTTGACGGCATCCCCGGACTGCTCAAACTCCTCCTCATCGTAGCTCTCAATGAACTCAGGCGGGTTGATGTTCCAGGTCTCGCTGTACGCTCCGCCCCACTCGTCAAACCAGGTCCCGCGAACCTCGATGGAGCAGGGTGCAATGGGATCGTGGCCCTTGTTGGGTATGAAGCCCAAGTCTGAAGGCTTATCTGCGAACCAGCATATACGCGAGGCAGGCGAGTCAATACACATTATGGTTTCCTCATGCTCAACAGCCCATTTGACATCAGGGTCCGAAGGCCTTGCAGGATAGTCCGGGTGCGAGTGAATGGATCCCACCATCCTGCCGGGCTTGCAGATGTCGTCGGGAATGTTCGTCATGCCCGGGTAGCCCTCAATGAAGCCCTCCTCCTCCTCGTGGTCCTCCTCCTCTTCCTCCCCGCCGACGGACGTCCTGAACTCCCACTCATTACCAATCCTGCACAGGGCCTCGCCGGACTCGGTAGTGCCCTCCAGGTCCTCAGGCTCGAGCTCTATGGGCTCTTCAACCCTCTCGCGCCGTGCGAGCTTTCTCCCGAGGTCTCTCACCACGCCCTCCCAGGCGCCCCTGGGCGGATCATGGTCAAGAAGCCTCTTCAGTACCCACTCGGGAATGTCAAGCGTGCGGGCCAGGTCATCCAGGCTGCCCTGCTCGGCGTCGTAGAACCTCATGAGTGTTCCTCCTCCTCGAGCTCAGTGAGCTCCTCAAAGCAGAAAGCGTTCTTTATCGCCAGCTCCTCATACTTCTTCGGAAGCTTTCTCGGTATTCCCCCGGAGAAGTAGTAGAGATTGCCCCTCCACTTGCTGGGGTCCGTTGAGAGCTCCAGCGGGACGTAGACCGTGTGGCCGCGGAAGCAACAGCCGGCGTCGACGAGATCAATCTCATCAGCCATGGTTATCCCTATGGGCCCTTCGGGTATATAAAACTTGCCTGAGGGCTCAGCCACCCGTCTCGTCGCCCTCCTCCAGGAACTCGTCCCTGCCGGGTATAATCGCAAGCACACAGTGCCCCGCCTCGGGATCCACAACGGTGCTTGCCCACTCATCCCCCAGGCTGGCCACGCTCCTCGTGTCCTCCAGCGGGCTGTCCAGGGCCTCTGCCACGTCCTCATCCTCAATCCCTCGCACTAGAACTGCAAAGGTCTCCGCAAGCTGGTCCAGCTCGAGCGGACGCTCCAGACGACCCTCTACGAGCTCGACCACCGTCCTGGCTGCGTCCTCAAAGTCCTTCTCAGTCGGCCTGTTGGGACTCGCCTTTGCCGGTACTTCTGGGTCCACTCAGGTCTACCTCCGTTGTCATGTCCTCCGTCACTGTGAAGGCCTACCAGCTAGTTGCAGGATAATTTATAGACTGTACAGCTTGTGCTCCTCGTAAATCCGGTTAACGGCCTCCCCAAGACGGTCCCAGGCTTTGAAGTACTCATCTGGTATTTCTTCTAACCTAAGCGCTACCCCACACACATCTTCGTAGCTCATTGCTAGACACGCTTCGAACCCTTCTTGAGAAATCATTTTTGAGCAGTCTTCCGCGGTCTGGGCAGCGTCTATGCGGTCGTACTTCGGGCAGAATTTCTTGCGCTCTTCGTTTTTTTCGATCGCTAGTATCGCAGACTCCAGCGGATCCAGTAGGAAATGGTCCCGAACCTGCTTCCAATATCTTAGATGATATACCATCCTATCGCCTCCGAAGGACTGTTGCTATCTATTTCTTGGACGCAGGCCTATTTAAAACTTCCCTCAGGGACCCAGGCAGGTGGGACCCATTGTGGGTGCAGAGCTGGTGTGTCCGTAGCCGTTCTCCCCTGGGGTGGGGGGGCCGAGCTTAGAGCAGAAAGATTGTGGCTGCGAGAGCATGGCGCGCCCGCAGCCGTTCTCCCCTGCCTTCCCGCGAAGGCACTTAACCCTAATGCAGGGGCCCTATTTACCTCTTTCGGCCCGGGAGGGTGGGTACCCTTTGGGCATACTGGCTGAGGGGCCCTGCGAGCTGAGTGTGGTTCTCCAGCTCGATCAGGAGTTGCAGAGCTGCAGAGTGGATTGCCTGCTGGGGGTCCCTGCCCGCACCGCAGATCTTTATCTCGTCTATGCAGGCCTTCCACACAACTACGTCGTTGATGATCAGTTGCTCCAGCGTCACGTTCAGCGGCTTCTTCAGCCTGTAGCGGTAGAACCACGGGAGCTCCTTTATTGTCCCTGTTCGGCTCTCCGGGTCGTACGTGTAGACAAGCTCCTTAGGTTTCCTTTTTGACATTATCTCACCTCTCAATGACTTGGAGGAAGTCGTTTGCGATGACACGGTAGGAGTGTCTGAGGGTGAGGTACTCTCGGGTCTCGAGGGCCAGCTCCTCAAGCTCCCCGCGGTCCCTGTAGAGCCTCTCCACCGCCTCCACAATATCGTCCTCGTTGCGGACGTCAATGATGGGCGTGGGCTTGAGGTCCACAGCGGCCAGGCACGCTGCTCCGAAGCAGCCTGCCTCGATGAGGCTAACGCCGTACTCTCGAAGGTAGCCCTCGGGCATCTTGACATTTAGGATCTGGTCGAAGAAGATGTGCAGGGGTTTCTTCAGCTTCACGCATGTGCGGTTGTCCGCGCCCTCTATCATGACGGGGTGTACGTCAGGGTGGCGCTTGCACAGCCTTGCAACTGCCCTTGTGAAGTGCTCAGTGCCCTTGATTGAGGGATTGCTCGGGGAGTGGCCCACCAGCAGGGGTCCGCTCCAGTCCTTCTCCACCAGTGGCTGGTTCTCGCAGTCGTAGGGATTGCGCAGGATGTGGGCCTTCTTGTAGAGCGCCCTCGCGGCCTCCGTCACGAAGACGTGCTTCATCCCCGGGTGCACGTGCTCGTTGTAGAACTTCCAGCCCTGGCGATAGGCCGAGCCGACGTGCCATATCCCCCGCGGCGTGTCCCGCGGGAGCTTCAGCCCGAGAGGCCTGTAGTCATAGCAGCTTCCGACGAACAGGATGTAGTCCGCTGAGCTGATCAGCTCTCTTATTTCCTCTGAGTGGTCCCCCTTGCGAACTACGATGTCCGTCGGGTACCCGTAGGGGTGCGGGAACTCAGCAATCAGCCTGGCGTTCCAGCTGCTGTGGCGATTGACAGCTTGGGCGAGGCTGTAGCCAACCCCCGCGGGGTCCCGAACTGCAAGCTCCACGAGCAGGGGCATGGGGGTGTATTTGCAACTAAGGTATATAAGTGTATCTGACGACCCTTCGGCTCTCAGTCTTTCTTGAACACCTCCCTGGCAACCCTCACCCTGCAACTCGCGAAGTCGCTACCGCGAAGTCCCTTGCACTCCTTGCGAATCCGCTCTCCCACAAGCTTCACGCGCTTCTGCGTCTCCGTTAGTTGCCTGTACCGGGGCGGATTCCGTATCAGGTAGTACTCCCTGGACCCGTCTGGGAACTCTGCGTCCTCCCTCACCTGCACCAGCAGCCCCTTCCTGCGACTCAGGGGTCGCACGTCTCCGAGATGGTCTATCCTGCGTACGCCCCTCTCATCCTTCAGCTTCAGCCCGTCCTCCTCGATGAGGACTACTGAGCCCTTAGGGATTATTCTGCACACCCACCCGAGCAGCTCGTCCTTCACGCACGCCTTGTCCTCGAAAACAGCATACTTGCTCATCAGTTAGAGGTGGGTGAAAAAAATATAAAAAGATTGCTGTCTCCCTCGGCGGGAGACAGCTGTAAATGGAATGCCTGGCGCTTATTACTTCTTCCCGGTCTCGTACGCGCTGCCGTGCCATGTCACGCCGTACTCCTTAGCGAGTTCCTTGGCCTGCTCGACCACGCAGGCACGGAACTCAGCGCCCTTGTACTTGCCCTTCGGGCAGTTCTTGCTGACTGCCGCGCCGACAGCAGCGATGTACCTCTGTTGCTTGGTCTTCGGGTAGGGTTTCGGGGCTGCCCTTATGTAGAGATAGCCCTTATACCCACCGGGGAAGGACCCCGGCTTGTAGCTGTCAGGCTTCACGTGCGCGCCTTTCTTTGTACTGAGGTTCAGTCTCATCTAAATCACCGGGTATGACTTGGGCGCAGGGAGTATATAAAGTTAGTTCAAACACAAAATTCGAGCATGTGGGCCGTTGTACACGTTATTTGTCAATTTTTTCAGTAGGGATTATGTAGGTCCCACCATTTTTGACGTGAATCATAACAACTGCTCCAAGCTCAACTTTGAACGCCTTGCCGTTTTTCGTCTCGATGTGCACCTCGCCGTTGCCCGTGACCACCCGCGTGGGATTGACAGAGTACAGCCGAGGCTTCGTCTGCGATTCCATCACGACGCCATAGCGGCATAGGCGTTTGAGCCTTGCGCGGACAATGCTGTCCCGCCTCGATAGGTCTCTCCTGTCCTTGATTTCAAAAACGTGCTTCGCGATCTCGCTGGTCGTCATCGCGCCTCCACGAGCCATGATGGTGAGTATGAGGATGTCCGTTTCATCGATCTTCATGGCACGTCCACCCTGGAACTAGTCGAGATCGATGACCTTGCACTGCGCAGGCTTCATGTCCCTGCGGCTCAGGCGGCAGATCTCAACCTTCCTGCCGTCCGTCGTGATTTTCAAAAGCTCCGGCACGTACCTTAGGTTGACAGCTAGGGCGAACCTGTAGGCGCTGTCGTCTTTCGAGAGATCCCGCACTACCATTTCTCCCTTCTCTATCTCCTCCCTGTGCCTCTCTATCTCATCCTTGCAGTGAGGGCAGCCCTCCTGAATCATCAGGACGAGCTTCTCCCTGCGCTCCTTCTCCGCCATTTCAATCTACCTCGGCAGGGTTGGCGGGCCCTCAAGGGAGGAGCCCCCCGAGGGCCCTAGGGTTCGCACAGACTCAACTTCGTGCGATCGTCACTCGTCGTACCAGTGCACGGTCATCTTGGCAGTCTGGCCGAAGTAGTCCGCGTACAGCACGTTCTTCGTCACGGTGCCCCCGCTGACGTTCGGCGTGAGCACGAATATCGGCACGCTCGGGTCGGGATTCGGTGGATAGTTCGCAGGCCCGTTGTCCTTCGCCGGGAAGGAGAGGCTTGTCAGGGTCTCTCGAGTGTAGCTGGATGCGTCTCCAAGGTAGAGATTCACTTCTCCGCCCGTGGATGCGGTTGTGTGCACCTCGATCCACCAGATGTACCTGGACTTTGGAGCGCTTATCGTGCTTCCGACTGCGACCTTGGTGGTCGAGCTGGTGGACTGGTTCACAGTGACGGGCGTTGCCGTGCTAAGCTTCGCAAGCTCGGTTCTTCTCATGTGCATCACCTCCCTACAGCTGGATCACTTCCCTCCCCGTGGCGGTCACCACCGACATCGTGCTGACGTCATACAGCACGGGGCTCACCCCGAAGGTCTCCTTGAACTTCGGATACTGCCATGTCTGCGTGCCCGGAGACCACTCCCTGGCGTTCTTGATCTTGCCCATCAGCACGTTCTTGATCTTCTCAAGCTGCGTCGGCTTCTCAGGGTCGTAGGCCTTCACCTGGAGCTTGTTTATCAAGTAGGTCACCGCGGGGTTCACCCTGCTGCCCGTCGGGTTGAACACGGCGAACTCGGGCTCCTCCTGGTAGATCGCGAAGAACTCGCCGACCCGTGTTGGGAAGTCCCAGGGAGACTCCTCGCTCTTCAGCATCCAGCCGAAGTTCACGTCACTTGTCGTGCTGAACGCGGGCGCTCCTATCTCGCTTCTGAGGGCCTTCGTCGGGGTTGACAGCGGGAACCTCCAGTACACCTTCAGGCCGGGCGTGTGCCATCCCTGAAAGACCTGGTAGATGTACTCCTTCCTGTTGATGTAGAATATGCTGTAGCCGCCCTGGGTCTGAATGGTCTTGTAGTCAGAGCCTGTTCCTGCCGAGAGTGTGCCCCACCAGTAGGCGTTGCTGTAGCTGTCAGGGTGGTGGTAGGGTATCACATCCGGCCCGACCATTATCCTCAGAAAGGCCATCCCGGCACTGGTCCTAATGACCAGTATGTCACCTTCCTTCAGAAGGTGCTCCGTGTAGTGGTCCTCCTTTTCGAACCTCATAGTATCACCTCGTTCCAGTTTGCCACCACATCGCGTGGTGCGGGTGCGGCTCTGCTGTCCCTGCTGTCTCCACCGCTCTGCTACGGGCTGATTAGTACTATGGAAGCCGGACCTATATTAATCTTTCTGCATGCTTCCGAGGGATCTAATTCTGAAGACGAACTCGTCGAAGGCCTCTGCAAGAATGGCGTAGGGGCTGTCCGGGCACGTCGCGTAGGTGGGATTTCCACGTGCATCGCGGTGCGTCACCCTGATGACCCGGTAGGACTCAAGCTTGCTTAGAACCTCCATGACCTTGGACAGCTCCAGGCCCGTGTAGCGTGATACCTCGTCGGGGGAGAACTCGACACCTCGCAGGGGCATTATGTACTCAACAACAAGGAGCTCTGGCGTCGTGCCGAAAACGCCGTGGAAGGGCTGGGAGGGGCGCCTGCTCATGGGGAGGGCTAATTGTCTCGGAGAGATATATACTTTTTGTCACCCACCGGGTGCGAAAGGTTTATGTAGAAGCCGTGACAAAGAGTATCGAACGCGGGTGGCGGAGCTGTTGAGTGGCGTTGGAACGCAGAGTGCGAGGTGAATTTGATGGTGGAAGATAAGACGATAGTGATAGAGCTTACGAACCGCTGTAACATGAAGTGCGTCAAGTGCCCTCGGCAACGCTATCTTGAGAAGTGGGGCAAAGCCGGCCAGGGCTTCATGCGCTTCGGGACCTTCAATAAGATTCTGTCCGAGACGGACAAGCGGCGGAACCACTACGTCATAGGCTGGCGCGGTGAGCCCACGTGGAACAAGGACTTCCCAGAGATGATTCGCAAGCTCGTGCAGTATAAGCACCAGAGCAGCAGAATAACCGTGGTGACCAACGGGGTCTTCATTCCCACAGGCAACCTCAAAGGCCAGGTTCTCGTCAACGTCAAGGAGGTCTACGAGGCCCTGACGCTCGTGGATAGGATCGTCTTCAGCCTTCATAACCGCCTCAGCCTCAAGGGCTACAAGCTGTATCTTGAGAACTACTACAGCGAGGATCTTGGCCAGGAGGTGTGGCCCACGACGGTTGAGGGCATGGACCCGAACTTCAGCGTGATACCGCCCCGAGGGGGCTACCGCAACGTCCTGACGGAGTGGTCCACGATTAAGAACCCCGGAAAGCGGGCTAAGTGCAGGAGAATTGGGAAGGAGATCGCCATAGGCTGGGACGGCCGCGTGTCGAGATGCTATTTCCACTGGGACACCGACCCGATGTACATGATTGGCCTGTACACTGTGGATGAGCTGTTTGAGAAGTACATAAAGCCCCTGGCGTCAAAGTATCCTGATGAGATATGCTCCGCGTGCCCTCTGAAGAAGACCCGCGCACCCTACGAGAGCGCCTGAGGTGGTTAGCTTGGAAGGCCGAATGAAGCTGGGTCTCGTTTTTATGTGCACCGTTAGCGCACCTGATGAGGTTGCAGACTTCACGGCGAAGGCCATTAGGATTGCGGCTGAGACGGCTTACGAGGTCTTCGTCATCACAACTGCGCGGACGCACCAGAGGGTCCTTGAGACTGTGAAGGAGCTCGTCGAAAGCGGCAGGCAGGTCTTCAGAGTTGCAGGCACGGAGTACATCCTGGGCAATCTGAAGGCTGCGCTCTCCCTTGCCCACGCGGACTGGCTCGGCTTCGTGGGTGAGTACGACGGCGTAACCAAGGACTACGTGCGCGTGTTTGAGATGGAGATGAGCTTCCAGGAGCACGAAAGGGCCTTCGGGGTGCTACCGCAGACGCACGTTGCCTTCAATGGCGAGATCTTCTTCGCGCCTGATAGGGCTGTCGGGCCTCCCATCATACGCAGGGAGAATGCCCACCGATACCTCTCGCTGCTCGTCGTGGACGACGGCCACGACCCGCTGGTGAAGATTTGCCAGATGGCCGAGCAGGATGGCTATCGGAACTTCACCTTGACGACTGCCCCCACGTATGTGATGCACCTGTGGAGAGACTGCGGCAAGCCCTGGAGAGGCGTGTACGACGAGCTATGTCGCAGCGTGGGCACGGCTGCGGTGGACAGGCCCAGCTTCGTCGCTGCGTTCCCGTCCGCCGTGGAGGAGTTCAAACGTGAGAGGCACGAGGGGGCCCCGTGGGTGTTGCTGTTGCAGGAAAGGCCCTGCTCACGCTCGGCGAAGATGGCGATGGCCTATGACAACATGGGCTATAACGTGGCCTTCGGCACGAGGCTGTCGCGCATTCCGCTGAACTGGGTGAACGTGCTGAACAGGCACCTCTCCGCACTGTTCACCATCCCTCACAGGAAGGCGCTGTCAAAGCTCGTCAAGGGCCTTGAGCCCGGTCTTGTGCATTTCAACAACTATCCCGACACGCTGATGAAATGGCTGAAGGATGAGCTGAGTGAGCAGCCTGAGAGTGAGCGCCCTGGGGTGGTCTACGACTGCCACGACGTCCCTGCCCTGACCTTCACTGTGGACAGCGTTGAGACGGCCAGGGCGGTCCTCGAGCTTGAGGGGGAACTGTTTGAGTTCTCAGACGCCGTGCTGACGGTCTCCGAGGGCCAGCGGGACTACATCCGCCGCAACTACCCGGGGGTGGACTGCAGGCTCGTGCCGACGTATATGCCCGAGGCGGCTCTCGAGTGGGTTAAGCCCCCTCAAGGGCCCCGGTTGGAGAACAGCATGCTGTATCTCGGGGACATAAACCTCTCGAGCTATAGGGACATCACAGGCCTTTTGAGCGCCGTGACGCGTCTGGGATATGATGTCTATCTGCACTCTGTGAATGCGGACACGATAGGCCAGATCCTCGCAGGGTTGCGGGATGTGAGGGTCTTCGCAGCTTCCCCGAGCTACATGGAGAGAGTCTGGGAGGTCCTGCCCCGCTATGAGCTTGGACTGCTGTATTTCAATCCTGCAAAGCTGCCCCACTCCGCCGCGGTGGCCCTGGACCTTCCCGAACGCGATACTATCATTGACCACGCCGTTCCAAACAAGTTCCACGAGTATTTGTGGGCAGGAATCGTACCCGTGGTTGACAGGGCCTTCACCTCAATAGTGCTTGAGTACGGCGAGCTGTGCGCCTTCTTCGACGGCCCCCCGGGCCTCCCGGAGGTCCTGAGCGACTGCGAGAGGCTTGGGAAGCTCAAGGATAACGTGCAGCGCGAGGCGAGGGGCATGGTTCTCGAGAACGCCCTGAAGGAGGGCCTTCGCGACCTGCTGCCGTAGTTGAGCTTTTTTCCGTGGTCAACCCTCTTGGAGCAGAGCCAGAGCCATCGCTCTTGAGAGATTAAAAAAAGAAAAGACTTCGGCCCTGAGGGGACCCTTCCCAAGGGGAGAAGGGGCAACTACGTGGGGGTGCCATACAGGGGGTATCTCTCAAAGGGGCCTTGAAGGATCCCCCCAGGGCCTGCACTTCAGCGTTATACCCTCTCAGTATCCGAGGGCCCTTACATGCGCGACCAGGTTCAGCGTTGAGCTGGTCACTGCGGCTCCTGCGGAGGACGCCAGGAACGTCACAGTGTTGCCATCGACGCTCTCGACGCTGAGCGTGATGTCCCGCGAGCTCTCGACGGTTGCGACGACGGTGTCCTCATAGACATAGCTCAGGTTCTTGAGCTGCACGGTCGTCTCACCGGTGGAGTTCGTCACTATCGTGCTCTGAGTGGCCCAGTCCTCCCGAATGCGCTTTCTGAATGCGAGGGGGTTCAACACTTCGAAGCTGGTTGTGGATGCCATTTATATCACCCCCTCACGCTCACGCTGTGGTCGGCACGTTCGGCGATGTGTCCTTCATCCTTGTGGCGCTCGCGATTGTGAACCCAAGCGGGATCGGCGCGTCGTTGCCCGTTGAGACGGGCCAGAGCCCGAACTTGAAGGGTATGTCCCTGTCAATCCATATCGGATTGGGAAGCTTGTAGATCGCCATCTCTGGGATGGTCATGTGGTTCTCAAGGTACTGCGGGGAGTGCGGGATTGAGTTCAGCATGTAGACCAGCCTGGTCGTCTTGGGGGAGACGGCCCTGTTGGCTATCCCAAGCAGGAGGACACCCCAGTGGTCCTGGCCGCTGTCAACGGTCTTGATCTGGCTCGCGTTGTCGAAGGTGTCGTGGTCCGGGACGTTGTCGGCAAGCCACTGGCGGTAGGCGTCAGTGTTCGCCCATGTTATGTCCCAGGTGTACTGCGTTGCGGCGATCATCACGTCCTGCGGCACTATGAACCGCACGCCGATGCCCGTCTTCGGGTCGTACCCGTCAAAGACGACGCCTCTGTGAATCTCCTTGGACCGCTTCACCGCAGCTTCGAGCGCAGCCTTCTCGTCAGCCGTGAAGATCGGCACGAGGACCTGCGAGTTGTAGAAGGTCGACGCAGCGATCCAGAACTCATCGAGCTTCTGGCGCTCGTCTTTACTGAGCTCCGGGCCTCTCATGTCCACTTCAGATACTATGGTCACCATTTCTTCATCACCTCTGTTGTTCTTCGTCAGAGCTTAGACGCTCTGGATGCGTATCACCCTCTCTGCGCGACTCTCAGGCTCTGCCATCACCCTCTGGGCAGGGGCCATCGTCTTGGCGGGCTGGGAGGTTCTGACGGCCCCGCCTGAGGGCAGTATCTCAATCGATCTCGCGGTCTTCACAATGGGGTTGTCGACGATCACCGTTCCGCCGAACACGTTGTCAACCACTCTCTGCACCGTTCTCCTCGGAAGCTTTGCAAGATTGATGAGGTCGAGGTTGCCATTCGCGAGTGACTGGGCCTTCCCGAACACCTTGTTCTTGAAGGACCTCGCCCTGTCTATGGCTTCGTCTACGATGTTCACCATGGCCATCACCTCAGTCCGAGCTCTCCCAGGATGTCCTTCCTGAGAGCAACGGTCTCATCGTTCAGGTCCCACAAGGTGTCCAGGATGCCCCTCACTATCCCTTCGTCCCATACCCTCTTCGGAAGAGAGATGGCGGATCTAACCGTCATCTTTCCGTAGCTGAGAGTCCGACCGAGCATCCTTTCCGTTTTGTCTACTATGGTCATTTCCTTCACCTCGCTTTATCAGCTGTTTCAGGGCTTCTCCCAGCTTGGACCGCCCCTCGTTGTACTGTCTCTCAAGCTCCACCCTGGCCATGATGGCCGTGATGAGGTCAAGCGCTGTGTCGCGGTCCAGCCCCTCGAAGCCGTACTCGATGTCGCCGTCGGCGACGCGTATCTTCACAACGAATGCCACCGTCTCTGCGTCTCCATCGGTCTCAGCTACCATGTGTTACTTTATGAAATCAGGTAGTATAAATAATTTCCGTAGAGGCTCAGGCACCACCCACACACCTGCGGACGTAGTCTCCAAGCTCGAACTCCGGCATCCCGCCGTCCCCAGTCCACGGAGTGGGAATGTCAGGTATGATGTAGCCCTTGATGGTGCTCTGCACCGTGCTCACGAAGCCTGCGAGATCGTTGCTCAGCTCGGCCTTCGTGGAGGATATGCGCTGAGTGGCGTTGGTGAATGCCTGGCTGATCTTGTGAACTATGGCGCTTATCAGGGTGCCCAGGATTTGCAGCATTGCCCTCATGTAGCCTGGGAGCCACTCCTTTAGGAACTCAGCCAGGTCGACAGTCTTGAGCTCCTCATATCTGCTCCAGCTCCACGGTCCTATCTCTATGTCTTCATACACCCCGGGTAGCACCTGCACGCGTTTCTTGTAGTGCGCCGTGATGGTCCTCTTCGTCCCATGCACGACCTCAAAGACCTTAGCACCCTCCTTCAGCGCGTCCTTCGAGACGCCCCAGAGGGCGGTGACTGCGGTTTTGATGTCCGAGTAGAGGCTCGTCACGCTGTCCACAGCCTCGCTCAGCCCGTCGCCTATGCTCCCGACGGCGGACGTCAGGGCCTCCCGGAACTTGCTCACAAAGTTGGATATGGCGCTCTTTATGAGCCCGCTCTTCTCCCGCACCGCCTGCCAGAACTCTCGAACGTCATTGAGATAGGTCTGAACCTTGCTCTTCACGCCATCCGCAAGACAGGTCACGATTCCATGAACACGCTCGAAGCTCGGCACGTCGTCAATCAGAGCCTCTATCCTGCTTGAGGCGGACAGAGCAAGCTCCTTCGCGCTCTCTATCTTAGCACGGAGATTGGACAGAAACCCCTCGCCGAGGTCCAGCGCGGCGTTGACGTTCCTTATCAAGTTGTCCCACCAGTCCCCCTTCAGGCCCCATATCTCCGACAGGACGTCGCTGAGGCTCTTTCTGCCCGCCGTGGCCTGCGCGATCTCATCCTTCACGCCCTTCAGCTCCGCCACCACCTCATCAATCCGGGTCATCAGGTCCTTTGACAGCTGGACCTGGCCCTTTATGGCCTGGATGTTGTCATCGACACGCCTTGCAAGAGCCCCAACCACTCCCCACAGGGTCTTGTCAGGCGCTATTCCTGCAATGCTCTTCAGATAGGCTCTAATTTCCTCGGGCATCTATCTTCCCCCTCTGTCCGCATTTCAGGGCTCACTCCTCCTTCTCCGGGCTCATGTGGTACGTCGACACGGGCGAGCCTGTGACAATCACGGTGCCCCCCGGCGTGGGCCCTCCTGCACCCGGTGTGGCCGGGACAACCCGGCGCTCTACGGGCCCCGTCGGGACCCTTGCCTCCTCAAACTCGCTCACCTTGATGGACTTGACCTCCGTCACCTCTCGGGAGTTGTACGTCGTGTCGAAATCTCTGCGACTGCCGACGCTCATGGCAAGCTCTCTTATGCTTTTAACCACGTTGCCCATGCTGTCGAGGACCTGCTCTATTCCCCTGTCAACCCAGTTCTTGATCCTGCCACGGACCCTGCCGAGCTCGTTCGCCACGACGTCAATGTCGGTCGAGAGGCTCTTCACGCGTGAGTTCAGAGCGGACACGGCCGAGTCAAGCGTTGTGAAGTACTTTGCCAAGGCGCCTATGCCCTCACGGTTGGCGTCTATGTCCCCGCGGTTGGCCTTAATGCGCTCCTCAAGGTCGCTCATGCGCGAGCCCGTGGCGGTCATCTCAGCAGCCTGGCTTGCGAGCTGGCCTCTGAGCTCGTCCATCTGGCTTTTGAGCTCCTCGAGCTCGTCCCTTATCCGCGAGATTGAGGCAGCCGAAGCCGCAGCGGCTTCTGCAGTGTTCTTGGCCTCAACCGCGATCGAGTAGGCCCTCTGAGAGGCCTCGTTGGAGCTGTTGACGGCCGCCCACAGGTCATCAAGCTGCTTCGACAGCAGCCTTGAGATTGCCTTATCAATCGCGTCCGTTTGTATCACCTCTATCCACCAAGGAGTCTGAGTGCGAGCGTGACGCCACCTCCGCTGCCGGACCCTGCGAGAATGGCGAGTCCGATGATCTTCCAGAAGTCCACCTTCGTCACGTAGTTCGTGGACACCTTCTCCAGGGCCCGGTCAATCTTGCTGGACATGGCGTTGAAGGACTCCCGCAGCTCTCCAATCTCGCCCTGCAGTCTGCGGAAGCGCTCCTCCTCAAGGGTCTCGACGCGTGTCAGACGCTCTATCAGCTCCCTTATGACGCGGTCTGAGTTCGATTCCGGTGCCACAGTGTGCCCTCCTACTCGCTTGAAAGAAGCTCCCTCAGGTCGTTGAAGAGTTTCTTCGCCTCCTCCGGGCTGATCTCCTCGTCCTCTATCGCCTCCTCGATGTCTCCAATCAGGTCTTGGGCCTGCTGGAGCTTTTCCCTAGTGAGCTTGAGGCCCTTCGTCAGCGCTCTGAACTTGCCTCCGAAGTAGACGGCCAGCACTGCGAGGACTACATTCACAATCGCACTCACAAGCTCGGGGTCGACATTCACGTCCATCGTCATCACCTGTCCTAGTTTGGGGGCGCGGGGCCCCACGCAAGCTCCTAAACGGTATGGGAACTCGTGGTTTATATATTTTTCTCAGGTTTCCTCTCTGCGGGGCTCTCCACCGCAAGCTCGCCCTTATTGAAGTCGTAGGAGATCGGGTACTCCTCTCCGTAGCCATTAATTTCTGCTATGCCCCTCAACTGCTCACGCATCTCCTCGTCCACCTTCTTCATCTCCTTGAACATCTTGAGCCACGCCTCCTGCGTCTCCTTCATGGCCACCCTCAAGTCTGCAAGTCTGACGGACAATGCTTGAAACTGTTGCATTCTCATGTCCTGCTCGCGCTTCTTCTTCATCAGGCTGTCCTGGACTCTCTTCGGCACTTTTATCGTCTTCGGAAATTCTTTCTTCTCGGTCTTCTTATCAGCCATTCTCATCACC
>Ga0164310_10001237_pt1 | contig 14333 bp, 9 predicted proteins | sample GuaBasSedimGuay1_FD_121795 | JGI IMG/M metagenome (GOLD analysis project Ga0164310, IMG submission 121795) | Subseafloor sediment microbial communities from Guaymas Basin, Gulf of California, Mexico - Guay1, Core 4569-9, 0-3 cm | ecosystem: Environmental > Aquatic > Marine > Hydrothermal vents >... | reverse complement strand
GTCGTAGGGAGTATTACGGAGAGATCCCTAGTTCGAAAAAGCATGGATTTTGAGGATGTATATGAAAGGAAAGCCATGGAAGTCATGGATGAGCCATTCCCCATAGTAAGCGAGGAGGATGACCTGGAAATTGTTAAGTATCTCTTGGAGGAGCATCCCGCAGTAATTGTTCAAAACCGGCAAGGAATTCCCGTGGGGATTATAACTCGCTCGGACCTCTTCAAGCTCAAGCTCTAACTCTACCTTTAACTCAAAATCTTAAGATACTGTTAGGGCTTTTGATAATGCTCGTAAAAGAGGATAAAACTACACTATCTGTCAGGCATGTTATAATTATCCTAACAGTACCAAATCTTAAAATACAATGACTTTCAAATTCTTTTGGTGGTTTTATGGCGCTGAGAAAATTAGGTGAAGATCTGTATTTATATCCGGGAAGTCCCTCCACAATGATCAAGATCTTTGAAGGTAAAGCCTTTCTGATTGATCCCGGAAACGGCAGCAAGAGACATAAGGATTTGAGGAGGGAAGTTAGGAAGCTTGGTGTAGAGATAAAATATCTCCTGGCCACTCACGGACACGCTGATCATATAAGCATTGTGCCCAGACTTGAAAAACCCCTCTTTGTGCATCGCTTTGAGTTTTCTGTGGTGGAAAGCCCATTAAACAGAGAGCTGCTTACCTTTGGCTCGAAGGCGCCTAAAGGCTTTCTCGTCTATCAGTTTGAGAGGGAGGTCAAAGCCCATGCAGTATTTGAGTGGGGGGAAGAGCTGTTTGGTCTCAAGACATTGAAGCTAAATGGACACTCCCCTGGAATGACGGGCTTTTTGGATGAGGATAATGGAGTTTTGTATGCAGGAGACAGTTTTTTTGGGGAGCGACTCATCAGGAACATAGGGGTGCCATATCTCGTCGATGTGCAGTTATTTAAAAATTCAATTACACAATTAAAGAATTATGTAAATGATGAATTCCTCATAATTCCCTCCCATGGGCGGAGTGTGAAGGGTGAAGAGGCACTGGAGATCCTGGACTTCAACTTAAAAAGAATCGAAGAAACCGAAGAAAAAATTTTGAAATTTCTAAAAGAACCACTAAGCATAAGTGAGCTGAGCTACAAACTCGCCAATGATTTTGGAGTCAATATAACTCCACAGGCACTGGCTCTCAATCAGGTCCCCATTAGAGCATTCATAGCCGAGCTCTACAACAGCGGAAAAATAGAAGCTGTCGTTGAAGGAGATTTAAAGTGGAGACGCATTTAGAGCTCTCCATCTGGATAACACAGGTAATAGTAGGGACAGTATTTACACATAAAGTTATCCCACCCTCTGGGGGGCTTTTCCTTTTCATAATGCTTCTTTATGCTGTAGAACTCTCTGAGGGTCTGGTGGAAGAGCCTCTTATCATAGGGGATTTCAAAGGCTTTAACCCCGACCCCTTCAATAAGGGGAAACTTTGAGAAATCCATCTTTTGAATCCTCTTCTCCTCGTTTCCGAGCCGCACATAGTAGAGATATCCCCACTCCGCATTGGCCCACCTCATATATATGTTGAGCTGTGCGAGATGGTACTCATAGGGCTCCCTTGGGACGCTGGTCTTGCCCTTGATTTCAATTGGGTGATCCTTGAAGGCATCTATCCTGCCGTGGATTTCAAAGCCCAAGCGCGGAGCTTTAAGAACCATATGCTTCTCAAGCTCATAATTGAAGCGCCTCTTTAGAATCTCTCCAAGCTTGCTGTGCACCCTAACCCCCTGTTGAAGGCGAATCCTGACGTTCAGAGGCCATCTGGGTGGGTATCCCTTGAGCCTGTAATAAACCCTTTTCGGGCACATGAGGGCTTCGCTTGCATAAAACTCCACGAGCATCCCACTCACTCCAGTGGCTCCCGTCCATAGCGGAGAAAACTCAGATATCTTTCATCCTCTCCAACGAGAGCATTCACTATTGAGTCCACATATGTGTCAAACTCCTGCTTTTTGATGACGACACTGTGGTGGGCATATTCCAGGGGAATTACATATTCATCCTCCGAAACCCCGAGTATAAGTCCCAAGAGCTCTTCATCCAGATTCAAGGTCTCCATAAGGTATACGACACCGCCATTTACGAACCTCACATAGGCGGGCGTGATGGCACCTGCAGGCTCCTTTTTAAAAAGTTCTGCTATATTCCTTAGGTAGCCTTCCCTCTGAAGCTTCTTTATGGGTTCGGGAAGACTCCATTTTATCCCCTTTTCATTCCTGTGGTATTCGAAGGGGAAATAGCCCCTCTCCTTTGATATGGCGTCCAGTATGGGAACGTCGGGCATTAAAGCATGCTCCTCTTTATCTGCCGTGGCACTCCTAACGACATCATCTGTGTAAAAGGTCTTCGCTATGAATGCCACCTGCCCTCCCAGAAGCTTGTCAAGGGCATGGAGGTACTCCACATATTCAAGGAATATCACAAGATTCTCCCTGTGGGTTGGGTCCTGTTCAATTTCGCCAATAAAAGACGTTCTTTCCTTTAGATATTCAAACAGATTTTCCCTCCTGGCTATTATCGTGGAGTGATTTATGAGCGCACCCTTTTCAAGCTCCTCTTTCCACCTTTCCCATTCTCCTTCAAGGAGCTCTAAAAATGCCCTGAGTGTGTCAAGGAAATCTATTTTGTTTCCTTCATAAAGTTCCTTTGAAGTGCCGTTTATATAAGCGGGAGGTCTTGCAATTGAACCGCTTAGAGTCCCATCCATTAGAATCAGGTCGGCGCCTTTTATATCTCTTGTCATCGCCCCGATTCTGCTCTCAAGGGTTTCCATGTGGAGTCTTATCCTTTCATCAACGTGCTTGTATGGGGAAACGAGCCCTATCTCATGCCACTGGAGGAGGTCTTCTCCTATTGCGACGGAAGATACAGCATAGATTATCGCACCGCTCAGCCTCTTAATCATCCTGCTCCCATCAACCGCATAAACCTTCCCTTTCTTTGGTTCCGGAAAGTTCACCCATGAGTATCCCTTTTCAAGCACAAGTCTCTTTAGAGTCTCAATCTTGCCGAGCTGAAAGTCAAGATAGCGCTTTACTTCCTCAAGATGGCTTTCGCTAATACGCGGCAAGGCTCTCCACCTCTACATTGCTTTTTCCTCCAACGAGAGCGACCCTTATCACATAATCAGCCGCATCTTTGAGCTCCTCATCATGGGAAACTATGAGGACCTGGGGGATCTTCCTCAAATGCTGTGAGATTATATCTATGAGCTTCTTCCTCCTCTCTTCATCCAGAAACGGTGTTGGCTCATCTAGGATAAGGAGTTCCATGTTTCTAACCTTGTAAATTGATAGAGCAAGCCTGAATGAGAGACCCAGGGCAATCCTCTCACCACCGCTCAGGAACTCCACATCCTTTTCCTCTCCCTGATACAGCACTCCTATTCTTATCCTCTCCTTCCCATAAATCTTCTTTCTTATTATCTTGATTCCCTGATATTTACGCTCCGTCATATCCGAAAAGAGCTCACTTGCCAGCTTTTCAACCTCTTCAAGTCCCCTCCTCTCGGCTTCCGCCTTAAATTTAATGAGCTTCTCCCTCAAAACCTTCATATCGCCCATGATTTTATCGATCAGCTTTATCCTCTCCCTCGCTTTTTCAACTTCCTTGAGCTTTCCTCTTAGCTCCTCCAGGTGCTTTGTTATCTCTTCTTTGAGGTGCTCCTGACCCTTAATTTCCGCTTTGACCCTTGGGATCTCCTTAGAAAGCTCAAAATGTTCTTTTTCAACCTCTTTGAACTCTTCCTCGGAGAACTCCTTTTCCAGTGCAGTCAGCTCTTTCGTGATCTCTTCCAGCTTCTCCTTGAGCTCCTTGGCTCTTCCACTTTTCATAGCCTTCTCCTTTTCGAGCTTTTCCAATCTTTTCTCCTTTAATTCAATTTCTGAGGGAACGCCCTTGAGCTGAATGTATTCCCTGTGGAGAGGTTCGATTTCCTCCATTCTCTTTTTGACCTCCTCAAATGAGGGGAATCCTTTCTTCGATAGCTCCTCCATGATTGTCTCTATTTTTGAGTTAACTTCTCTTATGCTTTCTCCAATGCTCCTTTTCCGGAGTTTGAGGCTTTCAAGCTTCTCAACATCTTTTTTGAGTCCATCCATCTCTTTTTTAAGCCCTATAGCTGCATTTTTAACTTCATCAAACTCCCTGGATTTAGCTTCGAGGGTTTTGATGTCATAGGATTCGAGCTCTTTTTCCACCTTTTCGAGGTATTCAAGAGTTTTCTGGATCCTTATCAGCTTCCTTTCTCTCTGCCTCTCCTTTTCTAGTTTGGTTTTCTCCTTGGTAAGCCTCTCAAGTTTTTTCTCCAAGTTGTTTCTCTGTTTCCCTATCTTTTCAAACTCCCTCTCGTATTCCTCCCGGATTTCCTCCTCATCGTGCTCCTCGATGGGACGCTTGCAGAGAGGACACTCCCTCGCTCCCTCGAGCTTTGAGAGGTTCTCCTTCAGCTGTTCTTCAAGCCTCTTCATGCCCCCAACTTCTTCCCTGATCTTTGCTATTTCTTCTTCAACCTCATTCAATCGTTTCTTTGCCCTCTCAATTTTTTCAAGATCCTTGAGAAGACTCTCCCTGGTATAGCCTGCCTTTTCAAGCTCCTTCTCGTACTTATCTTTCTCGGCCAGAAGCTGCTTGGCCCTCTCGTATTCCTCCACCAGAGGCTTGAGCTCCCTGTAGAGTTTCACCTTTTCCTTGTATTCAAGAGTTTTTTCCCTGAGTTCCTTCTCTCTCCCCTCAAGCTCTTTAATCTGCTCGTCAATGCCTTTAAGCTCCTGTTTGAGTTTGGAAAGATCCATTTTTGCCTTCTGAACTTCATCGTTCTTAAGGAGCAGGTTCCTGAGTTTTTGATACTCTTCCCCGACCCACTTAATATCCTTTAAACGCTTTTCCCTCTTTTTTAACTCTGCAATCTCCTTTTGGAGCTCCTTAATCCTCTCATTCAGCTGTTTCAACCCTTCCCGAATCTCCTTTACTTCTCCTTCAATTTTAAGCTTCTCCTTTTCCAGAGCATCTATCCTCTCCTTCCTCTCCTTCAGCTCATTATATCTCGAGGAAACCCCTCTAAATTTCTCTTTAATTTCTTTTTCTGCTTTTTTCAGCTCGTTTATGGCTTTAAATATCTCTTTCAGCTTTTTTTCTGATTCTTCAATTTGAGCTTTAACATCTCCAGCCCCTTGAATTATACCTTCAAGATGTCCTTTCTCCCGTCTCAGCTCTTTAATTGTCTCCTGAGCATTCTTCTCGGCGTTTTCATAATCCTCAATCCCGAGAACCTTTCTGAGGACTTTCTCCCTTATGCTCTCATCCGTGAGAATGCTTTCAATTTCGCCCTGTCTTATGTAGAGGGCATTTTTGTAGACGTGGATGGGATAGAGATGGCGTTCCACCCACCTTGCAATGTCGCTGTCCTTATCAGCGAGAATGTGCCCATTCTCCTTCAGATAGCTCTCCCCGGCTGATTTTCTCACTATCTCATAGTTCTTTCCGCCGTGTTCAAATTCGAGTGACAGTTCAAATCCTTTAGTACCCATTCTTATGTTTAAATCCTTATACCCCCTTGGGAAACTCCCATGACCGAGATAAAGAGCCGCGAAAATAGCCTCAAGTATCGAGCTCTTGCCGGCTCCGTTCTGCCCTATGATGAGATTTATCCCATCGCTGAACTCAACATATGATTTCTCATGAGCTCTAAAATTCCTTATTTTTAACCGCCTGACTCTCATTTCCCTCCCCCCTTCTTAATCCATACATCCAGGGTTCCAAGGGCTTTTTTAGGCTTCTTCACTTTCTTTTCTTTTATTTCCTTTGTTTTCTCTGTTTTCTCTTCTGTTTTCTCTTTTCCCTTCGGCTCCTCTTCCTCAATTTTAACTTTCTTTTCCGCCTCTACCTTCGGCTTCTCATACATCTGGAAGAGCCAGCTGACAAAGCCTTCGATATCTCTGCCGAACTCCTTTGGATCCACTGCAAGCTGGGCAAAAAGCTCTCTCTCAAATGCCGTGAAGAATTCCTCCTCTTTAATACTGCTGTCAATTAATATTGCCTCGGAGGTTACTCTATTGTTGAAGTTGTAGTAAGCCAGCCCCCAATCTTCTAGGAGGGAGAAGAACTCGCTTACATGAATTCCCCCTTTAACTATGCCTTCGAGAGTTAAAATGGCTATGCTGTCCCTCTCCACATAGCTCCTGATGTCCTCAATCTTTCTCCTGAGCTCCTCCTTCGAGTTCCCCCTTATGGTTATGCTGTAGAAAGGCCTCGTTTCTATCTCCACAAATTCGGGCTCAAAATCTTCCACGATATAGAAGCCCTTGGCATTGGGGCCAAAATTCTCATTGCTCCTCGTTAAATCCATTGCCCTTATTCTCCTGTCGTATATTATTCTGTGGCTCGCCTCTCTTATCTCCGTCCTCTCAAGTGAGCCCGGATAGATCATGTCCCCCGTAAACCCGCTTTTCTTTCTTTCGAGCTCTCTCCTCATGTGAATGTGCCCGAAGGCGTAATAGGAGAAGCCGTCCGGAATCTCATTTAGCCGAAGATCGAAGGCATTCTGATAGGGCGTTCCCTCCGCAAGATAATCGATTGCCTGATGCAGCATTAGAATTGAGTTCCTCTTTCCGTGAAACAGTGCCTTTAACCTGCTTCTTCCATCCTTTCCCACCAGCTGCCATCTGCTGTGATGTCTTATTCCATAGATTTCAACGTCCCCAAAGATTCCATAGACGAGATAGGCACTGCCCTTTTTGATGCTTCTCTGGAATTCATTCTCTCTGGGACGCCTTTTAATTCCAATGGTGTATATCAAGCCCAGATGCTCCAAAAGGTCATATATGGACGTATCCCTTATCGTTTTGTCATGGTTCCCCTCTATGGCAAAAACAGGTATATCCCTCTTCTTTGCCAGATTCAAAATCTCTATTGCATCCCTTATCGCCTTAGGGGAGGGCTTGCTCACGTGGAATAGATCTCCGGTCAAAAGTATAAAATCGACATTTTCTCTTATTGAACGTTCAACTGCTTTCCTAAAAGCCTCGACATAATCCGCATATCTAAAGGGCTGCTGGAACTGCTCTCTTCCCAGATGAGCATCGGCTATGTGGGCGAACTTCATATCACTCACCGGCGAAATCTAACAGGTCAATATCCTCATCTTCTTCCTCTTCTCCCGTCCACTCCCTGACTATATCTATGTCGACTCCACCATAGGTTCCCTCAAATTCATCTCTGAAGCTGTATATCCTAACCATGGCTGGAAGGGATATCGCATATCCCACCACGACTGCTTCCCCTATTCCAAGGGAGGCTATGTCCATGAGCAAATCCTCGCTTATCTGCTCGCTCGCCTGCTGCACATACCTCTGGTCGTGGGGTTCTACCAAACGGAGGATTATCTTTGTGTTTGTCTGACTCAATATGTCGTCATCCAGCTTTTTGGGTCTTTGGGATACTATGCCAAGACCTATTCCAAATTTCCTTCCTTCTCTTGCTATTTTACCCAGCCAGTGCGAAGCCTGAGTTTTTCCCTCCCTCGGTGCAAATATGTGAGCCTCCTCAATCACGAGCAGCAGGGGTTTTGTTAAAGCGGGAAATCTCTCTCCGATTCTCACCAGAGTTTCGCTATCCTTGGTTCTAACGGCTTTCATATATTTTACGCGGTAGTTCAAAATTCCTCTTAAGAGATAGGAGGCGAGAGAAATCATTTGATCCTCTTCCATACCGCTCAGGTCTATGACATTCACCATTCCCGGGATTATTTCGGAGAGAATGTTCCCAAGTTTTATAAACTCCCCGAAGTTCCTTCTAAGTTCCTGAAGGTAGTCCTTGAGCCTTATCAATGAATCTAAATCCCTGGATTGTATCTTTCTCTGAAGGGACTTTCCTTGGGAGTCATAGTATTCTATAAATGCCTCTTCCCCTTTTTCCTTATTCTCATACGTCCGTATCCATTCCTCAATCTTGTTCTCCATTGCCTCGACGAATGACATTCCTCCAAGCACTTTTGCGCTCCGCTTTGCTTCCTCCATGACCGTGGTGTACGCCAGACTGAGGAAGCGTCTTTGGAGTGCCGCATTCTCTGCTATTCCCAGAAGAGTTGCGAGCTCACCTATGCTAACCTTTGAGGGGTCTATGCTGGCTTTTATGGGATTGACCCTCGCATTTCTCCATGAGAGCGTTGAGTATTCCCCATGAGGATCCAGGATAACCACAGTCCCGTTGGTTTTATCTATGATTTCTTTGGTGAGCACCGCTATCGTGTTTGATTTTCCCGCACCTGTAACAGCAAGAACGGCGAAATGCCGGGAAACAAGCTTGTTAACATCGAGACCAACCTCAACACTGCTCCTCGCCAGCAGCCTTCCTATCCTTATATGGCCATTTGAGAAAATCTTCTTTAAGTCATCATCTCTGGCAAGCCTTACCTCCACACCTGGCTTTATGGGCACTCTATTCGGGATCTGTTTGAATTCAAAATCCCCATTCTCAATGTCCTCCTTTGTCTTTAAAACGCCGAGAACCTTGGCACTCGCTATTATTGATTCGCTCTTGTCAAGGACACCCTTTGAGAAAACGTTTACCGTCTTTTCTATATAATCGTAGCTCCCCCTTCCCGTACTCATGAGCCAGTTTATATTCCTCACGCTTTTAACGACTGCCAGAACTTCCTCGCCATTTCTGTTCTTCACAACGACGAACTCTCCAAAATTGGGCATATTCTTGGGATCAACAATGAAAGTAAAATAATCCGTGCTCGATTCTCCATATACTATTCCCACCTTCATGTTCCCACCTCTAAATATTTACTAAACCTAGGAATAAAAAGGTTGCGCATGATTCACATTGTACCTCCTCAATTTCTCCCTTTGGAATGTTTGTTAAATTGGAGGATAAAAAGCTATGCATAAATCGGTTCTCCTCAAAAAAAGGATTGAGTGGTTAGACCCCTCGCCGTTCACGGCTGGGAGTCGGTTAAAATAAAAAAAAGTCAGCCGAAAAGGTCTCCTATAATCTCCACAACTCTGTACACCTTTATGACCACCTTCACCGCAAAGACCCCCAGCGTTCTCCTGAATCCAACGCCGCTGTATCTTATTTCTCCCATCTTTAGAGCGTTTACTCCAGTGCTCACGGGATCTTCCGAGCTTATAACCCTCCTCGCAACATCCTCGCTCGTCCACGCCCTCATCGTTGGCTCTGTGATTTTGCCCTTTGAAAACTCCACTATGCGCCCCCCTTCCGTCACGACGCCTATGTTGAGAAGGCTCCCGTTTTCAAGCGCTATCTCAAGATCTATCCGCTCGTTTCCAGCAATTCTTTTAATGAACCCGGGCAAGGTATCAGCATTCTCATTGTAAATTGGGACATATTCTTTTAAAAGTTCAAATAGCGTTTTCTCGTAGGGGAGTTCAATCACTTCGGGAGTGAGCTCATTTATGCCCCCCGTGCTTATTATGAGCCCGACTATGCGGTACTTCATGAACTCCTCGGGATTTCCTCCCCATCCGACTTCAATTAGGTTTTCCCCACGCAAAACCGCTTCGTCCGTTGGATATACAAGTTCGAAGGCATCCAGATCAGGCTCCTCATCGTAGGCAATGATGGGCTCAGCAAAGGCAAGCTCAAGTCTTTCACCGTTCACATAGAGTGTGATGTTTTTAAAGAGAGATTCACCGTACTCGATCACTTCAGGTGTTGCCTCGACGAGTATGCTCACATAGGGCTGGTTGTTGGGGTCAAGCGCCATTGCTTTTAGAAACTTATCATCGAGATCCCATGAAACCTGCTCTGGCTTCTTTGCGGTCTTTCTTGGGGGGATCGGCATTTTCACCGGATCCAATATTTCCTTCAAAACCGCGAGATCTATCCTCTCCCTGTTCCCATGGTCGGAAACCCAGAATATGAGCTGCTCATCTTTGTTCATCTTCTTGCTCACGTTTACAATCGCCTCGTAGAGTGCCTTCTTTGTTCCCGGCCCATCAACGTATCCTGGGACATTTGCGCCATTTGGCATTGTCTTTCCATTTCCTGCCAGGACTATTATATTAGCATCAGTGAAGCCGTGTTTTTTGAGGGCTTTATATGCCCTATCGAGGTTGTTCCAGTGCCTTTTGCTATCGGCATCTCCGGCAAAGAGGATGGCATGCTTGCTCTTCACATCTGTGCCATCCGCCCTTTTCCCTATTTTAACGTCGTCTCCCCTTCCAATTGATGTGTATTGCGGCCGCTCGATATCTTTTTTCCACAGACCATAAGGTCCTTTTATGTCCTCCCTTTCAGCTTTTCTGGCTATCTCTTTCATTGTGGGGGCATCTTTACCCGTCTTTTCAAGCTCTTCTCCTACCTCCTTTGGATAAAATCCCTCCGGCTTTTCGAACCCTTTTCCTTTGATCTTTGGGGAGGTATTGGGGTCATACCCATCTTTCAAGCCCCATGAAGGCTCATCGTGCCTGGAAGCACCTAGAAAAGCCGCGTCTCCCGTATCTTTTAGCTTCTCCTTGAGATCATCGATCATTCCTCCTCCGAAGCACTGGTTGAATATGAAGACAATGTTCGCATAGCCGGTTCTGTTGGCTATCCACATCCTAATCATGTTTGCTAGCTCCCAGTCGTAAACATAACCTCCAGAGCTCGTCACAATGCTGCTCGCATAACTCTCCGGCTGATCGTAGAAGTAAGAGCAGTTTTCGGAGTCAAGAACCGCCGGCGTTACCTTAACCTCTATGAGAACCTTCCCCTTTCCGGAATTTATGATGTATTTACCGGGCTTCGTTATCTTCATCGAGCCTGATCCAATCTCACCATTTGCAAACACCGTGTTATACTCTTCCAAACTCACCTCAAGGGTTATCTCATTCATTGGAGAGCATTCTTTATGACTGTAGAGCAGTCTCTTGGGAATATAGCCCATCTTTCCCTTCAGGGTGTCCCAGTCGTAGTATATCATGGTGATTTTCCCATCTTTGCTCTCGTGCCCCTTATGCTCCACCTTATAACTTCCCACGATGTCGGCATAGCCGTTCCACCCATCGTCCATGTCCTCAGTAAGAGCAACTCCAAGGAGATAGACGTTCACCTGAATTGCAGGAGGGCCGGGCGGGTCAAAATGAGCACCTGCGAGGGGTGCCACCATCATGAGACCAACCAGAATGGTCAGCAACAAACCTCTTCTCACCATCATCACGTCCGTACTTTTTATAAGACAATTAAATTCCACCAAACTATTGATTAAAACAAAGTTTGTAGTTTATATTCATTCATGTTTTGGCATCAAAGTTTATTAACATGTCGTCACAGATCTGAGTTTAGAATTCCAGCGATTGGGTGTTGCCTTGAAATACGAGGGAACATATTATACCATCTCGGCTTTAACGCCTTCTGAAGCTTTCACCAGGAAGTATCTGGCTTTCCACTTAAATGCCCTAGAATATGCCCTTAATAATTCCCTAGCCACATCGGATGCCGTCCCTTCATCCGCAATTATCACACTTGCCCCTCCAAAGCCAGTTCCCGTTAAACGGGCACCATAAGCCCCAAATTCCAATGCTTTTCTCACGATATAATCCAGCTCGCCGCAGCTTACATGGTAATTTTTCGCGATATCGCCATGTGCCTCAACTAAAATCCTTCCCAGCTCCTCAATATCCCCCTCCCTCAGCGCATCCCTTGCCTTCAAAACTCTCTCATTTTCCCTCAGTATATATCCAAACCTCCTCTTATGGATTGATGGAAGCCCTTTTAAGTCCCCCTCACACACATCCTTGGAGGATTCCTTCCCTGTGCGTTTTAGAACCTCCTCCTCTCAGCATATACAGAAGTTGCCAGCTTTCTCTTTATACCCGTATAAAAGACAATCACTTGGATATCTTTTGGTATGGGAACATGTTCGTACTTTAAACTTTTAGTATCCAGAAAGAGGCTTCCCACAGCATATTGCAAACGGATCCGCTATTCCACATGGCACCCCAACAAATTCATCTTCAGCTTTTTGGGCAAGCAGAGCCATCTTTTCTCGGGAGAGCTTCAATTTATATGCTTCATTTAAAAAAGCCGTTATTGAGAGTTCAAAACTTGCAGATGACCCTACGCTCATTAAAATGGTCGGAAAAAAGCTCTACAGTCTCAAAAGACTCTCCTCTAATTTTTGTGTAAAGATTTACCGCCATAGACATCACATAGCCCCGTGCATAATCCGTATGCTTGCTGAGCCATACTACATGTTATTAGGGCGATCGTTGGCTTGTAGAGGAGGGCAGCCAGACTGTTTTAATGCTAATGCCTTTGGTTATTACGTTGATGTGCTATTGGTGGAACTATTCTTGTTATCCCAACAGCAGCTAATGAGTAAGAAAAACGTTTTAAGGGCTTGTTCCTCTAAGAGTCTTAGGTGAAAGACATGCTGAGTTTGAAGCTCATTCGTGAAACTCCAGATGTAGTAAGAGCGGATCTTCTGAAGCGCGGGGAAATCGAGAAGCTCAAGTGGATAGATGAAATTTTAGAACTCGATGCAAAGTGGAGGGAGAATTTGAGACAGATAAATGTCTTAAGGAGAGAACGCAACAGGATAGCCGTGGAAATAGGCAAAAAGAAAAAAGCAGGATATGACGCCGGTGAACTCATGAAGAAAAGCAAAGAGCTTGCCAGCAGAATAGCGGAGATTGAAAAGGAGAATGACGCAATCAGGGAAAAAATCGACTATTATCTATGGCGTCTTCCAAATATAACACATGAGAGTGTCCCAATTGGGAAGGACGACAGTGAAAATGTGCCCATAAGGTTCTGGGGCAAAGCAAAGGTTTACAGGGAAGACCTGAAGAACTTTCTTGAGCAAAGCCAAGGAAAAATGGAGTATGAAATAATTGAATGGAAGCCAAAGCTTCATGCCGATTTGCTGCCGATCATAGATGGAGCAGATTTGGAGAGAGCGGCAAAGGTTAGCGGCGCTCGCTTTTACTATCTGAAGAATGAGCTCGTCATCCTGGATCTCGCCCTCATACGCTTTGCCCTTGACAGACTCATGGAAAAAGGATTCATAGTGATAAATCCTCCCTACATGGTCAGGAGCTTTGTGGAGAAGGGAGCGACAGTGTTTGATGATTTCGAGGATGTAATTTACAAAGTCGAGGGAGAGGATCTATATCTAATCCCAACGGCTGAACATCCTTTGGCAGGACTCCATGCCAATGAAATTTTGGATGGGAAGGATTTACCCCTCTTATATGCAGGTGTAAGCCCGTGCTTTAGAAAAGAAGCGGGAACTGCTGGAAAAGATACAAAAGGAATCTTTAGGGTTCACCAGTTCCATAAAGTGGAGCAGTTCGTTTATGCAAGACCAGAGGAGAGCTGGGAATGGCATGAAAAGCTCTTACAGAATGCGGAAGAGATATTCCAAGCTTTAGAGATTCCCTATAGAATCGTTAACATATGTACTGGTGATCTCGGATATGTTGCGGCTAAAAAATATGACATCGAAGCTTGGATGTGTGCCCAAGGGAAGTTTAGAGAAGTTGTGAGCTGTTCGAACTGTACAGAGTGGCAAGCCAGAAGATTAAACATAAGGTTTAGAGATAAAACAAATGAGAAGCCACGTTTCGTTCACACCCTTAACTCGACGGCAATAGCAACGTCAAGGGCCATAGTGGCTATCCTTGAGAACTTCCAAGAGGAGGACGGCACGGTTAGGATACCAAAAGTACTTTGGGACTATACGGGCTTTAAGGAAATACTCCCAGTTGAAAAAAGAAAGGCGTGATATGATTTTTACACTCTTTTTCTGCCAAAGATTCAAAAGGTGATGGATTATTGCGACTGATTTAAGTTTCCTGAGTGGCCGCTTACAAGCTCAAAACCAATATCAGCCCTATATGAGCGAGGTCTAAATTTGATGAGCTTGCGAAATACTGAAGGAAAATGGAATTGCTGGGATACACGTTTATACGTTTGATTCAAAATATGATGCTGTAAGATTCTTCGCACCCGCGGTTGGGGTTCCAGAAGACCCGGTAACGGGAACAGCAAATGCAGCCCTAGCGGGATATTTAAAATTCACCAATAAGCTCGTTAAAGAGGAATATTCCTTTGAACAAGGACATGCTCTAAATAGGGAAGGCGTGGTTCATGTTAAGCTCAAGGAGAATGAGATCCGGGTAGGAGGAGAGGCAGTGTGCATTCTTGAGGGAGTGCTAAAACTTTAGAAGAATTTTTGAGTGGCCGGCAGCGTCCCCGGCTTCCCGCCCCCTCTCGGAAGGCAGTACAACCGGGATCGCTGGCGGGCTTAACTTCCGGGGTCGAAACGAGTCCGGGTGTGGCCCCGCCGCT
>Ga0164310_10001236_pt1 | contig 14336 bp, 26 predicted proteins | sample GuaBasSedimGuay1_FD_121795 | JGI IMG/M metagenome (GOLD analysis project Ga0164310, IMG submission 121795) | Subseafloor sediment microbial communities from Guaymas Basin, Gulf of California, Mexico - Guay1, Core 4569-9, 0-3 cm | ecosystem: Environmental > Aquatic > Marine > Hydrothermal vents... | reverse complement strand
ATCTTATAATCAGTATTGATATATCCTAATTATTCTGTTGTTTATATTGATTCTATATAAGAAAATTGCACAAAAAAAGAGTTACATTTCTGTAACCTTTTCTTATATGGAATTGTTATGAATAAGACTATTCAAAGTTTAGATTTATTTTGTTTGCGTTTAGTTGGTGGAAATTTTCTAAAGTTATACTAAACATTCTATATTTTGATGTTGTAAAATTTAATGCTTTTTTTATTGCATTTTGGCACAGTGTTAAATCTCTTGAATTTTTTTGTTCATAAATCCCTTTTTCAATTATGGTTTTTTGTATTTTCATACCATAAAGTTTTACTTCTTGTGTATCTTTATGTATTTTGATACCATCAAAGATATTAATGTATGCGTCTTGTTGTCCTTTGCTTTGATTGCTTTGTGTTTCTTTGTTTTGGTTATTAATAAAACTTGTTGTTAGTTTGTTTACAGCCTTTTCAACTAATTCCTTTGGGAACTTAACTAATTTAATTAAATTCTCAATATTAGCATTGTTTAACTTATCTAAATCTTTTACAATAGCATTTGGATAAGAAAAATTTACACCTACTGTATAACTCGCTTTTTCTCCTGCTTTGTTGGTATAGGTTATACCAACAAAAGACATTTTGTTAATTGTAACGATTAAAGATAAAACTTGTTTTGTTAAATTGCTTACTTGATTTTTCATAATGATTTGTTTTTGTGTGTGTTTATTGAATTATACGTATAGAGTTACATTTTGTTTCGTTTTTAATTAAAAACATTATTATTTAGAATAGTTTTAAATAAGAATAAAAGTGTAACATAGTGAAACTTTTTTGTAACCTTTGCGTAAACTCAGGCAAACAAACATATTAACAACCAAAACACAATATTATGAAAGCCAAAAAAAATAACTTAGTTAAGAAATACAATATGTCATTAATAATGACAAGAGCGCATAAGTTTAAGGATGAAATACCTATGAATGAAAGAACAGACGATACTTTTAGTAATTGTCTAAAAAAGTCATGGCATATAGCAAAAAATGGTATTAATAATAGTACATTTGACGAAGTATATAATAAGAACTATAGTAATGTTTATTATTATGTGAATTTTAAAATTAAAGATAGTGAGATTGCAAAGGATATAACTCAAGACATTTTTATTAAGTTACATAAGCATTTAGATAATTATGATGTTTATACTGCCAAATTAACTACATGGTTGCGAACCATTACAAACCATGCAATTATAGACTATATACGCTCAAAAGCGAATAAGAATAGTATGATGAATATTAGTGTTAATCAGTGTACTGATGATGATAATAAAGAATATTTACAGTTACCTGATAACAGCACAAAAGATGATACGATTGAAAATAATGAATTATTAGATAAATTAGCATTGGCATTTGACAACCTTAAACCAAAATACAAACAGATAGGAGAAATGTATTTTATACAGGAGTTAAGTTATAATGAGATTGCTAAAACATTGGATATACCAATGGGCACAGTTAAAGGCATGATTAACAGATGTCGAATGAAATTACAGGAGCAATTAATAAATGAAAGTGTATATTAATATATATAATGTTCAAAAAAGGTTGTAATTATTGCAACCTTTTTTAATTAAGAACGTATAATATAATAAATAACCAAAACAAACCGATATGAAAATTATTACAAAAGCAATCGAAAACGCATTTGCAAAGCAAGGCGACACAAGCCAAAAATCAATGTCCGAGATTAAAATAGTTATGAAACTTTTTGGTGGTGGTGCATTTACTTGGTACATCTACGAAAAACTAGATGATGATATTTACATGGCATTTGTTAATTTGGGTGATAATGAAATGGCAGAGTGTGGAACAGTATCAATGCAAGAGATAATGAGTATTAGATTTCCTCCTTTTGGATTAGGTGTTGAACGTGATATGTACTTCGAGCCATTGTCCAAAACGTTAGAGGATGTAATTAACACAGTTAAAAGTGGTGGACACGTATAAAAATTTAAGTTTTTAATTAAAAAGGTTGTAATTATTGCAACCTTTTTTTAGTTTGTACGTATAATTAAATATAAACCAAAACAAACCGATATGAAAACATTTAAAACATTTTTACCTGTATTCACAGGATTTTACAACACAATATTTGAATCAGATAATGAAGATTATGAGATTCAAGATATTAATTCACAGCGAGAAACTAAGGGATTAGAACCTATTAGTTTTGATGATTGCACTTTTGATTATAAAGGTTATCACGAAACAGTTAGTCAGGAATGTACAGAATACATTGAAAAGGAATTAAAAGACCTTAATATTGTATCTAAAATTGAATTTGAAGCATTGTACAGCCCTAGAGAGTATAATTTTCATAATGATAGTATTAATATCAATATACATTTATCAGAGGACAATCATAAAGAAATAAAGAAATTTCTTTATAATAACCTTGAAGACTACAAAGAATATTTAAAAGATAATTATACTTCTTGTAGTGGTTTTGTTTCATTCTTCACTAATACTTTTGAGGGTTGGCAAGAACTAACAAAAGATTTTACTGAATATTCAGATAAGCTGCATATCTTAGGTTCAATATTAGATTTTATTTGTTATCTAAATGAAATTAATGCAGGTACTATGTATGAAAGTTTAGATACAAGAGATGTTTATGCAAGTAATTACAATGAATTAATTGAGGGATAAAAATTTAAGTTTTTAATTAAAAAGGTTGTAATTATTGCAACCTTTTTTTAGTTTGTACGTATAATTAAATATAAACCAAAACTTAAAACCAATGACAAAAGTTAAAACAGTAGTTCGACCATTAAATCAGATTGCACAAGAAATTGTAAAAGATTGGAATAAAGTTTATTTCGGGGCACAACCTTATTTGACTGCAATGTTAACACTAAATGGTATTGATGAACATTATTATCAAGACACAGCACAAAGCATTGTACTATACTTCTTAGCAAATGCAGGTACTTGGAGAGGCGAAACTGCACGCAGAGTTAAAACAGAATTAAACACAATGTGCAAGTAATAAATCAATGTACAGAGATAAAAGGGATAATTAAATTATCCCTTTTTTTATTACATCAATGTCCATATTTAACACTGATTTTGTAACAAGCACTAATATTAAACGTATAACAAATATAAGTTAAAAATAATTAAAATTAATTGATTATGAAGACTAAAAGATTTGGATAATATAAGTTTTGTTTTGGTATGTTTATATGTTAATTCCCTTGCGTTTGGTTTCGCAGGGGATTTTTAATTAAAAATCAATGTACACTGTAACCTTTTTAATCTGAAACCGTATAATAAGTATAAACCAAAAACATAAACCACAATGAAAACGCAAGTAAAAAGTACGTATCCGTTAGTAAGCTCAATGGTAGAAACTAACGACAATGGCAAATTTTCAACTCTTAATTTTGATATGTTTACTACATTAGAATATAACAGGGGCGAAGATTTAGGTATTGATAATAATCGTTTAAGTAAGTTTAGAAAGTTATATAAATGTGATGACTATTTTAGTGATGAGTTACATTTATTTGTTAATAGGGCAATGGAAGTTATTGACGGTCATCATAAACTTGCTTTACATAAATGGTTATTAACTCAAGGCATTGAGTTACCAATTAATTTCACTATCTTAACACAAGCAGAATATAACGAAGGTACGTTATTACAAAAAATTGGTGCAATTGCTAGACGTAATTCAATTACTTCAAAGTGGGATAATAAAGCACATTTTAATGTAGCTTTTAAATTAAAAGTGCCATTAGCAATTGCAATCCAAAATATTAAAGCTGAGTATTGCACAAAATATAATGCTGATTCAAGAATGATAACACCCTCACGTATATTTGCATTATTAAAATCTAACAAATATTGGTTGAATAGTGGATTAGTTTCTGTTGAGGATTATGATGATGAAAGTTTAATCGAAATTATGCACAGTGATAAATTTAAAAAAGAATTTGAATTTATGATTAAAATGATAAACAATATTACTGAATGGAATAAAGTTTATTTAGCTACATCAAAAATAATTCCTTTTAATATGATTCGTGCAATCATGCCAATGATTTGGGACAATATGTTAAATATGGATAAATTTATGGATTATGTTGATTCAAAAGAATTTCATTTAAGATTTAAAGGTGTTTCAAATACTGTTCACGGTTGTTCAGTATATGCAAAAAACTTTTTAAAGAAAATGATGCAACAATATTAATAATGTACAATATAAAAAAGGTTACTATAATAGTAACCTTTTTTATATTTTATCGTATTATAAGTATGAAAAAAAATAACACTAATAATAGAAGTAACGATTTTGAACAACAAACAATGCAACTAATAAAATCAATAGGCAATGTTCATATTGTTCACGAAAATTTAAGTCGTATTGGTATTAAAATTATTAAAGAATCTAATAAAGATAATATATTATTTACTGATGCAGGGTCAATATATTTAACTGATTTTGGTAACCAAAAAAGAACTGAATTTGTATATCATAATCTATTAAATAGATTAAATTGGCGTATTGAATGTAAAGCAAGAAAACATAAAAATACTGTTAAGTTAATTAGTGATATATTATATCCTTTAAATTTTGTAAAAAATATTGATGAAGATTTATTTTGTTTAATCTTAAGTGATAATCTTGATATACCTTATATCACAAATCAAATATCACAAGCAATTAAAGAAAAAAATATTAAACATAAAGTTTGGTATGGTACATTAAATCAATTTACCACAATGTTCAAACAGAAATTAAATTAGTTTTAATTAAAAATACTTTACAAACCTCGTAACATTTACGGGGTTTTTTCGTATAACAAGTATAAACCAACAAACCAAACCAATGACAAACTTTAACCTACCGATTGGAAAATCAATAAATACATTTCCTCCATCAAATTGAAATCGAATTACTAAGGAATATTATAACTTTTTAGTTGGCGAAATTAATAGAGGTACTATTTTTATGGCAGTATGTAGAATTGAAAATAATATCTTTGGAGTAATATCATATTTTTTAATATCACAATTATAACTAATACAGACAAACCACCATGAAACCATTATCAACAAAAACAGAATTTTCATTTTCAATCGAAAGAAAATTCATAAATCTAATATCTGATTCTTTTGCAGGTGGATTATTTGAAAAATTAGATATTAACTATGGTAAATTAAATCATAATATTTTAGGTACTTGCCATGTTAAATATAGTCTTAGCACTTCAATACAGAAAAAATCACTTAATCAAATCAATGATAAATTAATTACTAAGTTAAAGGCAAATCATAAAAATATTTTCTTTACAAGAATTGCCGAAGCAAAAAAAGAAATCAAAGAAATTAAAATTAAAACAATGTTAACTTTTACCGAAACAATGACACCACAAATATAATTAATTGTAACATTTTTAATTACAAATCGTACTATTAGTACAAATCTAACAATAATTATAAACCAACAAACCCAAATCATGGAATATCCAAACAAAACATATGTCTTAGATAAGATTGTCGAAATGATCATTGGGAATGTAGTTATGAAACGTAAACATATTGTTATGGTTGCTGCAAAAAACGAAGAAATAGCAGCGCAATATCTTAGAGATAAATTAGGTTTTGAAGGTCATGAAAATGAATTAACTTGGTTAATGAATACTAACCATACTACTATGTACGACCAAACAGGAACTAAAGAATTGAATGTACAGGCAAATATATTGTACAACAGTGTAACTATGATAGAAAACTAATTGTAATAATTATAGTTTCTTTTGTTGTAACATTTCCAGTTTAATTTACGTATAACTATTATAAACCAACAAACCAATGTACTGCTACAAGAAATTAGTGAACAATTAAAAGAATATTATTTTAACTTAACTAATCCCGAAGACGAATTTGAAAGTTTATCTTATGAACAAAATCAAAATTTAAGTATAAGCGCATATTAACATTAAACCACATTGTTCGTATAATATAATGTACCAAAAACATAAACCGATGAAACTCATACTAATTAAAACACAAAATTACGATTTTAAACCTTATGGTTTCTTTATCATAAAGTTTAGAACAAGACAAGGGCACTTACCTAATATAATCCCTTTCGATGAGTTACACATGAATAATAATACTACAATGCCTTTAACTGATGAACAAGACAAAGCAGTTATTAAGGAGATGAAGAAATACAAGACGGATATCTTTGTTGACAACTACGGTAACACATTTTATACAAGAGCAGGAAATGGATTCACGGAAGTCAGTCATAAAAAATTAGTAATGTACGGTAATGATGAAGCATTTAAACACGCTCTTGATTCAAAGTATGAAAAATATATAAGAGATTAAAATATTATTTGGTTTACATATGTTTTGGCTTATTTCCCCACGGGTGGTTCTGTGGGGATTCTTCATTTTAGATGTAACTTTTTTTAATTAAAAACGTATAATAAGTAAAGTAATATTAGGATATTATGAAAAAAGGAATTAAAATAGGGTATATTGTTAAAGTAAAAAACAGAGAAGGGATGGTTACCTATAAAAAGGATAATGATAATATTGGTATTAATTTCTATAATTACCATCAAATAATGCAATTTATAGGTAAAGATAAAACTGAAATAGAAAAGAGAGATTGGATTATTTTAATGGGTGTTGATGAGGTTTTTTGTAAAGAAGAAATAACTGAGATTGTAAGGAATAACGAAATTTATAAACAATCGTAACCTTTTTAATTAAAAACCGTATAATAAGTAAACCAACACACAAAATAATTATGGCACGCACAAATCGTTACAAACCAACAGAGAAACAAATGAGTGATAAGAAAAATTCTGGCTTCAGTAAGTCTAAACAAAGAAAAAATAAATCAGAACTCCGTGAAATGTGTAAATCATATTGATTTCCATTAGTAGTTAAAAATGTAGCATAATAGAAATAAAAGTATTAAACCCTGTAACCTTTATGGGGTTTTTTCGTATAACAAGTATAAACCAAAAACACAAACCAATGAAAAATTTAGAATTAAAAAACGGTCAAGAAGTTACTATTAATATTCCATTTACCTATACTATTGGGGAAGAAGGAAATTATAGTGGTAAAGAATTAAAAACAATTGAGGACTGTAAAGCAGAAGTTTTAGCAGAAATTGATGCCAATGTTTTAAATAGTACTGATGTAATGTTAAGTGTTGAAAACTTAACTGTAAATATCAAAGAAACTAAAATAGATGAAATACAACATATTATTCAGTGTTGGGGTGCAACAACAAGTTGTGAACTAGAACTTGATGCAAGCCCTTGTTTATCTTCAACAGGAACTAATAAGAATAATATTTCTATGTTAGTTGAGAAATTTAATCTTGCTGATGTAACAGTTGTTACTTATCACAATGAAACTGAAATCAATGAAACTGATATTCCTTATGAAGATTTAAGCGAAGATTTAATTTCTCAAATCTTAATGATTATGGAAAACTACGACTTGCAAAAAGATGAAGAAAATCAATAAATAATAATTTTTAAATCTGAAACCCTGTAACCTTTACAGGGTTTTTTCGTATAACAAGTATAAACCAATATACAAACCAATGAAAAAAGAAATTAAATTACCATGCTTCGGAATTATTGTTAATATTGAAGATGGTGCAGGAGCAATAAGTTCTACTGATTTAAAGACTGAACATAACAATGAAGAAGATGAACTTTATAATGCTGCAATGGATGGTATTGAAAGTATTATTATGGCTCATGCCTGTGCAGGAGTTGATATTGAAACACCAGAATATATTGAAGGTATTGAAACTGCTGTTAATGCCTGTGCAAATAATTTTTAATTAAAAACATAAAACCCTGTAACCTTTACAGGGTTTTTTCGTATAACAAGTATAAACCAAAAACACAAAACTAATGAAAACTCATAGAGTAGTATTCGAAATTGAAGTACAAGAAGAAACACCACTTGAAGCAGCAAAAAGGGTTCAAAAATGGTTACAAGACTCTAGTTCTAATTGGCAATTCTATGTTCAAGAAGATGACGATAGTACAATTCTTAGTATTGATTTAGATGAAGACGAAAGTTGTGCTGTTCTTAATGCCGATAATTATATACCAATGATAAAAAACTAAAAACATGAAATCAATAATCGTAAAGAATTTAAAAATCCAATTCGATAGTTTCGATGAAGGAGCAGATATGCACACAGCAACAGCAACACTTGATGATATTAACGCTGTATTGCAAGAAAGATTCCCTGATATTAGTCCTCAATTATTTGTTGGAGAAGTACAACCAGAAGATATTGAAATCGCAGACCAAGAATAAAACCTAATTTTAATTAAAAACCCTTAGAGATTTGAAACCTTTAAGGGTTTTTTTCGTATAATATGTATAAACCAAAACCAAAAATCATTATGTTAGTAATGACAAAAAAGAAATTCAAAGAACATTGCGACTTAACTCATGTTTATGGTCGTGGAGCATCAAAAATCAATTCAATTTATTTTGATTGGAAAGATAATGAAAACGGAAAAGGATTTAAATATGCCGTTGCTACTAGTATTGAAAATGGAACTAAAGCAGAATTATTTAATGACTTCTATAATTGGGTGTGTAAAGAAATTACTCTACCTTATTGGATTTTTTCTAAATATGCTAAAGACGATACCCAAAGATTTAAAGTACCTATCACATTTAATAATTTAAATTGGAATTAAGATATGAGCAAAAGTAAACTAGTTGTTAGTAAAGAAACATTCTTAGTGATGTTACAGGGTTTAATTAAAACAGGTGTAATATTTGAAGCACAAGAAGTTGAAGAAGTAATTGAAATCAGTTTTACAGGAGGATATTAAATCATGATTAAAATATATTTTTAATTAAAAACCCTGTAACCTTTACGGGGTTTTTTCGTATAATAAGTATAACCAAAACACAAACCAATGAAAATTACAAACGAACAGATTAACGATTTAGTTGTATGTGCCTTAGAAGGTGGTATTAACTATTGGTGTAATGATGCAACTGTAACAACACAACCTATTGGAACATATGAATATGCTTCTGATGTTATTAGTATGGACGGTATTATAACTATTACAGATGACTGTGGAAATAAACACGAACTCAATAAAGAGAAATTTCTCAAAGGCATTGAGAAAGCAATGAAAAATTACGACTACGAAACCTTTGAAGAATTATTTGATAATCACGATGAAGAAATCACAGACGTTATTATACAATACGCAATATTCGATGAAATAATTTATGGATAATAAATAAAGAAAAAGGTTGCAGAAATGCAACCTTTTTCTTTTCTTTTCGTATAATAAGTAAGAAAGGCAGGGTACAACTTGGGAGCAGTAATCCAATCCTGCCTGTTAGTCTGAGTTTAGAGCGGTTCTAAATAACAGGTAATTGAAACAATTTTTAATTAAGAACGTATAACAAGTATAAACCAATACACACAAACCAATGACACAAAAAATTCTTATTGCAGTATTTTTATTATTAAACCTTTCTTTTACATTAATGACAATTATTGATATTGGAAAACATTTAATTGAATATAAAGTTAATAATAAAATAGTAAATTGTTTTAATATTCATATTGAAATTATTATTGTCTCTGTTCTATGGTCAATATTTTATATATTAAATCATTTAGATGTTTTTAATTAAAAATGTAACAAATATATTTATATAACGTATCATTATCATAAACCAACACATAAATCTATGTTAAATTTTACAACAATTTCACAAGCAAAAAAACAAACTAAATTATCTTATTTAGGTACTATTAATAGTAGTGCAAAGATAATGAAAAATCAAAAGTATAGTCAACAATATACTTATGCAATTTATTTAGCTCCTGCCAATACAAGCGGTTATAATGTATGTTCACACAGTACAAAAGAATGTCGTTTAGGTTGTTTAGCTACAAGTGGCAGACAAGCAATTGAAATTTTTAGTGGTATTGATAAAATTAAGAATGCTAGGATAAAAAAAACAAAACTTTTTCATGAGCATCAAGAATATTTTATGCAATGGCTAATTGCTGAAATAAATGCAGGTATATGCAAAGCAGAAAAAGATAATTTTTTCTTTTCTGTTAGATTGAATGCTACAAGTGATATTGATTGGCAGCATATTTATTATGGTGGTAAGAATATCTTTGAGATATTTCCTGATGTTAATTTTTATGACTATACTAAAAATCATAATAAATTCGATAATAAACCTATAAATTATCACTTAACATATTCATATACAGGTAGAAACTGGAAACAATGTAAAGTATTACTTGAAAAGGGTTTTAATATTGCAATGGTTTTTAATGCAAAAAAAGAAAGCGAATTACCATTGGAATATAAAGGTTTTAAGGTTAGTAACGGAGATTTAACTGATTATCGTATTGATGATGCAAAAGGTATTATTATTGGCTTAAAATGGAAACGTATTGCCAATAGAGAAGCAGAAAAGGAAATTTTAAATTCATGCTTCGTAGTTAATTGTGATTGGAAAATTGAACACAGTAAAAAGAATGTAAATGTACTGGAATCAGTATAAATATAATCAATTGGCTTGTATGTAATGTACAAGCCAATTTTTAATTAATAATACATATTGTTTAACCAACACACAATGATTATGTCACATCAAGACGAAACTATTAAACATTGGAATACTGAATGCTCAAAACATTTAGTGGGTAAAACTATTAAGAATGTTCGTTATATGAATAACAAAGAACTTGAACAACATTACTGGTATAAACGTCCTTTAATTATCTTTTTTACTGATGGCACTTATATGTATTCAAGTGCCGATGATGAAGGTAATGATGGTGGTTCATTATTCTGTTCTATTGAAGGATTAGAGGTAATACCTACTATATAATATACACAAACTATGCGGTGAAAAGAATGATTAAACGACTTAAATTATGCGGTGATTAAAGAAGGTGATGTTATTAAATGATAATATATTATTAAGTCTTTAATTAAAAATCAAAACATACAGATATGGCAAACATTAAAGAAGAATTACAAAAGGTTTATGACTATTGTACTGAACTCTATTCCGAGAGTGGAGCAACAGCAGTTCAAGATCATGTTATAAAAGAACAAAATGCTTGTAATCCATTGTACGAAGATGTAAAATATAAGGATTGTACGCCTTGTGATACAGGACAACCAGTACTCAATGGTATCTGTTTAGTATGTGGTAGTAATATTTTACCACATATAGGTAGAAAAGTTACAACCATAGGAGAAATCCGTGAACTAATATCTAACCTTGATAACAAAGATATTGCCGTGTTAGAGGCTTGTGATGAAGACGGAGAGGTTGAAGACCTTTATCCAATGTACGTTGATGTAATTGAAGGTATTGAATTAAGAGATGGCACAGTTGGTAATGAAGTAAGATTCTGTCAAATGCCTAATGCTAACAAAGATACCAGAGATAAGCAACCAATTATTGATGCTATTCTTACTCAACATATTAGTGATGGCGATACTACTGTATTAAATGAACTATTAAAGTTTGTTCCTACTGAAATATTAATTCACGCACTTCCAGAACAACAATGGAAGAACTTTAATAAGAAAGGATAATTATGAATAAGATAGAAGAATTCGCAGTAGCAATGTCCGTTCTCTTATATGAAATGAGAATAGAGTCTGACATTATGAATACTCTTGTAACTCCAACAACTAATAACGAAGTGCCTGCATCATATGTTAACCTAATCATTGATGACGATGAACATGCACATAAGATAAGACACTTAATTAAAAATGATATTATTAATTATTTAGAGCAATGTCCAGACGATTGGAAAGATGATAAAGGTGAATACGAATATCAAACAGATGTTTATGATTACTCAGGTCATGTTGATTCTTATGTTGAACAATTGTACGAAGACACCAAAGAAACAAAAGATGTTTGAGTTTGTCCTGATTGTGGATCAGATAATGTACAAGCAAAGATGTTGGTGAATGTTAATGACAATAATGTTTGTGGTGAAGCAATGGAAGACGATGATAAATATTATTGTGAAGACTGTAAAGAACATAATGGTAAAGTATCTAAGGAAACCATGATGCCGAGAAAAAACTAATTGGTTTTCAAGTTAATATGATTGATGGTATTGGTCATATAGTTATGCATCCTGATATGGATGCGAGTTTTTGTATCTATAATTTAGAACAAGCACGTTCAATAATGATGAATAAAAGTTATGGTGAATATAATGAATTGGTTACAATCTGGACAGATGATATCGAAGAACCAACAATGATGTTCGAAGGCGATATAAGATAAGAGAATGTACTATTAATTAAAAACCCTGTTATTAACTTAGCGGGGTTTTTTATTGCATATTAAATATATTATCTTATCTTTACATCTGTGAAATTGGAATTTCTATAATCCCTGCTAAATCTTTAACCTAGAGTAGCAGGGATTATTTTAATTAAGAATGTCCAGTTACCATTGTCCAGAACTAAACAAATCTGTTTACTTTTATTGTAACCTTTTTAATTAATAATCGTATAATAAGTAAAGAAAGGGGTTCGTAACATTATTGTACGCAGAGGGTAGACTCCGACCTACATGAATGTACGACTATTTAGAATGATTATACATAAGCATTGTACGGTAATATATTTGTAACATATTGTCCAGACATGCGTATAAGAACTGTAACCAACACACAAACACTATGAATACAAATTGGAGTCAACCTAATACAAATATACTTGCAGCAATGAACTCATTAAGAGGTGCACTAGCATCTGGACATAAAGCCAGACTAATAAGATTAATGAATGAAGACTGTGCTTATCCTATTAAAATAAATCACAAGTACGACATGTCTCAGGACTTCCGTACTTATGAATTTAGTAATGGTATGTTACAGACCAGAGAAGAAATTGCCTGCGATACCATGAAATCAGACTTCGAAAAATACCTTAGTCTTAATTATAAAACATGTTACGGTACACGAGAAGCCAAAAATAAATATTATGAAACTGGTAAACTAAATCCAGATAATTTCAAAGGCTGGGGTTGCAGTCATCTGGTTAAAATCGAAGACATTATTAGATTCTATGTGTCAACAGGAAATCAAAAACGTGCAGACCTATTTAAACATTATCTAACTACTGAACCCGATGACAGACATTTTTATGATAACTTTAGACTAATACAAAACGATAAAAAATTTAGCATAAAGAAATTTAAACATAAACTCTGGGTAGTTGAATTATTGGATAACAATAGCAAAGAAAAGATTAAAGTGCCATTCATGGTTCATATCCTTAACGTACTCGCTTATCCTCTGAAATTTATACCAAAGAAAAATATTCTAAGAATGGATGAATATAAATGTGTATCATATAGAATAGGAGCAGTGACTAATGGTTTTGCAATAGAATTCCATGTACCAAAGAAATTTAGTTTTAAATAATACTACGAAAGTCCTTCTACCGAAAGAAGGCAAAATCAAATAATCAATCCATCTGTGTGTTTGGTTTATTATATAGATTGATTATTAATACTTAAACTGTGGGCGTGGTTTCCCACAGTTTATTTTTTATACGCAAATTGCGTTACGCATTAAATATAATATTGTCCCATTTATTTAATATATTCGAGACAATATAATTTATAAACATTCTAAATTATAATTTTTTATATTTTAGGTTTTGACAAAAAAATAAAATTAACAAAGTTGCGTGTGTGGGGCATACATTCCTACCATTTTCACCCACAATGACCCATTTCTACCCACAATATATTTAATCTAATAATGTACACCGTTTAACGTCCTGATAATCAACACTGATATTATAATATAAAAAGGTACAAAAAACTATAAATATATATCATTAAAGTACACTTAAACCGAGTTATAGTACACATAAACGTTACTAGTTTTCATAACTCATTGTACACTAGTGTATTGTCCGTTTACTAATGTACAACAAATATGTTTTAGTAATGTCCGACTTCTGATTATTTTCTCTATGGTTTCAGAGATTATAATTGTAACCTTTTCAGTTATTTTTCGTATTAGTAAATAGTATTAAGAAATAATCATACTTATGAAAGAGATAAAAGGAATTCAAGGGCACATTATATTATTATGTAAGAATCATTATAAATTTGATGATTTGGTTATAGCATTACGAATGCTCTGGGCAATTAGATGTGGTTATGACTATGATAAGAATGATAAATCAGTAGACCGATATATTGCCAATAATTT
>Ga0164310_10001234_pt1 | contig 14345 bp, 20 predicted proteins | sample GuaBasSedimGuay1_FD_121795 | JGI IMG/M metagenome (GOLD analysis project Ga0164310, IMG submission 121795) | Subseafloor sediment microbial communities from Guaymas Basin, Gulf of California, Mexico - Guay1, Core 4569-9, 0-3 cm | ecosystem: Environmental > Aquatic > Marine > Hydrothermal vents... | reverse complement strand
AAGATAATGATACGGCGACAATGACCATTAAATTTGGGGACATACCTAAGGGAATGAATAAAACATATACTGCAGCGTTTGCGATAGTGAATGAAGAAGGTTTCCCTGTAAATATTACAGGTGTATCAGTGAGTGGAACAGGAGCAAGTTTCATAAGAATATGGCTCCATGCTGATCCAACTGTCGATGCAACGAGCGAAGCTGCAACTGCCAAACTCTTGATCTGGGATGGCTCAGCATCACAGGGCTATTGGATTCTTGATACAGGAGACATGGATAATTCAACAATGGAAACAACTTCCACACCTTGGGATACAGACGATAATATCAGATATGCCGCTGGCACACCATCTGCAATAAATGGCTCAACAGATTTTGTCTGGGTGCAGATTTCCATAGATACAAGCGGAGCAACAAAAGGCACAACATATACCGGCTCGATAGAATTCCAGTTTAAGGCAGAAACGTAATGGGGCTTAGAAAAAAGATACTGCTGCTGCTTGCCATTGCAATTATATTGGCAGCTATAGCGGCGCTGCTGACGCTACCATGAAAAAGAAGTTGGCGACCGTTGCCATCCTTTCTCTTATTCTATTATTTTGTAGTAGCTTTTTTTCATCCCGTCTTTTTGCGAATGAAAATGCGGTGTTGGGAACCAATTATATTTTTTCCATTCCAATCACATATGCCGTGCGTTTCAGGGGGGATTTTTCTGCTACAGTTGCAAGGGAAGGAAAAACAAATGAAGTTCATTCTTACTACTTCACAGCACTGAATAGCGAGGTTAGCATAGGAATATATGATGGAGATGGATTCAGAATAAGAGTGTATAATTCAACAGGTGTTATTATCGACTCTTACGCAACATCTTCCGATTCATGGGATTATTTTAACTTTTCAAGCGCTCATGGCAATTACACATTAGAGATAATCGAAGATTCTTGGGGATATGCCAATGGGAATTATTATGGGCTAGAAATAGTTGGAACAGACAGAATTTTTATGAATGAAAGTCAGTCAACTCTTTATCCAGGATATTCTCCTCCTGGCAATTATTATGGGAGTAATGATGCAATGATTCTTGGAAGAGGGGCAGAATTTTCTGCATATGAAACATACGAAATTCCTACAGACGGCAATTTCAGCTTTGCGATATATGATGGAGATTATATTGCAGCATTGGTATATTCTCCTTCTGGCAGTTTTTATGGCACATTTGTTGCATCATCAAACAATACATGGGATGTTTTTGCTGTAAATGGCACGCTACCTGGAAACTGGAAAATAATACTTTTCGATTTAAGGGGTATAAATGATTATCCAACTGGAGGCAACTTTTACAGAATAGCAACAGATGAAGCTGGCATATATGTCACCAATGAAAGTCTATCCAATATAATTAGTATATACGACTTTTCCTCAAATGCAGGAGTAGATAAATATGCATATAGATGGCAGGTAAATGCGTTTCCACCTTCCACTAATGATACCCCCTCTGTTGAGTTTACCTCCTTACAATATCAGAATATCTTTTATGATGATGGCACCTTCCAAACTGATATAGCAGCAATAGGTTTCTACGCAGCGCATCGCTTTGTCCTCACTTTGAATGAAAGCTCTGATGAAATTGCACTATTACATATATTATGGAATGGAAGAGGGAGACATTTACTTACGCCAGGCGCAACTATACTTTTGTGGAATTATACCGCAAGCAAATATGATGCATTGGCCATGAACAGTATAGCAAGCGAAGACACACTGGAAGCATATGTAATAAATTCATCAAATTATATTCGTAACGGAAAACTGATTCTGCTTGTGGAGCAGAATTCTTATACAAGGAGAGTATGGAGGTGGACTCTCTATTCCATAATTGATACAGACTATATCATGGTGGAGGTGATAACAAAATGAATATGAAAAAGGTGATTGGAAACATCGCTTTCATTGCAGTATTTCTCATTATAATAACAAGGTTTATCACCATATTTAATGGGGTGCCCTATCCAATGAATATTATTTCCTCTTCCTCAATGAAACCGAGTTTGCATGAAGGAGACATTGTAATCTGGATGCCCTGCAAAATCGAAAATATCAGGGAAGGAGATATAGTTGTCTATAAAAGTGTTTATGGCAATCTTATCATTCACAGAGTCGTGGACATTAAAGATGGAAAACTCATTACAAAAGGAGACGCGAACAATTATACAGACCAGGCGGGCCCGCATATACCCGAGCCCATGGTATCTGAGAAAAATCTTTATGGAAGGGCAATAATGATTGGTGGTCAGCCCTTAAAAATACCTTTCATCGGCTATTTCTGGATTTATTTGCAAAAAGCCATCGACAAAATGGCCACTCCAATTAACTGGGGTAAACCGCAGCCAGCATTACATTATCTGATATTTTTTCCCTTTATATTTTTCCTGACCATTTTGATGGCATATCTTATAATATGGCTTCCAAATGGCAAAAGCTTGAAAGAAAAGCTACACGACTTGATTTTTGGTCCAGAAAAAATAACAGTCAAAAAGATGATGGGATACATTTTCTCCTTTTTTATTCCCTTCCTGCTGCTCACATCATTTTTTGCATATGATAGCATTGCTCTTGAAGAGCATAAAAACAAGGTTGTGGCCGGCATCCCAGTGTACAATCCTTCCTTGCTTCCAGTAAGAGGAATAGTTTTTGTAGAAGGAAATAAAAACATAACAATGGACAGCAATATATTTGCCATTAAAAGCGGAGAAAGAAAAGAAATTGGGGTAACATATGCCAAAGATATTGGAGGAAAAGTTTTTGTTTATTCTTCTCCTTACTGGATGTTGCTTCCAGAAAAAGTTATTGAATACTTCTATAATATAAATCCGAGGGTATGTATTTTATTTTCCTCATTGCTCTCCTCACTTATAATGTCATTGATCACACTCCTGTTACTCATATTTTCATCTATAATTATAGAGAAATTCCATCTTACAGCAGCGTATATGCCTGCTGTTACAATGAGACATTATCCAAGATTCCTTTTCTTGTATCGTGGTTTTACCGCAATAAAAAACAAAATTAATAAAGTAGAGGAAAAGATTAGAAATATGCTACTATGGGTGAACACGATTAACAAAAAGGCAATTTTTACCCCATTGATAACCATCCTTTTCATTCCTCTTCTTTTTGATGGTATAGGAAACCTCTTCCTAACGGCATTTATTTCCTCCATAGTTATTTCTATTCTTTTATATCATTTAGGCTGTAGATTTAAAAATGAGTTTGCTTTTGCCTCCTTAATTTCTTCATGTATCTTATCTCTTGTTTTTACAACTAGAATGATGCTCTTTTTAGAGGATGGGGCATTCATCCTTTTCATGCAGTATCTTTCGATATCTTTTATTTTGATTATTATTCTTTTCATAGTAAACTTTATGACGATGATGGCGTTTGTGACGATATTGCATCGCGTGAGGGAAAAAATCGACCCCGCTGCTTTGCTGGAGGTGTGTGACATATGAGTATTTATTGGACAATCCGGAAATTCTTCATATCCATCAAAAGGAAAATAAGATTCTGGATAGATGTATCTAGACGGAAAGAAAAGAGAATTATTGGTTTACCTGTCTATTTTGAGGATACCGGGGAAAGAGTTGGGGTTGTGAAGAAAATAGTGAGAAATAGTTTGGGGGAGGAAATAGGATACGAAATTGAGGATGAGATGGGTAAAACATTTTATTTCCCATCGGATGCGTTTGAAAAAACCAGAAGAGGGTTAATTTTTGCTCCTTTGTGGTATTCAGAAGGATTGAAACTTGTGGCTGAACTGGAGGCAAAAACCAAATTGCCGGATGTGCATGAATTTCTTTTGCACGGGGCAAGCAAAGATGAGGTATATAGGGCGATAGAAGCGAAGTATCCAGAAGTAAGAAAATATGTTGAGGAAGTGTTGTTATTGAAAGAAGCGCTGATTAAAAGAATAAATGATTTGGAAACAAAAATAATCACGTTGAGGAAGGAATTGGTGGAGCTATCTGGGAAGAGATTGCTTAAGGAGATAAGCAGAAAAGAGTTTGCAGAGAAAGTTATCGAGGCTAAAAGAGAAATAAACATTGCAGAAATAGGCATTAAAAGATGCAGAGAATTATTGTTGAAAATAGACAGCATACCATTTTTACCATCCACCCTTATGGAAGAGGAATTATTGCCATTAAGAAAAATCTTGCATAATATACCTATAAATGTTGTTATACTTGATGAAGAGGGGAGAGTTAAAAGTGCAAATGAGCACATAAAAGCAAATTTTGGATATGAGATGGAAGAAATGAAAGGGAAATTATTCACAGATTTTGTTGCTGCGAAAGACAGAGAAAAAATAAAGGAGGCAAATGAAAGAATATTTATGGGGAGCGAGAGTGAGGAAGTGGAGTTTGAATTTGTAGATGGCTATGGTGTGCATCATATACTTTATGGGCGATTTACAGGAATGGAGAGAGAAGGCGGAAAGATCAGCATTCTTGCATTCCATTCAAAAGAAGAAGAAAAGGGATTAAGAAAGATTTTTTCAGAAAGAGTTGCACATCTCTTCCTCAATCCTCTCTCCATAGCTCAAGGGTATTTGCATCTACTTGGAGAGGAAAAATATGGCGAATTATCAGAGGAACAGAGGAAACAGCTTCAAGCGATTGAAAAGAGTTTGAGGAGAATAGAGAAGCTTGTAAGAGAAACTATAAAATTAAAGCCCTAAAGCATATACCATCAAATTAAAAATATTTATAAGCAATAGAATATTTCCAACGCATGTATTATCTAGTTAAAATGGAGAACACAATACGAATCCCTCCAGCTTATATTGGCGAAGATTTGGATGAAGTTAGCGAAAAAATAGTAAAGGAAACTTTCGAGGGGACAATGAACAAAGAATATGGTTTAATTGTTCTTACAAGAGATGTTAAGAGGATAGGAGAGGGCTATATTTTGCATGGAGATGGGGCAATATACCAGCAGGTGGAATTTGAAGCGTTGACATTCAAGCCAGAAATGCATGAGGTTGTTGATGCAATTGTTTGTGATATAGTTGATTTTGGCGCTTTCTGCCATATTGGGCCCTTAGATGCTTTACTCCATAAAAGTCAGATTATGGATGATAAGGTTGTTATCGATACAGAAAATAAGAGATTGGAGGGTAAAGAAACAAAAAAATCGCTCAAAGTAGGAGATAAAATAAGAGTGAGGATAGTTACTGTATCATTAAATGAGATGAATCCAAGGGAAAGCAAGATAGGTTTGACAATGCGTCAGCCTGGCTTGGGGAAAGAGGAATGGAAGGAGAAAGATAAGGAAAAGAAGGAGGAGAAGAAATGAAAGCCTGCAGAAAATGTCATGTGCTCACAAACAAGAGTATTTGTCCATATTGTGGAGAGCCGACATCAGAAAGATGGCAGGGATATCTTATAGTTATCGATCCCAAGAATTCACAGATTGCAGAAAAAATGAAAATAAAGATGCCAGGAAAGTATGCATTGAAGGTTAGATGATGTATGTGTTGCCAGATGAGAAAAAAGAAGAGTTAAGAAAGCCGCTTGGCAGGGTTGTTAAAGAAATAGGTAAGGAAGAGATAAAAGGAAAGGTGGTTAGCGTAGGAGATATGGTTACAATGGTTTTGCAGAAAAATGGAATAATTCCAGATATTGCCGTCGTTGATTACAGAATCGAGAGAAAGGAATATAAAGGGGAAAGATTTCATGCTGAAGAGATAATAAAAGTCAGAAATCCTGCTGGGATGATAACAAGAGAGCTATGGAATGCAATAGCCACAGCCTATACAAAGGATAAGTCAATACTAATAGAAGTAGAGGGCGAGGAAGATCTGGCTGCCTTGCCAGCGATATACCTGGCCCCAGACAACACAACAGTAATATATGGCTTACCATCTAAGGGAATGGTAGTGGTTGAAGTAGGAGAAGAGGAAAGAAAGAAGGTGGGAAATTTCCTTAAAGAAATAGAGGGATAAAAATGGAGATAGAAGTCGAAAAGAGGAGAGAAAATAAGTTGCTCGAAAGAGAAGAGATAGAGTGCATAGTCAAATACGAAGGAGCAACACCGCCGAGGAAAAAGATTAAAGAGGAACTGAAAAACGCACTGGGACTTAGTGGTTACATAGTAATACACAAAATAGAGCCATTTTTTGGAATGATGCAGGCAAGAGTTTATGCAAAAGTATACCCTTCAGAAGAGATAGCAAGAAAAATAGAAGAGGATTATATCTTAAAGAGAGAAGCAGGCGGAAAGAAGGCGGAGCAACCTCAGCAACAGCAGCAGGCAGAAGCAGGAGGCGAGGCAAATGAATAAAAGAGAACTTTATGAAATAGTTGATGGAAAATTGGTAAGGAAAAGAAAAGAATGTCCAAAGTGCGGACCCGGCGTTTTCATGGCAGAGCACAAAGACAGGAGAAGCTGTGGCAACTGCGGCTATACAGAATTCAAGAAAGAGGAGTAAAGCTATTTCTCTTATCTTTCATAAATTTTCTTTCCCTCGTATTCTATTTTTATTATTCTGTGATATGGGATATAGCCTCTTTCAGTTTCAATGAAAAGCTTTCCCAGACTTTTTATGTCATTTCCTGTGATAAAAGCAGCATCATTTGTCTCACCTCTGCTAACATAATATATCCTGACTCTGCTGAAGTCATATTTTTCATCCCACTTAAGCTTGTTGAGTAAATCTGCTATTTTCATTTTATTCAAAATCAACCACCATTTTTATATATGATTGTTTATTTTCATCTCATGATTCGACCGCCTGTGATAAAAACATATTGCCCATACTGCCAGCATCATACAGAGCATGCAGTAGAAAGGGTAAAGAAAAAGAAAGCATCAGAGCTAAAATGGGGGCAGCGCCGATTTAGGCGCGTTACAGCTGGCTACGGCGGCTATCCACGACCAAAGCCAGAGGGAAGAGAAAAACCTACAAAAAGAGTTTTCCTCCGTTATAGGTGTAAGGAATGTGGAAAGGCTCACCAGAAGAAGGGTGTAAGAGCTAAAAGATTCGAATTCAAGAGGTGATGAGATGGCATCACCATTCTATAGAGTAAAGTGTAAGGATTGCAATAATGAGCAGATTATTTTTAGCAAGGCAAGCATGCAGGTGAGATGTCATATATGTGGCACTTTGCTGGCTGAACCCACAGGCGGGAAGGCAAAAATAAAGGCGGAAATATTAGAGGAATTGAGACATGCTTAGAGATTTACCAGAAAAAGGGGAGCTTGTTGTATGCACTGTAACTAAAGCAAAGGGGTTTGGAGCTTTTGTGGAGCTTGAAGAATATCCAGGTAAGAGAGGCTTCATTCACATAAAAGAAGTTGCTCCTGGATGGGTTAAGAATATCAGAGATCATGTTAGAGAGGGGCAGCGCATAGTCTGCAAGGTGATGGATATTGATCCATCCAAAGGTTATGTTGATTTATCTTTAAAGAGAGTTAATGAGCATCAGAGAAGAGAAAAGATACAGCAGTGGAAAAATGAGCAGAAGGCAAAGAAGTTGCTGGAAATGGTTGGAAAAAGAGTGGGACTCACTCTGGAAGAATGTTTCGAAAAATTTGGTTACGAATTAATTAAAAAATTCGGAAGCTTATATACTGCTTTTGAAGAGGCAGCCAGAAAAGAAAAAGTTCTGGAGGAAGAAGGCTTTAGCGGTGAATGGATCGATGTTTTTGTGGAAATAGCAAAGGAAAATATTACAGTTCCATATGTTGAAATAAAAGGATATGTTGAGATGACTTGTCCTTTGTCTGATGGAATAAAGCATATCAAAAAAGCACTGGAAATGATAGAAGGCGAGAAGGACGAAATTAAAATAGAAGTCAGATACATATCGGCGCCTTTATACAGAATAGAAGTAAAAGCCCCCGATTATAAGTCAGCAGAAAAAGAATTGAAGGCTCGGGTGGAAAAAAGTATAGAGTATATTAAAAAGTACGGCGGCTCAGCAAAATTCATGAGAGAATTAAAATGAAATACTGTTATAAATGCAAGAGATATACTCTAAAGGATATCTGCCCCGTTTGTGGAGAGAGAGCATATAAAAAGGAACCACCTCGCTTCTCTCCACAGGATAAATATGGAAAATATAGGAGGATGTTAAAAAAGGAGGAAAGAAAATGGAAAAAATAAGAATTAAGGAGGCAACCGTTGTTTATTTCAAAAAGCCGAAGTTGAAAGAGCCTGTGTTGATAGAAGGGTTGCCAGGTGTTGGTAATGTCGGCAAGCTGGCGGCAGAGCATTTGATAGATGAGATTAAAGCAAAAAAATTTGCGGAAATATATTCTACAGATTTTCCCCCACAGGTGTTGGTAAATGCAGACGGTACAATAAGGCTTGTTAAGAATGAGTTATATTACAAAAAGTCAAGGAAAGGAAAGGATTTAATCATACTTACAGGTGATTTCCAGGGAATGAGTCCCAAAGGGCAATATATTCTTGCAGAAGCTGTTTTAGACATAGCAGAAGAATTTGGAGCAAGCATGATATATACGCTGGGAGGCTATGGAATAGGCATGGAAGTTGAGAAACCACGTGTCATTGGAGCTGCAACTCATCTGGAGATAGTTGAAGAGTTAAAGAAATACGGCGTGATTTTCAAGGGAGAAGAAGGGGGAGGAATTATTGGAGCATCCGGCTTATTGCTTGGCCTTGGCATGCTACGTGGCTTGAAAGGAGCATGTTTAATGGGTGAAACATCTGGCTATATAGTTGATCCAAATTCAGCAAGGGAAGTGATAAAGGTATTGACAAAGATGCTAGGCATAAAGATAAGTTTTGCCAGACTGGACGAGAAGGCAGAAGAAGTTAAAAAAATTACAGACAGAATAAGAAATCTTGAGAAAACCCTGGCGGAAAAAGAACGCAAAGAAGATTTGAGATATATAGGATAATGGAGGAAATTGGAGAAATTAAGGAAAGCACTACTTCATCATTTGTTTTCAGGACTGATAAGGATGTCAGAAAGCATGATTATGTGAGAGTAGATGATATTTTAGCTCAAATATGGGAAGTAAAGCAAATGAGCAACGGAACTTTTGCATACGCAAATGTTATAGGCTCCTTAAGCCGGAGATATATGCCGAGAAGCCCCTTCAAAATAGGGAGTAAGGTTTACAGGGCGGATGAAAAATTTGCGAAAAAAATTCTGGGAATAGGCGAGGATGGAATATATGTTGGTGTCATTAAAGATTCAAGTGTAAGAGTCTATCTTTCTCCTGACATCCTAATACAAAAGCATTTATGCATTCTTGCAAAAAGTGGAAGCGGCAAAAGTTATACAATGGGTGTTATAGCAGAGGAATTTATAAAAAGAGATATTCCTATAGTCATTATAGATCCGCACGGAGAATATGTTTCTTTGAGGAGGCCGAATTTGGATAAAAATGATATGGCGGCAATGAGAAGATTTGGAATAAGGCCAAAAGGTTATACAAAAAAGGTTTACGAATTTGCCCCGGTATGCAGTAAAAATAGGGAGGCAATACCTCTTTATCTTGATGAAACAAATCTTTCATTCCAAGATTTGCTGAATCTGCTGCCAAATGCCACATCACAGCAAAAAGGTGTTTTATATGAAGCATATAAGAAGGCGACAGAGAAGAAAATTTATTTGCTCAAGGACATTCTTGAAGGAATAAGAGATGCAAAAAGCAACGCAAAATGGAATTTGATTCCTCAGATAGAACAAATCATCTCAATGAAATTGTTTTCCGTGAATTATACGCCATTAGGTGAGATTGTTAAAAAGGGAAGATGTTCCATAATAAATTTGAGGGGAGTCCCGCCATATATTCAGGAAATTTTAGTTGCCATATTATTAACAAAAATTTTTGAGGAAAGAAAAAATGGTGCAATTCCTCCTGTTTTGATAGTTATAGAGGAGGCCCACAGATATGCACCAGAAAGAGGACAGGGAAAAAGTTTTGCTGGAGATATAATAAGGACGATCGCCTCAGAAGGAAGAAAATTTGGAATGGGGCTTGCCATATTAAGCCAGAGAGCAGCGCGTGTCGATAAAAATGTTCTTTCTCAATGCAACACTCATATTATACTAAAGACTACAAATCCAAATGATTTGAAAGCGATAGTAGCAAGCGTCGAAGGCTTGGATGCAAAGGCAGCTGAGGAAATTCAAATGTTGCCTGTGGGCATAGCAATTGTGGCTGGCTTACCACTGGCGGCGCCGATTTTTGTCGAAATAAGGCCAAGAGAGACATTACATGGTGGAAAGCTTGTCTAGCAGAAAAAAATATGAGTGGTACCGGCATCATGCATGGGCTGGCTTAGGCTTGCTTTCAGTATTTCTCGCAATAAGATATTTTGTTTTTATTCCTGATGTAATTTCACTGCCTGTTATTTTTATTCTTGTTGCATATATTTTAATTGCTTTACTGCAAACTTATAGATATAGTCATGCTCTTATTGCTGAAAAAGAGTTGCCCGCCGATTTGGAGAAAGAAAAATTGAAATTTATTGCTGAAAAAGAAAAGTTAAAGTTAGAAAAAAAGAAAATCAAGGCTGAATTAAAGGCAAGAAAAAAGGCCAACAAGAAATGACAGCCGTTTTTATAGAAAGATTTATATACTGTTTTTTATTTTGATAGCATTATGCTATCAAAATCATTAGGTGTGGTATTAGTTGCAGAAGATGATCAGTTCATTCAGGATTTAATTAGAAGACACCTTTCTTCTATTGGCATAGAGGTATTTTTTGCATCTGATGGCATTGAAGCCGTTAAAAAATATAGTGTTTTAATGGAAAGTGGAAAAAGGCCAGACATTGTGATAATGGATATAGGTTTGCCATTTAAAGATGGTATAGAAGCAACAAAGGAAATTTTGCAGATTGATGAAGATGCAATTATATTCGGCTTTACAGCGTTTTACGGAACAGAAAAAGCGAAAAAGCTGCTGGATGCAGGAGCAAAATTGATTATTCCACGCTCCATAGGTTTTGAAAAATTTAAGGAAATAATTGAAGAATATCTTGTAGGAAGGATGGTGGTAAGATGAAGTGGTTAATGAAATGGGGGAGAATGCTATTTGCTGAAAACGTATATATTATTCTGCCAAATCCCTTTTTATTTCTTCGAATAGCTCATCCACATTATTGAAATTTTTAATACCCACTTCCCAGCTCATTAAGCCATACACTGGCTTTCCAAATTCAAGAGCAAATGCAATTTCTGATAGCGTGCCGTAATGGCCATCGATAGCAATTATAATGTCTCCATTCAAAACAACTAGAACATTTCTTGCATAGCCTATGCCAGTTACTATTGCATAATCCAGATATTTATTTCCTTCCTGCCTTGAATCACTTGGAAGAATGCCTATTGTTGTGCCATCTTTTTCTTTTGCTCCTCTGGAGGCTGCTTCCATGACGCCGCCTCTTCCTCCTGTTATTAAAACTGCTCCCATTTCTGCTATTTTTCTTCCAACTTCTCTTGCCATTTCATAAATTTCTTTGCTGCAATGTTCTCCGCCAATAACACTTACGTACATATCCTGCTATCCAGGCAAAATTAAAAACATTCCGATTTATCTCAGCATTTCGAACTTTTTAAGCACTTCTCTTGGATTTCTTCCGAAAATCAGAATCATTGGTTCTTTGCCCACATCGCCTTCGTGATATATAATGTCCGGAACTTTGCCAATTCTTTTTATCGCTGTTTCAATTCCCCATGGCACTGTAGCTCCTTCTTTTGCCTTTATTTCTGGCGGCTCTTCCTGACGGTTATAAAATGAAACGATGAATTTCCTCTTTGCCTTGTTCACTAATTTTCTATCAAATCTTATGTTCATAACAGCTCTTATAGCATTATCATATTCCATTGCTTTCAGAACAGCTTTTGCTAGATGACGAGAAGCTCCAAATGTTATCTCTCCAGCTCTTGCTTTTTTTCCTGCTTTAACTATTCTTCCTTCTATTGCTGCCACATCTTCTGTGCTTCTGGCATATGGATAAGGCAAAGCATAGGCAAAATTCATGCCAACTTCCGGAATGAAATCAACAATATCCATGTTGATGAGCAAATCTACCGCATCTTTCAATTCCTCATATACTCTCCATTTTTCCGCTGCAATAGCAAGCCATGCATTGGGGTTGACAGGGCAGTGCCCATGCCCAATTTTTACGCCATATTGAATGGCTGTTGTAATAAACTTTTTTGATATTTTAACTGCTTCTTTAAGCTCGTAACCTTTTGCCAGATTGGCAGTGATAGCAGCAGAAAAACTGCATCCAGTACCATGTGTACAGCCTTTTATTCTTTTGCCTTTATATTCAAAAAATTTTCTTTTGTAATATAACAAATCAGTTGCGCTCCTGCCAATATGTCCACCTTTTATTATCACCGCCTCAGCCCCTAGCCTTTTTATTTCTTTTGCAGCCTTTCTTGCGTCTTCTTTGCTTTTTATTTTGACGCCACTGAGCCTTTCTGCCTCATGCCTGTTTGGAGTGATAACATAAGCGAGAGGAACGATATATTTAACAAAAGCGTCTATGGCATCTTCCTTAAGCAAATAAGCGCCGCTTTTTGCAATCATCACTGGATCAACGACGAGAGGAAAATCATATTTGGTAATGGCTGAAGCAACAGCCTTTATTATTTTTTCATTGCTTAACATTCCAGTTTTTGCAGCATCCACGCCTATATCCTTTGCCACACATTCAATCTGCTTTTTTACCATCGTGGCCGGCAAATCATGAATGGCATCCACACTCATTGTATTCTGGGCTGTAACAGAAGTTATAGCAACCATCCCATGCACGCCAAAAGCGGCGAATGTTTTCAAATCAGCTTCTATACCAGCTCCTCCTCCGCTATCACTTCCAGCTATGGTTAATGCCTTAAACATTTTCATCACCTAAATATTTTTCAACAATTTCAATTGCACAAAATCTCCCGCACATTGAGCACGCTTTAATTTCTTCAACTGGTAATCTCTTCCGCCTATACTCTCTTGCTTTTTCTGCATCAATGCACAAGCTGAACATCTTTTCCCAGTCAAGCTTTCGTCTTGCCTCGGAAAATTCTCTATCAATCTCCAAATCTATGCCTCTCGCTAAATCTGCAGCATGAGCAGCAATGCGAGTTGCTATTACCCCTTGCCTAACGTCTTCAACGCTTGGCAGGCAAAGATGTTCTGCTGGAGTAACATAGCATAGGAAATCAGCTCCATAGTAGCCGGCGATTGCTCCTCCTATTCCGCCGACAAAATGGTCATAACCAGGAGCTATATCTGTAACCAATGGGCCAAGAACAAAATAAGGAGCCTCTTTTGTTACAGTTTTCATTATTCTTATGTTTGCCTCAATATGGTTTAGGGGCATGTGGCCAGGGCCTTCAACCATGCTTTGTACGCCAGCCTCTCTTGCTTTTTCAACGAGTTCACCTATTATTAACAGTTCCTGTAGCTTAGCCCTATCATTTGAATCATGAATGGCTCCAGAACGCATGCCGTCCCCCAAGCTTAAAGTTAAGTCATATTCCTTTGCTATCTCCAGCAAATAATCAAAATTTTTGTATAGCGGATTTTCCTCACCATTATGAATAATCCATGCCATGTGAATTGAGCCGCCACGTGAGACCATCGGAATGAGACGATGCTGTTTTTTAAGGCGGGCAACACTTTCCTTTGTAATGCCTACATGAGCAACGGTAAAATCCACGCCCTGCTTAGCATGTTTTTCAAAAGCATTGAACATATCATCTTCGCTCATATCAACAATTGCTCCATGCTTTTTTATTGCTTCCGCAGCAGCCTGATATATTGGCACAGTTCCAAAAGGCACATTCACAACTTCAAGCAATCTTTTCCTTATTTTATCCAAGTTGCCACCAGTGGATAAATCCATTACAGCATGAGCCCCAGCTTCTATAGCAACCTTTGCTTTTTCCACTTCTTCATCAATATTTATATATTCTCTTGAAGTGCCAATATTTGCATTAACTTTTACACGCAGTCCTTTTCCTATTCCTAAAGGCTTTGGTGAATGAATCGGATTGCAAGGAATAACAATTTTCCCAGCAGCTACCCTTCTTCTTACAATTTCTGCGTCTATTCCCTCTGCTTTTGCAACTTCCTTTATTTCTCTGCCAATTATACCTTTCTTTGCCTCTTCCATTAAAGTCATCGTTGGTAAATTTGCCCTTATATGAATAATTTTCGCTGAAATTTGGATGATGTGTAGTCCTGAAAAAATTTCCACCCTCCAATTCATCACACTCTATGAAATTAACGCAGAAAAAGATTCGATGGATAATAAAAAGATATGACGAGGGAATGTCCATATCTGAGATTGCTTT
>Ga0164310_10001233_pt1 | contig 14351 bp, 6 predicted proteins | sample GuaBasSedimGuay1_FD_121795 | JGI IMG/M metagenome (GOLD analysis project Ga0164310, IMG submission 121795) | Subseafloor sediment microbial communities from Guaymas Basin, Gulf of California, Mexico - Guay1, Core 4569-9, 0-3 cm | ecosystem: Environmental > Aquatic > Marine > Hydrothermal vents >... | reverse complement strand
TGTATACTGCCAAATTCTTGCTTTTCTACTTTTTTCACTCATTTCTTATCGCTTTCTTCTCCAAAGAAAGGAAACCGCAACTGCTATTATAGAAGAGAAATAACTCCGAGTAACTTCCTAAATCAAGCAATTTCTTTTCTTATCATAAATTTAAAACATACAAAGATTTAAAGAAGAAGTTAAAATAAACCAACAATTAATTCCAAAAAAAGAGGTCAACCTGTTGCGAGTTCATTCTGATTTTCTTGTTATCGGGAGCGGTATTAGTGGATTAATTTTTGCATTAAAAGCAGCAGACTATGGAACTGTTTCACTCATTACAAAAAGCAAATTAGACGAGTGTTCGACAAGATATGCACAGGGAGGAATTGCTGCAGTTTTTAATGACAAAGATTCAATTGAGGCACATATAAGAGACACTCTCTCAGCCGGAGATGGCTTATGCAATAAGCATGTCGTCGAGGAAATATGCTCGAAAGGGCCTGCTCTGGTTCAGGAATTGATTGATAATTATGGCGTGAAGTTTTCTTTAGATACCCAAGGAGAAATCGATCTCGGCCTTGAAGGGGGGCACTCTAAAAGAAGAGTGCTACATACTGATGATCACACAGGGTTAGAAATTGAGTCAAAATTAATTGAAGCTGTAAAACACGAGTCAAATATTAACATCTTTGAGGACCATGTTGCCATCAACCTTTTTGTAGACAATAATGTTTGCATCGGTGCATATGTCTATGACAAGAAAACGACAAACATCCTAAACTTTCAATCTACAGTCACAACACTTGCAACGGGGGGGGCAGGAAAGGTCTTCCTTGTTACCAGCAATCCCGATGTAAACACCGGAGATGGGATTGCAATGGCCTATCGTGCAGGTGCTAAAATAATTAACATGGAAATGATTCAATTCCACCCCACATGTCTTTATCACCCACATGCAAAAACATTCTTAATTACAGAGGCAATGCGAGGTGAAGGAGCAAAACTTGTCGATAGCCAAGGAAGACGATTCATGAAGAAATATCACCCAAAAAAAGAATTGGCCCCTCGTGATGTTGTCTCACGATCAATTGATGCCGAATTGAAAGCTTCAGGCGAAGATTGTGTTTATTTAGACATCACCGATAAAGACCCCAGCTTTATTAAAGAACGTTTTCCGATGATCTATAAGAAATGCCTGGATTTGGGGATTGATATCACAACTGAACCAATTCCTGTTGTCCCGGCAGCTCATTACACTATTGGTGGCGTAAAAGCAAAAACAAATGGTGAGACAAGTGTTAAAAATTTGCTGGCAATTGGCGAAGTTTCTTGTACAGGCTTTCATGGGGCAAACCGGTTAGCAAGCAATTCTCTTTTAGAAGGACTAGTGGTGGGGAACAAAGCAGCTAAGCATGCAATAACATTAAGTATTGATTCTAACATTTCAACAAAGCAGCCATTCCCCTTCTGGGATCCCGGCATGGCAGAAGACCCCGACGAAATGGTTATTGTGAAACAGAACTGGGATGAAATTCGCAGGTTCATGTGGAACTATGTTGGTATTTTACGGTCTAATTTACGGCTTGTTCGAGCAGCAAATCGTTTGGAGCTAGTCATGAAGGAAATAAATCAATTCTATTGGGACTTCAAGATTCATCCTAATTTACTCGACCTACGGAATCTCGCGCAAGTAGCAGAATTAATTATCCGCTGTGCAAAAGGACGAAAAGAAAGTCGAGGTGTGCATTATTCAATTGATTATCCTAAGAAGTCTGATAAACTCTATAATACAGAACTACAGATTTCAATGGTGGACCGCGTTCCGATAAATGAGGCAATCGATGAGTAATTTTTCCTAGAAAAAAGAGCAAATTGATAGCGTTTCACAAAAAAAAGAAATGGCACAAAGATTTCAAAAGAAAAGGAAAAAGAAGAATAGAACTAACTCCTTCCAGTGATAACCTGATACCAACGTTTCAAGGAAAGTTCTTTGTGTTGTTCATTTTTTGGAGGATAATACTCGAGTTCATTTAATTTCTTAATGATATCCTTTTCCGAGAAGCCTTGAGTGTTCATCTTTCGGATTAATATCACAGCTTTTTCAAGATAATCAAGCCATTTTTGCAACTCAACTTTCGAACAAACTTTGCCGTGGCCAGGAATTACAAACTCAACATCTAATGCAAGATATTCTTTTATCGCAGCAATCCATGCTTCTGGATCAGCAGTCTCATCACCTGCCCATGGAAAAACGCCTTCAAAGAAGTTATCACCACAAGCAATTGCTTTTGCTTTGGGATAATAAACAAACGAAGAACCAGTAGTGTGCCCGCCGGTATTTCTCACCAAGATTTTAATGTCAAAATCCTCGATTGTTAATTTCGTCTCAAAAGTCTCTTTCGGGATAATAATCTCAAAACCATCATAAACACTGGAATCTACAGCATTCTTTTTTAGCTCATTTAAACGCTCTTCAGTCCAACGTTCTTTTTCTTCGATCATACGCTGTTTGGTATCTCTATGAGAGATTATTCTGCAATCTTTGAAAGCCTGGTTACCAAAAACATGGTCCGCGTGCTTATGGGTTATAATTAATGTTGTGGTCTTTTTACCGGTCTGTTTTTCTAAATCGCTCCGAAAAGATTCCACGATTTTAGGATTCATACCCGAATCAACAAAAAGTAATTGTGTTGGTAGCTCAAATGCACAAACATTTCCCACTGTTGATCCATCAGTAATGGCATATACGTTTTCAGTGACTTTTATATAAGACATTTTTTCCTCTAACCTTACTGGTTCTTTGCATCATAATTGAACGAGAAACTCTTTGATTAATTTTTTTATTTTCAATTGCTTTTTTGACACACCCATCTTTCCACGCTTTTCCGGTCGAAAATCCCCTTTGGTCTCGAAAAAATGAGAATACTTTCAGTCATCTCTCCCATGTTAAGCTTCTTTTAATTGAAAGACAACATAAGAGATTGGTGAAAATATTATGACACTTGTCTATTCACAATTCGAATGCCCAAATTGCCACAAAAAGACCCTGACGAAAATTGGCAAAATGATCCGATGCACCTGTGGGTGGTGGCTACGAATTGATGAAATGGAAGATCTTGCAACAAAAACAATGGAATATGCAAGTATTGTTGCAAGCTAAACAAAGCTTTTTACTCGCTTTATAATACCTCGAGTAGTGCAAACACCTCATTTTACCCTTTTCAAACGCCTACTTTTGTTCTTCCGATAAGTTTAAGTGTAAGAAGGGTAGTTTATAATAGCTTTAAAGAATAATGAATATTGATTTAACCAAAAGATATAATAAGCAAGGCAATTGCCAAATCGGTGCTTGAAAATATATCTCAGAGGTGAAAAAATGGAATTTTGCGATAAATGTGGCAGTCTCATGAAACCAGTGAAAGAAGAGAAAGGTGCTTTTCTTGTCTGTGGCTCTTGTGGTAAAAAGATCAAACTAACGAAATCGAAATCACAATCCTACAAACTAACACAAAGGATTCCTCATACTGAAAAAGAAAAATTAGAGGTAACAGAAATCAGAAAAATCCCACAATTATCTGAGGAAGAGCGTGAGGAACTCGAGGACTATTATGGGGACATGTTAGAACAGATGGATTATGACTAACATCTTTCTCACAAGCCTTACTCACTCGAGCTTACTTTCTTTTTTAAAGCGCAAAAGGATTTATATTTAAAGGACTTGTGATTAAGACCATGGATTACAGCGAAATTTTCGTTCGTTTTGGTGAAATTGCTTTGAAAAGTCCCTCCGTACGACATCGTATGGAGAAACGATTAGCAAGAAACATAAGAAAATTCCTTAAAAAAATTGATCTACCAAATAGCCTTGTTTCAATTAAACGTTCTTGGGGGCGACTTGTTATCACCCTTGAAGCAGAGGAACTCCAAAAAACAGGGTTGACTAGTACAAAAGTTGCACAGCTACTAGCAGAGAATGTTTGTGGGATCGTCTCAACAAGCCCAGTCTACAGAGCCCCATTAACAGAACTCGAGAAAGTTGCGCTTTCCTTAGCAGAGGAAAAATTGCAGCAAAATAGCTCTTTCGCGGTCCGTGTAAGACGTTTTGGCACACATAACTTTACCTCAAAGGATGTCGAAGCAAAAATTGGAGGGATAATACATGAAAAATTCAAAGACAGAGGAATATCAGTTAATTTAACCCGACCAGACTACCTTTTACAAATTGAGATTAAAAACGAGCTTGCTTTTGTTTTTGATACAACATTTAGGGGATACGGCGGTTTCCCACAAGGAGGGCAAGGAACAATTGCTGCCATCCTTAGAGGCTCTCTCGAAGACGCCATCGCAGCGTTCCTTCTGTGTAAAAGAGGAGCAATAATTATTCCTCTTACTTTTGAGGTAGAAAATTTCGCCGGAAAGTTTTCTAATGTAGAAGAGCTTCAAAAACAACTAACTTTTTTTGCGAGGATACAACCAACGAAAGGGCATTACTTTAAAGTTAATTTTGATAATTTACTCGAGAAGATTGGGATTGAAAACATCACATGTAGCATTTGTGACAAGGTCTGTTTAGGAATTGCAAATAGAATAATTGAGGGGCAACACAAAAAAGGGATCGTCCTCGGAAATGCCGAAGATGCAATTCTTCATCGCAACCCTGAAACTGCAAAACCACCTCAACCACCAATTTATTATCCACTCATCGCACTTGATAAGGAAACCATTAAACATCCTTTCAACGAAAGAAAGTTTCAGAGTGGTTTTTGTTTAAACGATTGCCCCGGCTATCAAAAGCAAAAAAGGAAAAAGGGGAAGCAACTATCGGATGCGAAGATTGCTAAGATAGTCGCTTCAGCGGAATTTGAATTAGTGATTCCTGCTCTGGAAAGTCCTAGGTAGTGATCTTTGGCTGAACAATCGCATAAAGCCTGATCCTTGCATCTTTTGAATCTAGCATTCTAATAACTAAGCCTTTTTCCAATAGAAGTTCAAGAGCATATCCGAGTGTTCTATCAGGAAGATTTGTCTCTAATAAAAGGCGGTAACGTGGCATGGGTCCTTGTTGCTGTAAGACATAAAAAACATAGTTTGCACTAGGAGGCATTGTTCTTAGAATGCTAGCAAACATGATTCCTCATTTTCAGTTTTACTCCTAGTTAAGTATGATAAATTTTCGCCCGCTAATTTAAAAAGTTCTCGTCAGAAAAGAAAATGAAGATTATTATTGATCCGAAAGCAATTTCTGGAAGAGATTATCAAATGTTGAAAATTCTTTGCTGAAAAGTGATGGATGGTATTTTTCTTTAATCTCGGTAGTTTGTTTTTCACTTATAATACAAATCGGTTTCTTGGAAAAGTTCTCGAAATTAATGATTGTCTCCGGTAAAATCGTGAACGACTCCCCCAGCAACACCGGTGAGATCTTTTTTAGCTCCAATGTTTCTACGTAGTCCTTAATTTCGGGATGAAGGTCAAAGTTAGCTTTTTTAAGGAAAAAGCAAACAACAGCAGAGCGTTCCGCCAACAATTTACTGTTTTCCAAAAAGATATGACTCAGCATATCAGACATTTCTTGTGTAAAGAGATAGTTAACATTACCAAATGAGATGAAAGAATATTTCACCTCTTCTTGCGTTAAAGCAACATGTAATTCTGCCAACCGAGTCATACAAAACAATTTTGCAATATTTTGTCCTACGATTTTTAGGTAATCAAAGGATGAAGAAATCTCTTGTATTGCCGCGGCAATTTTCCCTTGCTTCCGGTTTAACTCTGCTTTTGTATTATAGTAAATGACATTCAATTTTGCCGGGACAGGCGCGACCAATCGTTTTGTTGCTTTGTTTAATAATTGTTCAGAACGCTTCAAATTCCCAAGAAGAGCGTGTATCCATGCACTTAGCAAAATAATCTCAGTAATTTTCAATTCATTGTTGCTAATTTTATAATATCTTATCGCATCTTCACTAAACTTCAGCGCCTTAAATAATGCGGAACGATAATCTTCATCTTTAAAAATATAGGAAGGAAATGCCATCATTAAATAAAGCTCTGCTTTTGCCAGTGCTAAGCGACCACGCAAATTATCAGTCGGCTCTGCTGTTTGAAATTCTTCAGCAATAATGTGTTCAATGTTCTCGAAAACACCCAATGCCTTGTAAAACCAGCCTTGTTGAGAATAAATGAAACCAAGATCAAACAGCCCATCAACATGAAGCTTTCGCATCAAGATTGTCTGACGTTTACAGAACCGGAGGTATTTAATTCCGCGATTAAGATATTCTTTAGCAAGCGAGAGTTTGCTCAAGGCCACTAAATAACGACCTGAAATCAAGAGAGTGATACTCATTAAATTCATAATATCTGTACGAGATTTCTCACTTGCAAGTTTAATGCATTCTTTTAAAAAGCGCTTGAGGTCAGCAATACTTATTTCTGGAATGGTCTCAAGCTCTATCATGCTGGCGATTTCCATCAATTCGGTATCGATCTTGTATTTGCTATTATAACCGTGTTTTTTCTCATTCTTCTTTAAAACGTCAATTATTCGCAAAGAAATTACCGGGTCAATATTAAGCCAAAACCAGCCGAATCGAAGAAGGACCATAAATAATGACTTGTTCCCACTTGCTTTCTCTTTAGTCGAGTTTAAACGATTTATCGCATCATTTGTTATGATTTCCAAGATAACAGGCTCTATTATGGAAATTGGTTTAAGGTTTGCTTTTTGACAAACAGTAACAATCTTCTCTTCTATAGCAGGTTCAAATGGCTCAGTGCCTACGATAATAAATCTTTGAGCAGAAACCTTCTCATTTATTGTGTTTAAAAATTCCTCGCGAAAAAGAACTCGATTCTTGTCGTTCATCTCAAGAGCAGAAGCAAAAGAGGCAATCCATCCTTTTTCTTCAGCAATGCGTACATGATAGAGAATATTTTGGCGGCTCATTTCTGTAGGGAGGATTTTTTCAGCAATATAACGAATCTGCTGGGTATTGGCAACTCCCAAATATTTAACACACGTTGCAATAAATCTCGACCAAAAATATTTGGAACGTGTAGCAAATGCCATTCTTGACTACCTCACAGTTTCTCTTATTGCTTTTGAACTGACCACAAAAGAAACTTTCGATTGCTTCTTTTAGGTCACTTTTGGAGAAGAGTGGCTCTTAAATACTTTTTTTATGATGTTACTTTTTGCGTTAGAACTATTTTACACGCTCCATTTGACAAACAGAGGCAACAAAGTCTTTGTTAGCAGTGGACCGAACGTTTAGAGTTAAACGGCTGTTTTTCTCGGGATGTTTTTCGCTGTTACGTACTTGTTCAGGAAGTTTCTCAATAGGGATTTGTAAGCTAATTTGCTTTTCTGTTAAATGTGTAATTGCCAAGTCGTGAAGATCAATATTTAATCCCACACCCAGCACTTTTGAAGCGGCTTCTTTTGCGCTCCAAATCTTCGCAAGCAGCGTATCGGAGATCTCAGCTTTTAATTTCTGAAGGAGAGCAAGTTCTTGTTTACTTAGCAATTCTTCGATCAAAATATTCGAACGTTTTTCTATTGCTTCAAGATCGATGCCGGTCATTTTCTCTGGGTGGACAATTCCGGCGGCAAAACCATTGCTATGAGTAATAGATATTGAGATTGGTATTGCCTTTTTCCCTTGCTTAACATAAGGTTTGCCAAGAGAATCCTTTTCAATAAATAATTGATTAGGAATAAGTTTAGGATTTAATTGTTGCAATGCTTTCTTAATAGCAATAACTCCTGCGACCCACTCAAGCCTTCTCTTTTCAACGGAATAATTATGGAAGCGTGTCATTTCTACCTCATGTAGAAAGTTTTGAAGGAATGACTCATCTTTTTCGATTTCTTTTTTTATGGTCTCAACAGAAACAACCTCAATTAATGCCTTTTTTGGCAAAGGAAAAAGCTGTTTCACTCGAGTGAGATGGACTTCATTCAGGGGGGCTATATTCGCGCCGAAATTAACTTGAGCGGTCTCATAATTTGCTGCTTGAAGAAGTAATTCCCCGCTCTTGCTTAGCACTTCAAATTGATAAACACTTCCGAAATTATTGTCAGCGTTTTTTCGTCCAACAACATAGGCTGGCTCTTCCGTCGCATCATAGAATTCCAGCAGCTTTATCTTATAGGGAAGGCCCATTTGCCGGCTGAGAACGAGGTCGTAGAACCCCATCGCTTGGAAACCTGCTTCAATGCTAAGTGGGTTTGCCAAAAGTTTTGTGAGCCCCCAGCTAAATTGCTTTTTCTCTGGGAGAGGGGCAATTTTACCGATAATTGCGTCACTCTTTTCAGCAACAGCTTCAAGGACTTGGAAGCGCTCTCCATGGGGGAGAATCTTATAAAGAAGGGATTTTTTCGCAAGATAAGGCAAAGTGGTTTTTGGCTTTGTTCGGCTACCTTTTTGACGTTTGCCCAAAACTGCTTTTGCACTAAAGCGCTTTACTGGCAAACTAACCTTTTTTCCGTCTTTTATTTTGACAGTTTCAATTACAATTGCTGGCTCTGGCAAGGTTGTGAAGATTCGTGAAAAAATCGTTTGCTTTTCATTGTCTTTGAATTTAATTGCAGAACTAAATTCGACATTTTTTAACGCAGTAAGTTTCTTTTTGGGAAATGCAATGTCTGTTAATTCTGCAAATAACTCGATACCCATCACTCCCGGCAGATAAGGTATATTGTCAAACCGATGGTGGTCCAAATACAGATCCGTTTCTAAACTGAACTCTCTTCTCGCACTAATTGAGCCATCGAAATTCCGTTTAATGCTACCAAGAAGAGGATAAATTTTTGGATTGACTTTAATAAACGGCCCGGGTGATTCCAGCAATTCCCCAAGAACCCCAGAATAGATTACCTCGGGGTCTTGGCCGTATTCTAATTCATCAATAAATGCTTGAACGCCTTCCTCAACCTTTATTGGTGTGAGACCTTTTTGAAGGAGGATCTGCATAACTGACCCACGTGTCGCCATGCCGATTTCCGCCCAAGCTGACCAGCAAATTGCTGTTGCGCGCAATCCTTTCTTTCGCAATTGCCAGCAACTCTTTGAAAGATAATCATTGGCTGCAGCATAGTCCACTTGGCCAGCATTGCCATATCGCGCTGCTACAGATGAGAAACAAATGATAAATTTCAAACTTCGAAGATCAAGCGTTTCAATAAGGGTATCAAAACCCTTAACCTTGACATTATAAACATACTCGAAATCTTCAAGACGCTTATCTTTGACTAACCGTGAGATTTCAATTCCGGCTGCGTGAACAACACCAGTGATTTTTTGGTGGAAGTCATTTTCAACCTTTTGAAGGACAGCAGCAAAAGCTTCAGATTGGCTCACATCAACTGAATAATATCTGACTTGCGAGCCTAAAGCAGTAAGTTCTTTCAGTGCCTTAAAGACCGCAATTGCTTTCAAGGTTTTTGACCATTCACGTTGAATTTGGACAGGAGTGACTTTAATACCTTGTTCTTTCAAATGTGCGATATAACGATTCTTTTTCTCTTCTAACTCCTCTGCTGATAGTTGTGCAAGTTCTTCAATATTAGCTGGCAATTTGGTGCGACCAACAAGAGCGAGTTTCACAGCATATTTTTCAGCGAGTTTTTTAGTTATTTCAAAAGTTATTCCTTGAGCACCACCGGTGATTATAAGGAGGTCCTCTGAAGTCAATTGAAGTACTGGAGTCGCAGTTTTCTTGAGTGGCATCTCAGGGGTGAGAAGAATTTGCCGTTCACCAGTTTCGGTATAAGCAACCTCTACTGCACCATCGCCGGTCATAAGTTCCTTCAAGACGTTTTTTGGTTCAGAAGTGGCTAAAACTCTAACAGCAAGGTCCTCTCGTTCTCTGGCGAAGGCTTTAGCAAAGCCTGATAGAGAGCCAAAAGTAGGTGAAGCTTTCGCCTTCCAGCCAAAGAATGTTGATGTTGGTTGAATGACAAGGAAGTAACCTCCTTCCTTAATAGTAATTTGTTTCGTTAGTTGAAAGAGAGCAGATGCAGTGTAAAGATGTCTTGTCTTTTTCGTTGACTTTGGTTCGATGAAAATCACGCCATCAACTTCTTCTGAGGACAGTTGCTCTGGCGAATGAAGAACTGTTTTAGCATCAACAGTTTGAAGAACAATTGATCTTTTTTCTGTCAGTAAACTTTCTAATTGACTTGCAAAGGGTGTTTGATCGCCTACAATAATGAATTTCTTTTTAGCAAGTTTAGTTTTAACGACTTTTGGGCATGGAACAGGTTGGAATTGTAATATTCTTCGGGTAATTGGCTGATGCGTTATTTGGCTTGTGACCGTCGGTTCACTTTCTAGGGGGCCACCCTTACTTTCTTGTTGAGATGCTAAACGAGAAAGTATATAATCAGTTATTTTATTTACTGTGGAATAGTCCTGGATACGAATTCCTTCTTCCCGAGGAAGCGACCATTTGCTGCGAATAAGACCAAATATTTCAGCTTGTTTGACAGTATCTATACCCAAGTCTTCTTCAAGCTCCATATCAGGTTCTATCATATCAAGTGGATAGCCGGTCTTTTCAGAAATAAGCTGAAGAACTTCCTTTAGTATTGTCTCACGTGGAATTGTTTCCGAAGCACTTGCAGCGCTAGCGGTGATTTCTCCCCTTTTCTCCGCTACAGCACCTGCACCTAATCTGGAGCTTAGATATTCAGCGATTTTATTGACAGAATAATAATCTTGGATTCTTACGCCTTCTTCTCGTGGAAGGTTAAACTGGTTTCGAAGAAGGCCAAAGAGTTCTGCTTGTTTCACAGTATCTATGCCCAAATCTTCCTCGAGATGCATGTTTGGTTCAATCATCTCAACAGGATAGCCCGTCTTTTCTGAAATTAATTGAATAATGCTTTGTACGAGTTCTTTATTGGTCGTCGCAGTAACTGCTTGTTGTTTGGGGGGAGCATTAACAGGCAGGGTTGTTTGAGAAACCACGGAGGGATCCTCCCTAAGCAAGAGTGTCTTATTAACAACCTCGAGAGTAGCAAGCGAGCCACCTAACGACTTGAGCCAATTTTCATATTTCACACCTTCAAAGCGATTTGAAGAAGTATTTAACCGATAGAGCGCCATAGTTAACTGAGAGCCAAACCCTGCAGCAAAACGCAAAGCATATTTTACAGGATAATGCCCTCCTTTTGAAAGATTTAAAGGTCCAAGCTCGGGGTCTTCCTCTTTCCAATTGGCAACCGGCGGAACAATTCCTTTCTGAAGAATTTTAACAGCAACCACATCTTCTATTCCAGCACCCATCGCATGCCCGGTAAAGCCTTTCGTGTTAGCAATAACAATTTTTTCAATCATGTCTTTGAAGGTCTTCCTAAGAGCAGCAACTTCAGCAGAAGCACTCCCCCCTCGAGCGGGGGTGTATGTTTCATGGCTAACAAAAACCAGTTCTTTAGCGATCTCATCTCTTGAGATGTCATATCGATGCTCAATTATTGAAAGGAACTGATCCATTTGTGAGGAAATATGCTCTCTATCAAGACGCGTACCATGGAATGCAGAATTAACAATATGTGTTCCCAGAAGATCAACAATTGGTTTAACACCTCGAGTTCTCATTGCTGATTCCGATTCCAGCACCAATCCGACAGCCCCCATCCCAATGATCATGCCATGTCGCCGTTTATCGAAGGGGAGAGCAGCCTCTTTTACATTTTCTTTAGTTGTTGCTGCACCAATTGCAAGGAACCCTGAACCAATCCATTCAAATATTTGCTCATTTGTCACATCATCTGCAGCTATGACAATAACGCGTTTACACCTACCAGTTCGAATCCAATCCTCACCAATAGCTATTGCTTGAGTCGTTGAAGAACAAGCAGCGTTTACTTGGGTGTTTGGCCCTCGGGCGCGGATGAATTGAGCAAACTGAGAGTGCCCCATTGAGAGGATTTCAAACAAAAACTTACGACTGAATTGAAATCTCGAATCTTTGTCATCTTGCAATTTCTCAATATTTTGGTGATAGAAGCTAGTAATCTGTTCCTTGGTTTGTGGATCCTTGATCTTGCTGATAAGCTCCTCGAAAAATGCCTTGAATTCATCAAGTTTTTGCTGAGCAAATTTGTCGGAAAGATAAGCAGAAATAGTCGAAATCAAGTTGTTATAAGCCGGAAAAGCAGATGCAAACACAATACCAGTTTCATCTCTTAATGGTTCTGGGAGTGCCCATCCTTTGGCTATATCTTTCCCAACGGAAGTCTTAACTTTTAAGGGCATTAAGGGGATTCCTGCATCTCGCAAAGCCTCGATTCCTGCTGCAAAGGCCAATTGGAATGTGATATCCAAGACTTCTGTAAACTCTGCTTTTACGCCATATTCTTTTCTGAGATCAAATTCTCCTTTTTGTGCTGCAAGCTTGATGACTTCGTTGACATCCTTAATTGCTTGAAACTGGGCACCTTTAATGGCATCTTTGACAAGCCGGACAATGTTTTTATACAGCATCTTTTCACACAGCTTGTCAGGAATGGGATCAATGAAAATCTCGCCGGCTAAAATCGCATGAAAATTATCTTCAGCAAAGACTTTACGCTTTCTCCCCGGAAGCCCAATTGAAACGCCGGTAATACCAATGGCCTCTGTTGAGATGTTCAATTTTTCAGTCCGTCTTTTTTCCTCTAAAGCAGAAGCAATGGTGGTCTTATAAGTTTCATAGCCGGCTTTTAGAAACGCATTGATAGCCGGTGCTTGCAAAGTTAAATAGTCTTTAAATTGCTCATCTGTTGTAATTTTTGCCAGTTCTGGATCGGTTAAGAGGACATCAAACGGTGTTAGTTGGGAAACAATTTTTTCTGCGGCTCGAATGGTTTTTGGTTTGGTAATGTAAAATTTCTCGAGAGGATACTTAAATTCTTGAGTATAAAAGTCACTCTCGAGTGAGGGGTAACGTATATTATAACCATAAACACTTAAGGCCGTTAAAAGTTCTGAGAAGTGCTTAGCTTCTCCTTTCTTTGGATGAATACTCGGCAGAGCAATAACATTTTCTTTTTCTTCACAGATAGCACGAGCAAAGGTAGTGAGCACCCATTTTGGACCGACTTCAATGAAGGTCCGAACGCCATTATCATACATCCAGTTAATTTGCTTAATCCATTCAACCGGAGAACAAATCTGATGGCACAAAAGATCAATGATTTCCTTCCGTGTTTCAGGATACAATTCTCCTGTGACATTACTCGTAAGAGGGATTTTTGGCTTATTAAACGTCAATTTTTGCAACGCTTGACGGAAATCAGTGATTGCGGGTTCGACAATCTTTGAATGAAACGCTCCTGAAACCGAGAGGGGAATGGCCGTTATACCTTTTGCAGAGAATAATTCAATAGCTTTTTTCACGCCGGTAGTTGAACCGGAGATAACTGTCTGATTTGGAGCATTCTTATTCGCAGCAATAACATAACTATTAATTTCTTTGAGAACTTTTTCCACTTCTTTAAAGCCTGCACCGATAGAAGCCATCATGCCTTTGTCTTTAGTGTCAAATTTTGCCATGGCTTTTCCTCGAGGAACAACAGCTAAAAAGCCATCACGCAAACTCAGAATTCCAGCCGCAACAAGGGCAGCATATTCGCCTAAACTATGCCCAGCAACAAAGTCAGGTTTAATGCCGTAAGATTCCAAGAGCCGGAAAATTGCAATATCAAGCGTGAAAATTGCTGGTTGTGTAATTTCGGTTTGACGCAACAACTCTTTGCTTTCGGCTGTACTCTTCCCAATGCTAAAGATAATTTCAGAGATAGGAAAGCCAAGCAATTCTTTTGTGATTTCATCTGCTTCTCTAAAGGTCTCACGGACAACTTCAAATTTCTCCCAAAGCTCTTTACCCATACCAACATACTGACTGCCTTGACCCGGAAAGATAAAAGCAATCTTCCCGAGAGAATGATCGGTACTAAAGAACAACCCTTTGTTTCGCAAGAGTCTTCGTTTTTGTTTATTCTGCAATCCTTCTCGGGCTAAAGCGATTTTATTTGCAAGTTCGTTAAAACTTGTACATGAGATGCCTACTCGAACTTGTTTGGCTAGAGCAGAATGAGTCTTCATAGAAAAGTCTCGAACACGGGGGCCAACACCATCTTTCCCGAATGTGCTTTTTGGTATGTTTGCTCGAAATGCTGCAAGCGCCTTTTCCAATTGCTCCACAGAATCTGCACCTATAAAGAGCGGCTCCGTTTCGAGGGATTCATGCTTTTCAAAATAAGCAGACCAGCCCTTAGTGTCTAAAACCCGCTCAATTTCAGTTGCCCCTAAGCGGTGAGCGAGTTTTGCACCTGCTAAAGCCTTTTTAAACTCAACGGCATCTAAGAGAGTTGGAAG
>Ga0164310_10001231_pt1 | contig 14357 bp, 13 predicted proteins | sample GuaBasSedimGuay1_FD_121795 | JGI IMG/M metagenome (GOLD analysis project Ga0164310, IMG submission 121795) | Subseafloor sediment microbial communities from Guaymas Basin, Gulf of California, Mexico - Guay1, Core 4569-9, 0-3 cm | ecosystem: Environmental > Aquatic > Marine > Hydrothermal vents... | reverse complement strand
TAGTGAGATTGTGGCGATAAGGGAGTATGTTGAGGGGGGTGGAGGGCTCCTAGTTCTTGGGAAGCCTGTGAGTGAGGGGGGAGCTAGGTCTAACAGGGTTGTGAACCAGGTTGCTGGGGAGTTTGGGGTTAGGTTTGGTGATGCGAGTATTATGGGTCCTGGAGGTCGGCGTTCACGTGTTGTGGCAACTTTGGATAGTAGGACCTGGTTGGGTTATCGGAATCCTAGTGTGGTGTTGTATGGTGCTTCACCTGTCTATGTTGAGGAGAGGGGTAGGTACCCTGATCTGAGGGTTGTTGGTAGGACTGGTCCAAACACTGTTCCCTCTAAGGTGGGAGTTATCATATCTGGTAGGATTGGCCGGGGCAGGGTTGTTTTTATTGGGGACACCACCCTTTTCACCAATGGGGCGCTCCAGGATTCTCCAGGCAACCTAAAACTTTTGGAGAGCGTTGTTGAGTGGCTTTCACAGGAGTACCTAGAGAGAAAACATTCTGGAAGCGATGAGCAGAGGTTTATCTTGCGTTTTAACCCTTTATATGTTGCTTTGCTTCTTGTGGTGGTTATAGCTCTTGCTTTGCTTTTTGTTGGACGCAGCATTTTGTTTGGTGGTAGAGCACCGGCTGGTGAAGGTGTTTCGGTGGGTACAACAGGTTTGACCGATCAAGAGGTGGAGGAGGAGCTGGACAGGTTGTATAGGGAGAGACATAGACTTATACGGTTGATGGAGAGCCTGGAAGAGATGAAAGAGGAGATAGGTGAGCAAACCTACCAGGAGACCATGGAGGAGTACAGGAGAAGGTTGGAGGTTTTGGATGCTGAGATTGAACGGTTAGCCGGTTCTGATGTGTAGTTTTGCTACGTAGCCATGGCTGCTTCCTCTTTTTTCTTTGGAACCAGTTCCCCTGTTTTGCTGAGGTCGACGCTTATCACCTTTGATGTTCCCCTATGTAGGTAAACCCCATATATTCGGTCCGCAGCGGCCAATGTTTTGGGGTTGTGGCTTATCATTATAAACTGGGCGGTTGCAGCCCGCGACTTTATGTGCTGCAAAGCTTTTTCCAAGTTTTCTGGGTCCAAGTCTCCGTCAGCCTCGTCAAACATGTAGAAGGGCGCAGGTTTGTAGTCGTGTATCGCGAAAACAAGTGATAGTGCTACGAAAGCTTTTTCTCCCCCCGAGAGGACCTCTATGTCCCTTAAAACCTTTTTTGGGGGTTGTGCTTCTATGAGTAGTCCTCCCTCGAATGGGTTCTCAGGGTTTTCGAGGAGTAACCTACCATCCCCACCCCCAGACATGGAGCGGTAAACCTCGGAGAAGTTTTTCGCGATAGCATTAAAAGTCTCCATGAAAACATCTTTTTTCCTCTTCTCTATGGCCTCATAGTACTCTAAGATCTTCTCTTTTTCTCTGATCACCTGGTTTCTCTTTGTTAAGATATCCTCATAGTATTCTTTTTTCTCTTCGTATTGCTCTATTGCTAACAGGTTTGTCTTCCCGAGTCTATCTATCTCCTTTTCAAGCCTTGTTATCTCGTTCTCCAACTCTTTTTCCCCAGGTATGGTTTCGGGTATGGGTGTGGAGGGATATCTCAGCAATTCTTCTTCTAACATGTTGATCTCGGTTCTAACATTTGCTCTTTCAATCGACAGCCTATTTTTTTCCTCTTCTATTTTTGACAGGGTTTCTTGCAACTCCCTGATCATCTGCTCAGCCCTTGCTATCTCATTTTTTGTTGAAATCCTAAGTTTTCTAAGGTTATCCACCTTCTCAAAAGATTTTTCAAGCTCTCTAACATCTTTTTCTATTGTTTTTTCCAGTGTTTCTTTTTTTTCTTCAAGCTCTTCGAGTGTGTGGGTGGTGGCCGCGATGTTCCCACTTAGTTCCTCCAATTCTTTTTTGATTGTGTCCCTCTTCTGGGTTAGGAGTTCAAGCCTCACTTTTTTCTCGTTGAGCCTATTCTCCAAGGTTTGTAACTTGTTTCTCCCCTGGTCTATTGCAATGTCTATCCTGTCTATCTCGGCTCTTTGGTCGCCAATCTTTTTCTCTTCAAGTTTTCCAGCAATATCTCTGTATAATGCTGACAACTCATCTTTTTCCTGTTCTATGCACCTTTTTCTTTCGTTTAGAGTCCTTATATCATCGTCAAGCTTCCTGATCTCCTCGACAATCCTTGAAATGGTTTGTTCATGCTCCGAAACCTCTTTTTTTCTCTCTGCAACTCTTTTTCTCATCTCATCAGCTCTGAGAGATAGCCTCTGAACCTCTGTCTCAACAAGTTTGATCTCCTCTTTGATAGCTTCCACACGCCTCTTCGCCTCCTCATGCTCATCCACCAAGGCTGTATAAGCATCTTCCACTGTTTTAAGCTCTTCTTCCACCTCTGAGAGCTGTTTTTCAATGTTTTCAACGTTTAGAAAAGCTCCAACAACCTTTTTTGTGTGTGACCCCCCGGTCATGGCCCCGCTCCGCGCTACTAAGTCACCGTCAAGTGTCACCATCCTGAAACTCCCAATCCCGATCCTTTTGGCTGTTTCCAGGTTTTTCACCACAACAGTGTTGCCAAACACATACTCAAACGCTGGTCTATACCTCTCATCAAATTTTACTAGGTCTATAGCATATGCTATGGCCCCTTTTGGTAGCGGTGGTCTAACAGGTCCATCTAGACCAAAACGAATCTTGTTAAGCGGTAAAAAGGTTGCCCTCCCAAGGCCATGTTTTTTTAGGTATTCTATGCACGTGCACGCTACATCCTCATCTTCCACGACTATGTTCTGTAGTCTAGTGCCAGCAGCAACTTCGAGTGCTACTGCGTATCTCTGGTCGGCTACACCAAGCTGGCTTATTGTCCCAATCACCCCAGCTATTTTTGACTGGTTTTTCGCCTTTAATATGGACTGAACCGCTTTACTACCTGTTTCAAGCTGTCTTCTCTGTGCTGATCTAAGATCTGCTCTTAGCTCCATTATTTTCTCTTTTATGTTTGTTCTTTCCCTATTTTTCTTGGCTATCTCCCTGGCAAGCATCTCGGTTTTCTTGGTTTCATCAAAACTTTTTTTCTCCAAGTTTCTAATCAGTTTTTTCTTCTCGTCTATCTCTTCTTCATAGATACGTATCTCCTCCAAAAGACGGGAAACACTTTCATCTTTTTGTTTTTTCTTCTCCTCTTCTAGTTTCAGCTGAGTATACAAGTTTTCCCTGTTTTTAGTCTTTGATGCTAGTTCTAACTCCAGTTTTCTTATTAGTAAAGACTTTTCGTTTATCTGCTTATCTATTTCACCGAGTTTTTCCTGTAGATTAGCTACATCCCTATCTTTTTTCCTTAGTGTTTCTATGAGTTTATTCCTCATCATCTCAGCGCTTCTCAGCTCTTTTTTGCCCTGTTCTATCTCCTCATCCAGTCTTTTTATGTCCTTCTCTAAATGGGATATCTCAGAATTCGTGTTCCCAAGCTCTTTGAAGAGTTTTTCTTCTTTCCCTTTATATTCCCCGAGTTTTAGATCCAGTTCTTTTATCCTCTCCTCGATACGTCCAAGTTGGTTACGCTTCTCAGACACCTTTTCTTGTAATTCCTTTTCTTCTCTTGTTATATACTGATCTATCTGTTTTTCAATCTCTTCTTCCCTTTGTTTTAGGTTTCTGAATTGTTCTTGATACTTTAAAATCTCTTCACATGTTTTTTCGCGTTTATCCTCGAGCTTACTAATTGTTTTGCTATAGTCATCCACTTTTTGTTTTCTTTTATCTATTCTACATTTTAGTAGAGATACTTTTGCGACTCTAAGTTTTTCTTGTAGTTCTTGGTGGTATATCGCGTGGTCCCTCTCTATTTTAAGTTTATCAACCTCTTTTTTTATTTCGGATAACAAAATGTTGTGTTGGTTGATCTTCTCCTCAGCCTCTCTCAGCTCCTCCAAAGCTTTCTCTTTTTTCTCCTCATACTCCGCTACGCCAGCTATCTCCTCTATGAGTGCACGTCTCTCAACAGGATTTTTTTCCAAAAACTTTTTAATTTCCCCCTGTTCAATCATGTTGTGACTCTCAGCTGTGAGATTAAGATCGTTTAAAAGATCCAAAACATTGTTCCTCGTTGTTCTTTTACCATTTATCCGATACACGCTTTTACCATCTGGGCCTATACGCCTAGTTATGGAGATCTCGCTGTTCTCCTCCCCATCGGTTTGAAATATCACGGTAACCTCTGCGTATGGTGAAGACCCCTCTTTGCCACGGTATATCAAACCTGACAGCTCACGTGCTCTCAAAGATTTTGGACTGATACTACCCAAAACAAAACATAACGCATCAAAAATAGTGGTTTTACCACAACCATTGGGGCCAGCAATAACTGTTAGCCCAGTGCCAAATTTTAGTGTTGTCTTTTTCGGGCCAAACAGTTTAAACCCTTTCATCTGGACTTCTTTGATGTAGACCATTCGGAACAACACCCAGCCCCAGAGCTCCTGCCAACAACCGTTAAGAGTTAAACCCCTGCCAGGAGGAGAGAACCCCCTGGTACACCTTTAAAGTTTTTCCCACCATTTGTTCCATGGAGAAGTGTTTAACCACGTGGCTATGTCCCTCCTCACCCATATCCCTCCCCAAAGCTTCATCCTCAACAAGCAGCGATACAGCCTCGCTTAGCGCTTGTACATCCCCAGGTGGTACCAACAAACCTGTTCTCCCATGTTCAACAATCTCTGGGATGCCTCCCACCCTTGTGGCTACCACTGGCACCCCGACACACATAGCTTCTAGTAAGGCTATGCCAAGCCCTTCTCGGAGAGACGGCATAACCAGTATGTCCGCAGCTTTCAAATATGGAAGCGGGTTGTGGGTCTCACCAGCAAAAACCACTTTGTTGGATATTCCCAGCTGTTTTGCATATCTCCACAAATTTCTCTTCTCTGGTCCATCTCCAACCATGTAAAGAACCATTTTCTCTCTTTGCTCCGGGTCGATTTTGGCTAGGGATAGAAGCAGGTGTTTTAACCCTTTCCAAGGTGTTAGACTTCCCAGGTATAACACAACCACCAAACCAGAAGCCGACAAGGCTTGTTTTGCTTTTTCCCTCTCTTTTTTGGTGGGTACCCGCAGATTTTCTGTATCCACCCCATTTCTAATAGTTGTAACCTTTTTCTCTGGTACCCCATATTTTTCAAGGAGTTTTTCCCGTAGATAATCGCTAACTGTGATTATATGGTCGGAGAAGAGTAGCACATATTTGTTGACACGTTCCGCCAGGTTCATCGTGTTTAAGATGTCAGAGCCGTGTATGGTTACAACAACAGGTTTCCCCACATCTTTTTTTGTGAGCACAGCTGTTAACCCAGGTGGTAGCAGGTAGTGGGCATGCAACAGGTCCGCCCCAGCCCGGCTAAGCAACACTGTTCTACACCACCCACCGGCAATATAGGACAACCCACGCACCACTGGAAGCTGGGCGATCGAAGCGTGGTAAACCCCGCTGTGGCTACATCGATCATATCCAACCACAACAGTGGTGTGACCAAGTTTTTCGAGCTGGGTTCTAAGTAGTTGGATGTGGGTAGCCACCCCACCAACACTGGGGTGGTACCTCCCTAGGAAACAAATCCTCATCTATAGCTACCCCAAAACCTCTAGCCGAAACTAACTGGGGAAATGTTTGGGGATACTTCATGCCTGGTTACCCGAAGAGCGCTCCCAGCCCAGCCATAGCATCAGCCTCTTCCTCTTCCTCCTTCTTCTTTTTCTCCTCTTTCTTCTCCTCTGGTTTCTCCTCTGCACTGGTTGGGGCTGGCTCCGGTTGTTGCACAGCCACTGGGCCCACAACTGGTGTGGTCGTCTTAATAGCCTCGTCTATGTTTACCCCTTCTAGGGAGGACACCAAAGCTTTCACCTTTGCACTGTCCACGTTGATCCCAGCAGCGTCGAGGATCTTTGTTATGCCTTCTTCTGTTATCTCCTGGTTTGCCGAGTGGAGCAGGAGCGCCGCATACACATACTCCATCTTTTTTCACCTCCCTTTTTTCTAACTAGCCGAAAAGTGCTCCCAGCCCAGCCATAGCATCAGCCTCTTCCTCCTTCTTCTTTTTCTCCTCTTTCTTCTCCTCCCTTACCGATGTTTCCATGCGCTTTTCTGCTGTCCCCATTCTTAGGCCCGCTATTTCCCCAAAAAGTTTTTCTCCGAGTATTTCTCTTGGCAGGTGTGTTGCCAGGCTTACCATGTGGAGATACGCTTTTGCCAGGAGCGGTTTTATTGTCTCAGGTGTGACTATACCACACTCCAACGCCAGTGTTTGTGCGCTGCTATAAGCTTTTCTCAGCAAGTGTTTGATGGTCTGCCTAGTTGGATATACTATCCGTGTTGCCAGGTTTATGGCTGATTGGTATGCGTCCCTAAGCTGTGTGATCACAACCTCTGGGCTTGTGTCTAGAACATCCCTCGTGAATATGGTTGAATCGCTAAACGCTGCTTGCAGGTCTAACCCTATCTCCATTGGTTCTATTCCTAGACGAGCCAAAATTTTGGCTAACTCATTTGTGATCTTTTCACCCTTTTTTAAAACTTTTGTATCCCCTAGGATGACTACTTTTCCTCTTCTTATCTGTGCTGGTACCCCAATCTTTTGTAGTTGACCAACTATTGGGCCTGGTGGGATGTCAGTCTCCCCAGCAGGTATTACGATGTCTTTTGGAGCTATATCCCCAGGTTTGGCTGGTGCTGGTTGTTTGTTCTCCTGTAAAAACCTATAAAGCTTGAATGGGTCAGTTTTTGTGTATATCAATGCTATTTGTCCATCTAAGTACTTTTTCAGTTCTCTTATTTTTTCGTTGTCTAGCTCATCAAACGCTCTACACACCAAAGACTTTTTAGACATGCGTAGGACCCCATGTTTTTTCAGCTCTCTCCTCATCCTCTGCAACGGTCTTGCCGGGGTTTTCTCCATCCTAACGATGCCTATAACCGGATACTGTGACACAAGGCTTTTGATTCTCTCAACTTCCTCCACTTTTTGTGCTCTCACAGCTGACATTGTTGTTCCCCAGTTGGGTGGTTGGGTTAGCATAGCCTAACAGCTGGCCCCATCGTGGTCTTAACATAAACCGAGCGTATGTTGCTTGCTCCCCGCTCAAGTTTTGACTCCACAGCTTTGAGGATTGTTTCAACATTATCCACGAGTTGTTCTAGTGGCATGGTGACGAGACCCGCCTTCGCGTGGATCACAGGTTTGTCACGTGTGTTGATCCTTATGGTTCTACTCAAACGTTCCATCACAGGTATTGGATCGGCTTGGGGAGGTATCGGTTTGGGCATTTTTCCTCTTATCCCAAGGATAGCCCCCATTGTCTTACCCACAAGGGGCATCAGGTCTGCCTGGGCTATGAAAACATCATTCTCCTCAGCTATCTTCTTTGCTTTTTTCTTGTCTTTACCCAACTCTTCCAATTGTTCTTTTGACAAAACTATGTTAGCTTTTTGTTTTGATTTTACCGCTAGTTCCCCCTCGGCGATCACACCGATAGACAACTCTTTGCCAAGACCGTGGGGAAGAACTATCTCTGTTTTGATCCTGTTCTCGGGTTTTCTCAGGTCCACATCACGTAGGTTTATAGCTATGTCGAGGGCCTCATCAAAATTCCTCTTCTTCGCGTTTTTTATTGCTTGTTCTATTGCTTTTCTGATCTTCTCCGGCTCGAAAACCATGTGTTGTCCCCCAACTATTTGAAGATGTGGTCGTGGACACCTTGGTCTATCTCTTTTTGAATCTCTTTTGGGTGTTTCCCCTCAACGGTTACCCCAAGGGTGACACAGGTCCCTATAACCTCTTTTGTCGCGCTCTTCAAATCATATGAAAGTAGGGATTGTAGCTTCATCTCAGCTATTTTTTTTGCTTGTTCCAAGGTTATATTACCGATTTTTTCTTCTCTAGCATTTGATGCTCCTTTTTCAGCGCCAACCTCTTTTTTTATGAGTGCAGACACAGGCGGGGTCCCAAGCTCGATTTCAAACTCTTTTGTTTTTTTGTCTACGATGATCTTAACCGGTATCTTCATACCTTCGAGATCCTTGGTTTTTTCGTTGATTTTCTGCACTACTTGGGTCACGTTCACCCCAAGTGGGCCTAGGGCTGGTCCTATCGGCGGCCCAGGGGTTGCTTTCCCAGCTTCCACCAGGGTTTCCACAACCTGTTTATCTCCCATCACACCTCCCCCTTCTGAACCACTCGCACATGGTCGCCACGCACCGTTACAGGGATTGGAACGGTTGCCTCCAGCAGCTCTATTGTGATCTCCTCCTTCACTTTGTCGAGTCGTATCACCCTAGCTCTCTCACCTTTGAAGGGGCCAGCTATTAGCTCTATTATGTCACCTTTCTCGAGTCCTGTCACAGCTGGTTTTGGTTCGAGAAAATGCTCTATTTCTTTTAGGGATATATCTCCCTCCACTATTCCCCTTACGTGTGGCACCCCCATGATTGCTTCTCCAACAGCCCCCTCGTCAACAGCTTCTACGAAGACGTAGCCTTTTAGGGTTAGAGGTGCCAGGAGGGACCTGACGTCTGCTTGTCGCTTATAAACCTTGGCTGCTATCATCTCGATAACACTCTGTTCCTGTCCAACCGTTGTCCTGACCGCATATATCTTCGAAGCGCCCTGGTCTTTTTTCTTTTCTTCCAATTTGTTTCTCCTTCCCCAAAGTTTCTGTGTTTTCCTCTTTTCTTACCCTGCAACCTTTCTTGAGATTAACCACGCAGCTATTTTGATGAGGAAACCGATTATCCCTATTATTATGATCCCAACACCTGTTATCTTGGCGATTTTGTTGAATTCTTCCCGATTCGGTTTTTTGGCTAGTGTAAACACTCTACGACTCTCTTTGATAAACCCAGCTATGTTCATCCAGTTGTTCCTCCCAGGAGAACCGGTTACCTGGAATAGTGTAACTTGCTCAGGTGGGTGTTGGGAAATATTTAACTGTTTTGATAAAAAAAGAGGAATGGTTATTCGATATATTTTATCCCCAGGTCGACTCGCTTCGGGATTCCCTCCTCCTCGACAAAGACTTCCGCTTCTCTAGGGCCGAGGATGTAGGGTGAGGTCACACCCGCTATGATCACCATTACCCTTAGCGTGTTTTCGAGGCTATCATCTATTTGTGCACCCCATATTACCTGGGAGTCAGGGTCAAGCCGGTTTGAGACCATCTCAACAACCCTTTCAGCCTCGGTCAGGCTCATCGAGGAGCTCCCTGTAACATTGACAAGAGCGCCATGCGCGCCAGAGGTGTCAACCTCGAGCAGTGGACTAGTCAAAGCCTCCTCAACAGCCTCTTCGGCCCTGTTCTCAGTGTCTGATTCTCCTATACCAATCATTGCCACCCCACCACTCTCCATTATAGCTCTTACATCCGCAAAGTCGAGGTTGACCAGGCCTGGGCGTGTGATAAGCTCCGTTATACCCTTAACAGATCTTATCAGGATTTCGTCAGCAACTTTGAAGGCTGCCCCTATCGGCAGCTGGGGGGCGACCTCTAACAGTTTATCGTTTGGAACAACTATAACGGTATCCGAGCTCGAACGAAGTTTTTCAAGTCCTTTCTCAGCATTTTTTTGTCTTCTCATGCCTTCTACTGAGAAGGGGAGGGTGACAACGGATACCGTGAGGGCTCCAAGTTTTTTTGCTATGCTAGCGATGATAGGGGCTGAACCTGTGCCTGTTCCCCCCCCAAGCCCGCAGGTTATGAACACCATGTCCGCTCCTTCGAGACCCTCCTTTATCTCCTGTTCATCCTCCCTCGCAGCTTCCTCCCCTATCCTGGGATCGTTCCCAGCACCAAGCCCACCGGTTATATCCTTCCCGATCAATATTTTGCGGTTCGCATCTGTGTATAGTAGGTCTTGTGCATCTGTGTTAATAGCTATTGTCTCAGCCCCCTCGATGCCAACCTCCATCAGCCTTGTCATAGCATTACAACCGGCGCCACCAGTGCCAACAACAATAATCCTCGCACGGGCCTGTTGTAAAAGCTCTTCGAGCTCCTCGTCTATTGGATGCGGTTTTCTAAGTTTCCTGGATTCAACAGGATATTTTGCTGCCGCCTCCCTTACAAAACTCCGCATTTCTTTCCCCTCTAGGATTGTTGTCTGTGATCATACAGACCTGTTCCCATCGCTATACCCAAACCCAATCCAGGTTATTTAAAGATGGGGGTTTCACATGGGTTATCTCACATATCCACTCTCCTAGGGGAGTGGGGCCACAGCCCCCCACAAATCAACACCCCCCAGCCACTTTTGGGACATGCTAAAGAGTTTTTCTCCTTGTTGTACACCTAACCACAGCCAAACCAAGTTTTCCCGACACATAGCTTTTCACCCAGTCTCTAACATTTTTTGGTGTCCCCTTCCAATCCAGGATAACACCTACGCATCCAACAGTCTTTTTGATGGCTTGTAGAAGTATCTCCTGGGTTATATCTTCTAGGTGGTGTTTTGGGATTATGTGCCCAACCAGGCGGCCACCAAGCGTTACACGGGTAAAGTTTGGAGCGTAATGTGGACCTCCAACCCCAACAAAAGCCTCAAAAACCCTGTTATCCACATAGCTGGTGTTTATAGCTGCTTGGGCCACTATACTAGCCGCTTTTTTGTCCATCCACTCTTTTTGGCTGCTACCAATCTCGATAAAGAGTGTTGGAACCCTTAAACCGGTTGGGCCATGGTGGGTTGCTTCGAGTGAAACCTGGTACTCCCCAAGCCCAATCCTAGCAGCTTCTTCCCCCAAGGTTTTGAGCGCTTCTTGGATGCAAAGAGGATGGCTTATGGCAAGCTCACCTGGTCTACCACCATGTTTCGCCTCAAGACCTATGTTCCCAGGTGTGTGAACCGTTAAACAGGGTTTACCAGTTTTACTCTCATGTTTGGATATAAAAATTATTTTCTCCACTTTGAAGTGTTTTTCAAGGTGTTCAGCCTCAACACTGTTAAGAGCTGTTATGGCTAAGAGGAGATCGTTGTGCTTCATCACCGGGTAGCCCTCAAACTCCCCCACCTTTGACATACCCAGTTTTTGGATTATCTCTTTGTGGATGTTCAAACCTGCTGGGTCTTGCCCAGATGCTACAACCAAGGTTTTCCCGGTGTACACGGCCCCCACCGGTTGTGAACACTTCGGGTTAGTTTTTATGTGGGTGTGGTACACCCCCGTGGGGTATGCCAAGATTTGTGTCGCATAGGTGTATACGCCCAGGGACTGTGGAGGCTAGAACCTATCAGCAAAGAGTTTTGGCCAAAGCCTCCACGTGCAACACCTTGTTGGTAGCACCAACAGCAATCGGGAAAACTGTTGTCGCCATACTGCTTTCTGCTCATCGCCTGGAAAAGTTCCCAGATAGTAAGATCCTTGTTTTGGCGCCTACAAAGCCTTTGGTTTCACAGCATTGTGAAACTTTTCGTAGGATGATAAACCTTGACCCTAACTGTTTTGTTGTTTTAACTGGGGAGATTTCCCCCTCTGAAAGGGCGAAACTCTGGGGTTCTGGGCGTATAATATTTGCTACTCCCCAGGTGGTGGAGAATGATCTCGTCTCAGCCAGGTTACACCTCAAAGATTTTTCTCTCCTTGTTTTTGATGAGGCTCACCGGGCTGTCGGTGGCTACGCTTACACCTTCATAGCTGAGAAGTATCGGGAACAGGCTTCCAACCCACTTGTTTTTGGTATGACGGCTTCCCCTGGCGCCGACGAGGAGAGGGTTAGACGGGTTGCAGGGGTGTTGGGTTTGGAACATGTTGAGGTTTTGACGGAGAAGGATTGGGATGTTGCCCCGTATCTTGGGAGTGCTTTTGTTGAGTGGAGGTATGTGGAGCTACCCAGCTATATTGTTGAGATGAAAAGGTTGTTGTGGGGGATGCTAAAAGATTATTTGGTGGAGCTGCGCAGATATGGGTACATAAAAGACGATATTTCAAAAGTTGGTAAGAAAAAGCTTTTAGAGCTTCAAAGCTGTTTACAAGCAGATTTGGAGAAGAGCCAGGGCAGGGGTTTGGACAGGGTTTACAGTTCGATGACTGCCAGGGCTGCGGCCTTTAAACTACACCATGCACTTGAGCTTCTTGAGACACAAAGCTTAGCAACCCTTAAAACATATTTGGATGGGTTGAGACTGAAGTCTGACACCAGGGGGGCTTCTAGGGCTATTAAAAGGATTGTTTCTGATCCCAGGTTTGTTAAGCTTTGTTTTCTTGTTGATAAGTATAAGGGGGAGGAGCATCCGAAGCTTGGGGAGGCGGTAGCTTTAGTCAGGCAACAGCTTGAGGCTGATGAGGATAGCCGTGTCATTGTTTTCACACATTACCGTAAAACTGGGGAAAGTTTGGTTAAAAAACTTGGCATGGTCCCAGGGGTTAGAGCAGCGTTGATGATTGGACAAACCCGTAGAGAAGACCAAAAAGGTTTTTCCCAGAAGGAACAGGTGGAAACACTTGAGAAGTTTAGGAGAGGTGAGTATAACACGCTTGTCGCCACGAGTGTTGCTGAGGAGGGTCTTGACATCCCAAGTGTTGATCTCGTGGTTTTCTATGAGCCTGTCCCCTCCGAGATTCGTACAATCCAGAGGCGTGGGAGAACTGGTAGGCGTAGAGACAGGCCTGGGCGTGTGGTGGCTTTAATAGCTAGGGGTACTAGGGATGAGGCTTACTACTGGAGTAGTAAACACAAAGAGGATAGGATGAGGAGTATTCTAAGGGATATGAGAAAAGAGGTGGTTTCTGGGGTTGGTGGGTTGGGTGAGCAGGCTGGGGATACTGCTCAGATGACCCTTTCCCGTTTTGTGGTTGGGGAACAGGTTGTGGTCTATGTTGATCATAGGGAGATGGGTTCTGGGGTTGTTAAAGAGTTGTCCAGACTTGGGGTGCGTGTGGTTGCTGAACAGCTGGTTGTGGCCGACTATCTGCTTAGCGACAGGGTAGGGGTCGAGAGAAAAACTTTTGACGATTTTCTTAGTTCTATTGTTGATAAAAGGCTTTTCTCGCAGGTTGTACGTCTTGTTGATGCTTATGAAGCACCCATACTTGTTTTGGAGGGGGAGGGTTCCCTTTTCGATAGGCGAGGTATTCATCCCAACGCTGTTCGAGGTGTTCTAGCTTCTCTAGCTGTTGACTACAGGGTCCCAGTCCTGGTGAGTAGAAACCCAAGGGAAACAGCCGAGCTCCTGGTTGCTATTGCTAGGAGAGAACAAAAAGAGGAGAAGAGAGAGGTTGGGATCCGTGGCAAACCAAAGTTGATGAGTCTACCTGAACAGCAAAGATTTGTTGTTGAATCACTCCCAAATGTTGGTCCACTCCTAGCCAAGTCTCTTCTCAAAAAATTTGGCACCGTTGAAAGGGTTATAACCGCAGACGAAAAAGAGCTCATGGAAGTTGAGAAGATAGGTAAGAAAACAGCTCGGATGATCAGAAAAGTGGTTACCACGAAGTATGTGGATGAAGAACAGGGTTGTTCCTAGCTACGAATCTTCTTGGATAGTTTGTCCAACATTTTCTCCTCTTCCCTCTCTTTTTTAATCCTCCACATCCATTTCTCCCCTTCTTGCACACCCTCCACCTTCCCCTCCTCTAAGAGGCGTAAAAGACCAGCCCTAACCCTAACACGGCTAGCACCAAGTTTTTCAGCTATTTGCTCCGTTGTAAGGTTCTCCTCCTTCTCAAGAATCCTTAGAATCCTTTCCAGTTTGGTCACCAGCCTTCTCCTTTTTTAAACCCAAACTTTTGTCAATCCTGTTCAGGGCCGAACCAAGCGCAGCCAGAGTTCTTGCAACCTCTCTTATCCTATGAAGCTGCTCACCCTCCAAACCCCTCGACAAACCCAACATACAACCAATAATGTTTTCCCTAACCTCCCTAAGCTTTTCAACCCCTTCCCCCAGCAAATCAGTCTCGGCCACAACAGATTTCTCCTTTTCAACAGTTTTTTGTGGTGCAGCAGCCTTACTTGTGCAGGAGGGGCAAACAGACTCCCCATCGACCTCGTAGAGCAGGCCGCCACACTTTGGACATGGCGTCGAGAGCAGCTTAGCTCCACTCAACAACATCTGGGCCATAGAACTGATCAGCTTGTCGTCACCACTTGGCTTAGCCATGGTCAAACACTTATAAGTGCAGGTATTTATGCGCTTCCACTCCTCACCAAGGAGGGGTGTGTCCGATGACCCGCTCCGAGGAGAGGCTAAGCCAGGTCGAAGAAGCTTTACTCCAAATAACCGAGGACAGCTCAGTTCCACGCAACATTAGGAGAGCAGCAAAAGAGGAAGCCCAAGTTCTAGCAAAAAAAGAGCAGCTCCACACGGTCAGGGCGAACGCAGCCATAACCATCC
>Ga0164310_10001229_pt1 | contig 14367 bp, 18 predicted proteins | sample GuaBasSedimGuay1_FD_121795 | JGI IMG/M metagenome (GOLD analysis project Ga0164310, IMG submission 121795) | Subseafloor sediment microbial communities from Guaymas Basin, Gulf of California, Mexico - Guay1, Core 4569-9, 0-3 cm | ecosystem: Environmental > Aquatic > Marine > Hydrothermal vents... | reverse complement strand
TTATAATACATGATAAGCCTTTTAATCTTAAGCTAAGCATATTCAACTTCAAAAGTACACCCTTCAGGGGTCGTGTGAGGAGGCATTATGTCATTATCTTGTTTCCATTTACAAATCCAACATTATCTAGAATATTTCTATTGGTATACAGTTTTATAAGAAAAGTATATAATAAGCTGATTTAAGCATTTAAGTAAGATTATAATAACCTTGGCTAATTTAGCATCCGGGCGACGTGGGGTTTTGCGCACATTCAAGAGGATTAGGATTCTGCTGTTTAAGGTCGATTGTAGATATACTAAGCTCCATAAGGAGTTTTGGTGGGTCTAACGGCCTCCTACTATTTTTGACCTTTCTCTTCTCATACATCAGGATCATTCCCATCCACCTTTAATAATTTAATAAATTTTCTCTCACAGGCTTGCTTAACCTCTAATAAGCTTAAAGGCTCAACTTATAATTGGAGATGTATTTAGCCAATCCTTCTACAAACAGTTAAAATATATTTATCGCCTGGTAGTTTAAGTTCTGTCATGAGGTCGAAGAAGATATTAGTGAGTCCGCCCACTATAGTAATAGAAGGGTCCCCTCCTCGCAACGTCTCTGCTTACCGCCTCGGTAGGGATCTAGCGCTCTACTGTGACGGTGTGAAGATCTACGTCTACCTTGCAAGGTGGGATAGACTTAACCATTATTTACTGAGTTCGTTGGCTCATTTCCTATTCGGTTTCATCTTTAACATTTTACCCATCCATTCTGCTGGGGTTATGAAGAATGGAGATGTCGTATTGCTTGTAGGCCCAGCGGGAAGCGGAAAAACTACAGCTTATAAGCTTGCTGAGAGTTCGTCCTTTGAAGTATTACATGATGATTTGAACATAGTCGAAATCCCCAGTTTAAAGGTATGGTCAGCTTATGACCAGGAAAAACATCCTTCAGGCAAACTTAAGGGGATCATATTTCTTTCTAATTTGGAAAAAGATAGCTTGACCACAGGAGAAAGGGTTGCACTCCTTTCGAGAGCCCTGTTTTTCCCCAGCTTCATTGAAACGGAGAGGATGATGATCGAAGCATCCAGTAGAATGCTTGAACTCGCGGTGAAGCTGGCTACCACTAAAAAACTAAAGTTCGCCATGGTTAGGATGAGAAACGCTGAAAGATCGATTCAAGCTGCAAGCCGTATCCTTAAGTAGGGCAGGTAACCTACGTGAATAGTCGTGTAAGAGATAACATTAACAAATTCTAGCGGTTTCTAACTATAAGTGACATAGGTTTGCTCAGTCTAAGACTTGCCGAAAGCTCCTGGGTGCCCAGCCTGGATGGGCTTGAACCACTATATAAGAAGATTAGAAAGCCTATGAGTGCCACCTTTGAGATTACGAGCAGTTGCAACTTTAGATGCGCCCACTGCTACCTAGGGGAGAGAAAAGCGGATACACGTACGGCAAAAGTTGAGGAATGGCTGGAACTCTCTAAGATTTTAAGGAGGATGGGTGTTGTATGGGTTGAAATAACCGGCGGCGAGCCACTTTTATACCCGGGATTGAAAAAACTGCTAAAATTTCTACTAAACTATTTCATGGTAGGGTTAATTACGAACCTTAGTTTAATTGGTGAAAGAGATGCCCTGCTTCTCTCAAAGCTGACATACGTTAGAGGCTCTGTCTACGGCTCCGCAGGAAGGCTAGGTATGGAGGTTTGGAGATCTGCTAAAAAGCTTCTTTCGATGGGTGCAAACCTTTCGGTTGGTTACCAGGCTAACAGAGAAAACATTCATGAATATCCGAGAGTCCGACAGGATTTTAAGAGGATAGGCCTGAAACTAGGAGTAAATTATCATTATATGAATACCGTATATAACAGGCAGGCTCAGAACCAGATGCCTAGTCCTGAGCAGGTTGCAAAATATATATCTCCAAACCTAAAATACGAGGAAGGAAAGGCGAAAAGATGCCACATACAAACTACGATAGCTGTAAGATCAGATTTAACGTTCACCCCTTGTCTGCTTTTTCCATATAATCAAGGGGTGCCGCTTAACGAGAACAAAATATTGGAATACTATGTGAAAGAAGCCTATGTGTACTACGAGATAAGAGAGTTGAAAAGCCCCTGCGACGGATGTCCATACCAGGCATGTAGAGAAAAACACTGCTATGCTCATAACATAACCCAGGCCGGCAAACCCTACTTCAAGGATCCGTTCTACTGCGAGTACTACTCTAAACTATATAAGATAATGGAGGAGAGGCGCAAGCTACGAGGTACACCCTGAATGACCTCTCAGAAGCTGGTCTATCTCAATTTAATCTTCGAGGTAACAGTCTTTAATCTTCATGTTTTGTAGTTCTACCTCTTAAATACCTCCTAATTTTAGTATTACTTTCAAAATTAACAGTTACAGAGAAAACACGTTTCCAGAACGATAAACTTATAACTATTAAGAAACTCACCCCGTTTGATTCAAATTGAGTAAGGAATCAAGTATAAGTGAGAAAGAGAAGGAGGAGAAGAGGAAGATAAAGAAGAAGCATACTAAGATGTACTATCTGGGTATGATAATCCTCATCATAGGGCTCGTGATTACTGTATACGGCTGCTATAGAGCCTACAAGCTGGTATACAGGGGGGAGCTACAGGCACTGTTCAAACCGTTCGGGCTAGATGTAAGCCTGGGTGAGCAGGCGCCGATACCAGTAGCATTGATCGGCCTAGACTTGATAGTGTTCGGGATAATAGTTAGGTGGATCAAAAACATGCCGAGATCCATCCTAGCATTTATCCTTTACATTATAGGCTTGCTCGTTTGGGGGTATGGGGCATACGAGATCCGAAAAGTGATAGTAGCTGGCAGCGCAGCAGGTGTACTGAGGCAAATAATAAATTACAGCATCAAATTTATAGCAGTTGCTGCCGTGATCATTATCATTGGGCTCGTCATAAACCCGAGAAGGGAAGAAATGGTGTACCGTGAGGAAAAGGAAGAGGAAAAAGCTGTAGAAGAGGCTAAATCTAAGGAGGCTGGAACCTAAACATCACAAAGCCCAATGAGGCAAGTTTATCCTAACAGTACAAACCTCCTTAGGCTATCTTCTAAACCCCCCTGCTTGATTCAACCTTTTTAATAGCTTGTCCAAGCTTTTCCTTAAGCTGACTATCTCCGGCGGGTAACCCGATAGGTTCTTTTCGGGTTCAATCGGCTTTTCAACTATCTCTACAACCCCCTTCGACTCCATCTCTAGGATTTTCTTTATTACTGCTACCCTTTTCTTAGGATCGTCCCCCGCTACCTCATCAACTATGTCTTGCACTCTTACTGCATCTTTTATCTTGGAGATTATAATATCTTCAATCTCTCCTGTTTTCCAACTCATCTTAGACATCCTTGTGCTCCTCTCTATAATTTTAAAAATAACCCTGAAAAATTTTAAGATCTATGTATCTTACCTCCTTCTCATGGTTTTTTGTTGGAGATCTTGTGTTATGGTTTAGCATTCTGGCCATTTTAAACCTTATAATTTACGAGTTTACATCCACAATACGCTGGATCCCAATAGATAAAAGAAGGTTTTCCACAATCACAGTTCTTACAGGCGTCATAGCAATAATTCTTTTACTCATATATGGTATTAAACATGCTGTGAGATAGGTGTATCCGATGGCAGTTAATATGAGAACCCTCTATACTACTGTTCCATTATTCTTGGCGGGAGGACTTCTACTATATATTGGAGTTACGTACTCCTCGCTGGTTGCCGGGCTTATCGGGCTGGGTTTCTTCTACGTTGCCTCCATGATATATCTCGTTTCTCACAGGGGTTTCTTCCATGTAGACGTAGTGTCATCTATCTACATGTCTACTGTTAAATCGCTGTGGGACATCTTCAGTAGTGGCGGGTTTAGAGGAAGGGGGGTTTATATTCTGTGCAAGGGAGATGTAAAGATTTTCGTAAGCAGGGATGAAGTTCTAACCGAGATTCCCAAAGTTTCCGAGGAAACCCTATTAGTGAGTAATCCTCCTGGAATCATGGTCGCCCCTGCTTGTTCCGGTTTAATGAGTATAATTTCAAAGAAGTTTAATTTTAGTGCTGGCATGGATATACATGCGTCAATGAGTATTCTCTCGAGGGTTTTAGACGAGCTAGACCTTGCGGAGACTTTCGACTACTTTATCGAAGATGATAGACTTAACGTAAGACTTACGAATGTTCTAGGCGGAGGGTTCTGCGATAAAGTTGAATTAGAATTCCCCGGGGCCTGCGAAAAGTTCGGATGCCCAGTATGCAGCCTTGTTGCTGCAGTTGCATGCTTATCCTACAAGCTACCCGTCCTAATAGAATCCGTAGATATATCCCAAAATGGGGGTAGCATAGATCTTACAATAAGGGTCCTAAGATAAGGCGTTCACCTTTTACATTCTTCATCGCTTCGGCGTGATTTTAGGATAAATTTTTTATTTTCTGCCAGATCTACAACTTTGCACTACTTGCTAAAGGTGTCTAAACATTGAAACTCAAGCTATTATCCATAATGATTCTCCTGCTCGTCACCAATCCACTTATCCAAGTAGTGGAAGGATTGCCCATTCAGCCTCCACAGCATGTTCGATATGACCTAGTGAGTATTAAAGAGCTTCCGTCGTGGAGAAGCCTTATAATAGAGTGGGTATTGGGTAATGTGGTTGAAAACTGGGGATATCTCAAACTTTCCGGTCTAATAGGAGTGGAAGAAAATGTCCCTATAATATACATATCTGGGTCCGACATTCCAATATTGTGGAGGCTAGAATCCTTTGACTATTTTGACGGTTATGGGTGGACTCAGCTCCACCACCCAAAATACTATGGAATCTCCGAGTTCCATTTTAAAAATGCCGAAGCAGACTATGTATTCAACATCATAATTCCAAATGTGTCTGGGAGCTACGGGGGCCTACTTCCGATTCCAACTATAGATGAAAACCTGGTTGGCTTTAACACTACTATTGAAGATGCTACGATCTACTACTCGGATACTGGTGCATTATTCGCGTTCGCCGACATATTAGAGGAAAACTTTAATTTTTCAGTCTCATATAGTAGAACCACCTTCAACCTAACAGAGATAGCCCTTTCAAGCTTAGACGACGTTCCACCATCAGTTAAAGGAGTTTATACTTCATTACCACCGAATATACCACGTGACATCGACGATATTGCTGATATGATTGCTAATGAGAACCCTATATTTGCTGATGAGGTGTGCGCCCTAATAGACTATCTCGTAGCAAATTACACCTATAATGAAAATGTAGAGATAGGGGAAGATGAAGACCCGGTAGTAACATTCTTTGAGAAGAAGGAGGGCAATAGCGCCCAGCTTTCAACAGCAATGGTTCTTATCCTTAGAAGGCTGGGTATACCATCTAGGATCGTCATAGGATTTAAGCCGTCCAATAGGAAAGCTGGGGGCTACTGGATCTATTCCGGGGATATTAGGATGTGGGTGGAAGTCTACTTCCCAAAAGTGGGCTGGACTCCCATAGATCCTACACCAGAAGAACATACGTCGGATGTACTCCCTATTAAAACTCTCTCAAGAGAGATAGCTAGAATTAAAATACCACAAACAGAGCAAAACCCAACCTACAAGTCCGGAAACAAGTCAAAGGGAAACATCTCTGTAGGCGGGGGGAACGTCTCCTCTGGAGGGAATGTTTCTTCTGCTGGGAACGTGTCCTCTTCGGGTAATGTTTCTCTTGGTGCTGGAAACACGTCGCTTATCGGGGCTGGAAATAATACTTCCCAGCCTGGTTACATGGAGGTTTTCCGTAATAAATTGGTAGGTCTTTTGGTTCTTGTCCTATCATTATTAGCTCTTTCGATTATCCTCCTAATGAGTTCTAGGGGGGAACCTGCCATGGAGCCTCCTAAGGGGATCGAGGAAAGCCTTGTACCCGAGTATTTGAAGGCTCTTACTGATCGTGTGATATCTTTTTATGACTCGGGCATGTACAGGGATGGCATGATCTACCTGGGTGGCGTCTTTCAGAAAATTATGGGTGACATTTTTAGCATGGGGCGTGAGGAGTGGGAGACCTTCAGAGAGTACATCCGGAGGATTATAGATCTGCTGGATGCCGGCAAGGAGAAAGAGGAGATTTTAAACGCTCTCCTCTCCTTTGCAGTACTTTATGAAAAATCCCTCTACGCCCCTGAACCTGTGGATAGGAATGACTTTTTACATATGATCCAATGCTTTTCTTCAATCATAGATTATTTTAGCGGCAAAATAGGTGGCGAGGTGTCCGCGGCCGAATGAAGGAGAGTTTTATCCCCGTCCTCGCCATTTACACCGTTCTCGCAGCACTTTTCCTAACCTACTACCCCTCCTTTTCTGTTTTTAATACCCGTTGGGACGGGTACTCATCATTTATGGCTGTGAGCAATAAGATCTTCAATAATTTTACTGTTCTATCCTTATTTAATGAGTCCTACCTCCCGGATGACCCAAAGGGTTGTGTATTAGTAGTTGTCAGCCCTTGCACCCCGCTTTCAGAGGAAGAATGCAGCTTCATTTTCGACTTTGTTAGAAAGGGAGGTGGCCTCTTGATAGCTGAGGATTTTAGAGAGGGCAAGTCTTTATCTGAGGTCTTCGGGGTAAAAATTTCCGGAAAGCTACTGATGGATCCGTCATATTATTCTAAGCAGCCTTACTTCCCACTCGTGGATCTACATGGCGGAGAATATGAGAATCTGACTATCCTACTGAACTATCCTTCAAGTCTTTCGATAACTAAAGAGCTTAGATCCGGGATTATAGGGTATAAGGGTGTAAATGTCAGTTGTAAGTTTAGAATAGTAGGATATACAACTAAGAGTGCATGTTTGGACGTATATGCAAACCTAGCTAGTGACCCGGGAGACGTCCACGGTTCGTTCCCGGTTGTAATTACGATAGAATTTGGAAATGGTAGTATAGCTGTTCTAAGCGATCCCGACATTTTCATAAACGATATGATCGATAGATACGATAATAAGGAGTTTCTTAAACTCATACTGGGATACCTCAGTAATGGGAGCTATAGAGCACTCTATTATTACGAATATAAACTGTGGAGATTTAAACCACCATTTATATATGCCTTAAACCTTCACAGCCAATGGTCAAATCTCCCAGTATTCCGGAAACTGTTTTTCTCAGCCATTTTATCATTGTCTCTAATACTGTTTTCAATCTTAGCTTTGTCCTCAACATTTGGGTGGCCATTGATAGAATCCATAATTAGCATGATCCCACAGGCTAAAGGGGAGCCTGTTACATCTAAGGGTGAAGAAGCCGGCCTAACATATGACAGATATCTCTTACCACTTTTAGAGAGGTTTTCCAAGATGCTGTATGATATAGCTAAAGTGGAGTATGGAGGTGACATAGATATTTTGATTTCAAGTTTGAAGGCGAAATATCCTAAACTTGACACTTCCCAGATAAGACTTGTCCTAGACTACTGGAGCCAACTATCAAGCGGGACTGGAGCAGAGATTAATGACTTCAGAACATTCTCAACGATATTCGATCATATAGTTGAAATCTCAAGCATTATAGGTATTGAATGGTAAATGGGTTAAACTTATATGTTAATTATGAGTTGAGAGCGTGGGAGAGATGGCTTTAAATTCCAAGCAGGCAGAGATAGCAGGGGACATATCAAACATCTCAAATATTGTTAAAAATATCGTGGACGAGATGAGTAAAGTTATAGTTGGCAATAAAACCCTTATACAAAACATTCTAGCAGCCCTTTTCACCCAGAGCCACGTAATGATAGAAGGCCTACCCGGATTGGGGAAAACACTAATAGCTAAAAGCATATCAATCGTACTCAACCTAAAGTATAACAGGATTCAATGTACTGCAGACATGCTTCCATCAGACATAATAGGCTCATTCATATATGTTCCCTCTAAAACAGATTTCAAGTTCATGAAGGGCCCAATATTTGCAAACATCGTATTTATAGACGAGATTAACAGAGCCCCACCCAAGACCCAGTCGGCGTTCCTAGAGGCCATGCAAGAGGGCTACGTAACAGTGGAAGGGAAAACCTTCGAGCTACCAAAGCCCTTCTTCGTAATAGCAACTTTAAATCCTATAGAAGTAACCGGCGTCTTCCCGCTTCCCGAAGCCCAGATCGACAGGTTCGCCATGAAGCTCAACGTTAAGTATCCGTCTCCAGAGGAGGAATTAGAGATCATCAGCGGCAAAGGTTTTGAAAGAATAGGCGAGCTCAAGCCAGTAGCATCTCCCGAACTAATACTTTCCATCCAAGGGCTGGTCGACAAGGTGTACATGGATGAGAGGATCAAGAAGTACATCGTGGACATCGTAAGGGCCACTAGGAACTCCAAGCTCCTCATCCTAGGAGCCAGCCCAAGGGCAGCCATAACCATGGCTAGGATCTCCAAGGCTAGAGCTCTAATATTTGGCAGAAGCTACGTCATACCCGACGATGTTAAGGCCATAATAAAACCAACCCTAAGGCACAGGATAAAAATAAAACCAGAGGTAGAGCTTGAAGGCATAGGCGTTGACGGAGTCATTGACAGGATTGTCAGAGGAGTTAAGGTGCCATAATATTGTATACTCCACGGATGCTCCTCTTAGCAGCATCGTGTTTTTCACTATTGACTCTTGGCCTAACCTTCAGCATTACAATCTTTACTCTAGCAGGAATATTAGCGTTTTTAGTTATGTTTTTGTCATTCTTCAGCTTTCATCTTCCAGCTGAAGCTCTCAAAACACTAAGAGTTAGGAGGATCGTGTATAATAGGATTGTAGGGAAGGGGGGCTATATCCTTGTGAGAGTGATGCTTAGCAACCAGAGTAGCTATAGGCTTAGCAGCGTACGGGTAGAAGATAAGTGTCCGAGGCAGGGGTTGTCTGTTGAGAGAAGCTCGAACGTTACTTTACTCGACATTAAACCCTTTAAAACTGTAAGCTTCGATTACATCTTAAGGGCAGAAGCGGATGGAGCATTTACAATAGGTCCAATAGTGCTCTCCATGTCTGATAGGCTGAAACTTTTCTCGGTTTCAAGAACAGTTATGGATCTTGGCAAGATAACTGTTATACCATCCTTCGTAGATGTTAAGTCTTCAATCACAGAGTTAGGGTTAAAGTCTACCCTAATTACTTTGGGGGAGCACGTACATGAAAAAAGCATTGTGATGGGAGGCGGGGAATACCGTTCAAGTAGAGAGTATGTTCCGGGAGACGATACATCGTTCATCGACTGGAAGGCAACGGCGAGAAGGGGTAAGCTTCACATTAAGGAATTTGAGAGGAGATCCTTCTCCAGATTCTTACTAGTGGTTGACTCAGGCAGAAGCATGTCTGTAGGGATGAAGCTCGAATATGTAAAGCAGGCTGTAATGCTTCTATCAAGAAGCATGTCCATAATAGGAGACTTCTTCGGACTCTTGATACCGTCAGTATCAGGCGTAGCCTTCCCAACAATCTACCCAAGGTACGTGCCACTCAGCACCGGGATGGACCACCTTTATAGGATGGTTACAGTTTCCTCGCAGCTGAGACCCTCAGGCACACCCGACTTCCGAGATGCTATAGCCTTTATCAGGAGAAGGCTAAGCCCACCTCTCAACCTGATATTCATCACAGACCTGGAGGACTTTGAAAAGAAGAACATCTTGGAAGCTGTAAAAGAAGCTACATCGGCTGGGTACTCCCTGATATGTATAGTAACGCCTACCTACCTTTTCATCCAGCCTGGCGAAGTCTTTGAGAGTGAGGACTCGCAGAGCATCGTTCTAGGGCTAGACTACCTGAACATGCTGAGAGAAAGGGCTTCCTCCGCATTGAAGACTCTGAGAGGCCTCGGAGTTGAAGCTTACGAGGTTGGGCCGGCAGATATATTTCCAAAATTCCTAAAGATATATAGATACGCTAAGGCACTAACAGGTGCACATGAATGAAATCCACCCCTAATAGGAGGCTTAATAGTCGAGTTAACAAGGTTCCAGGACGACGATCCAAGATAAAGTCTGCCATGGCAAGGGTTAGACTATTCTCCGCCCTACTCTCGATTATCACCATGCTATTCCTAATATTCCTTTTCTACAGGTGGCTGAACCACCCTTTCATCTCTCAAACGGTGGGTATAAGTACGGTGTTAAGCAGAACCCTACTGTTCTCGATTATAGCAGTATCGTCAATCTTATCCGTGATGGTCTCCCTCTCACTTTCTCATTGGGTCATAAGGCTGGATTGGAGTCGAATACTGGCCTACGAGCTGGAAAGCATGGACAGGCTCCTTTACAGAGTTAGCTGTGCTCTCCAGGAAGGTAGGTGGGATGTTAAGAATAGATATTGGTCTCTTAGATTGGGGTATTCGCAGCTTTTTCTGTGGAAGCCCATCCTATTATTCACGGCGGGGCTTGCCGGCATACTAATTCTTTGTCGGTCAGCAGATTCGCTACCAGGTTTTTGGCAACTGATTTCTGGAGAATATGATCCTTCACCCATTGATTATCTAATTAGAGCTGTTGATGCAGGTTTTGATGAACTATTAAAAGGTTTAATAGAAAACTTCATCTGGAAAGTAGATCTTATCATTGGTGGTTGAAGTGTCAACTAATAGAAGGATCCCGGTGTGGGTTGCAGTCCTTGGGCTGGTACTCCTTGGAGGGGGAGGATTCTTCTTTTACAGAACAGTCTTGCTGCTCGAGAAGGGGCTTTTCGTAGGCTCACTTATCACAACACTCATAGGGGGAATAGTCTTCATGTCAGGGATTTCCCTGATCAAGATATACTTAGCCTACATCCTAACGAAACCTTAATCTACCATTTAATAAACCGCCTATTCTTTTCTGTAAAGTTTTCACATTCAACCTTGAATAGTTCCCGCTCTTTATACCAACTGCAATGTTCACAATCGGCATGAATAGCAGGATAGGGGTTGAGAGCCAGCGTGGCGCTAAACCCTCGGATATTGGGGAGAATATTGGGACTAGAAAGTTGTCTAGGGATATGTGGCATAGGAAGCTTGATGCCAGGACAAAGGAAACCCTAACATCTCTGGAGTAGAGGTATAGGACTGTAGCCCCCAAAATACACATGAAAAGGCTGTGCGAAATCCTTGCTGGGACGTGGAGCCCTGTAAAATAGGGGATATGGTCAACGTCGATCAGAACGGATGTTAGAGCTGAAAATAAGGTGTAAGAAGGGTCAAGTGTCAAGCTACCTATTAATAAGCCGACAATGCCATGCCTAATAGAGTCAAACCTCATCTGCGGCGTGATCTTCGAAGATACAGAGTCTATCCTCGTAACGGCTTTTACGAGTGTGGCTGGGCTCTCAGGGTCAAGGTATAGGGTTGAAAAGGCTGTGTAAGCGATCAGGGTGAATATGAAGATAGCCGTATACTCTGCTGTCTTTACCATGGTTTTATAGGCTTTTTCCAAGTTCACCAGCTTCCATTAGAAGTCTCGCCTGGTTTACTTTAAACTTTCTGTAAGCTGCCACCATACTTATAAGGAGTGAGTATGCTGAAAGGCTTAAGACTGTTGGGTTTAGCCTGATTCCCCACGGGGTATAGTTTAACAAAAGCCCTATCAGGGGGGTTATCGCCAGGCTTAGCCCCATACTAAGGGCAAGCCTTTCTATGCTGTCAAGCTCCCTAGGGTCTGGGAAAAGCGCTTCAACAGTTAAGTAGCCTGGGAGAAATAGGACAAATATTGATCCGAAAACCCATCTTACAGGCTTAAAAATGCTCTCCTGCGGAAACAGGTATATTGACAGCATCGTTACTGCTATGATGGTTAGCGCTAGTGGAAACCATAGGCTTTCTATCCGGAGCAGGTATTCAAACATGCTCGACGCTGGAACCGGGGGTGGTTCAAGGGATATCTTGCCATCCTCGTGCAGGCTCTTAACGGCGTTTATTACCTCGTCCTCTTTGATCCCATATCTCCTGGAGACAAGCTCTACGATGTCCGAGACTGTTTCAGCCTTTTTCATCTTGATAAGTCTTATTACATGCTTCTTAAGGGCTTCCTGACTCCTCGAAGGCAACTCTTAAATCTACTCCTGGCGGAATAAAAATAAAGGTTTGCCTATAATAGGTAAGCCCAAACATTATGGTGATGTCTTGACCGTGAAGAAAGTAGTCATCCTATCCATGATCCTCGCAGTTACACTTATATTTAATGTTGCGTCAGCCGACGACGGGGAAGCCATAAGGGAGGCGGAGGAGGAGCTTCTTAAAGCCTTGAAATCCGTCAAAGAGGCAGAAGCTGCTGGTTCCAGGGCTGAGGATCTCTCAATCCTCGTCGAAAAGCTTAATAGGGCGCTCTCACTCCTAGACGGTGCCGTTGAAGCCTGCGAGGCTGGCATGGAGGGAGAGGCGGGTAATATGGCGTCACAGTCGAAAGCCATATCTCAGGAGGTGGAGTCAGCATCGGCAGGCCTTAAAGCCCAGGCTCTCAAGAGTAGGTCGAGACTAAAGTTAACGGTTATGATTCTTATCCCCCTCCTTGCATTTTCCACGTCTCTGATAGCGGAGCTTGTGTATTCTTGGTGGCTTGAATACAGTAAGGAGAGATTCCTAAAGATGAGGGTTAAACTTGCAGAGGAGGATTAAATTGAAAGCATCCTTTAACAAGTGGAGGTTTCTATCGATTCTAACATCCTGCATCCTGATATACTCCACAATAGCATACACCCTCATGAACCCTAGGCCTAGGGAACAATTCTTCCAGCTGTACGCTCTTGGAAGCCAGCATATGATAGGAGACTACTACCCAGAGAACACCACGACTATCACCCTGAATACCGATGTCTTATGGTATATTGGAGTAACCAACTTTATGGGGTCTATCCAATACGTTATGGTAAAAGTTAAGCTTGGAAACGCCTCCATCCCACCTCCAAACCAGACAACAGCCACGCCATCCCCAGCCCCGGAGGTAGCATCGTTCAGAAGGATACTGATGGATAATGAGACTTGGGAAATCCCATTCAACTGGAAGATAAAAAGCGTAGAGGAAAGGGAAGGCGAACTATACATCTCCCTTGAGATCAACGGCGCCGAAACCGGGGTTATAGAAGTAGGAGCTGTCAACGGATACAATTTTAGGCTGATCTTTGAGCTTTGGAGCTATGACTTCCAAGCAGGCCAGTTCGTGTTCGGCTGGAGTTCTAACAGTGAAAGAAGGTCCGCATGGATACAACTATGGTTTAACACAACGCTCACGCCAGGCTAACATGTTCTGGGGATGGGAGGGGTGCCCCGGGGGCACAGGAGAGCCCCAGCCACCTTGACGTTTACACTTAATGTTCGAACGTATAACGGCTAAAATTTTTACCTTTATAGAGTTAGTAACTCCATAATGCAGCTTGTTATTCAGAGGAGTAAAATATACAGCCCCCAGGTGGAGAAGATAATTGAACTAAGCGGCCAGAACATTTACTCCTGCTACCAGTGTGGAATGTGCACCGCAAGCTGTCCATCCACGGGAAATATGGATATACCGCCTAACATGATTGTCAGGCTTATTCAGGTAGGTATGGTTGACAGGGTTTTAGACTCCAGGTCTATCTGGGTATGCACCTCGTGCTTCACCTGTTTTGCAGAGTGCCCGAAGGGGATAGACATTGCAAGCCTCACCGAGGCTCTAAGGCTGTACCATCTTAGGAGAAACATCGACCACCTCGACCTATCAGCCATACCGGTAGAGGAGCTTCTCGAACTACCGGTTATAGCCATGGTTGGGGCGCTGAGAAAGTTTACAGCATAGGTGGAGACCTTAATGTACGCCTACTATCCTGGTTGCACGCTTAAAACCCAAGCGAAGGGGCTTGAGCTGTCAGCCCTGGCCTCGCTGGAGAGGCTTGGCGTCAGGTATAGGGAGCTTGAAAAGTGGACCTGTTGCGGCACCGTCTATTCTCTAGCCTCAGATGACGCTATGAGGCAGGTGGCACAGGTCAGAATCCTAGCCAAGGCCGAGTCTGCAGGCTTCAGCAGGATACTCACCCTCTGCTCCATGTGCTATAACACGCTTAAGCGGACCAACATGCTTGTAAGATCCAACCCTGAGAGACTTGAGACCATAAACATGTTCATGGATGACGAGCCTGACTACCAGGGAAGTGTAGAGGTGAAACACCTTCTCGAGGTCTTGAGAGACGAGGTTACATTCGACAAGATAAGATCCACCATAATCAGGCCCCTCAAAGGCCTTAAGGTATCCGCCTACTACGGGTGCTTGCTTCTAAGGCCTAAGACAGTGTCGATAGACAGCTCAGTCAACCCACACGTCATGGAGGATCTAATCTCTGCTTTGGGCGCCGAGCCCGTGGACAGTCCAGAGA
>Ga0164310_10001228_pt1 | contig 14371 bp, 24 predicted proteins | sample GuaBasSedimGuay1_FD_121795 | JGI IMG/M metagenome (GOLD analysis project Ga0164310, IMG submission 121795) | Subseafloor sediment microbial communities from Guaymas Basin, Gulf of California, Mexico - Guay1, Core 4569-9, 0-3 cm | ecosystem: Environmental > Aquatic > Marine > Hydrothermal vents... | reverse complement strand
CTTTATATATTATATATTTATTATATTTATTAGGAGGATAGGGGAATGAAGAAAATATTGGCAGTAGTAAGCGACGAAGCATACGAGGTCTTGAGGGAATACAAGGAGGCAAATAACTTAAAAAATCTGGATACAGCGCTCGACGAGCTGCTGAGAGGGATAAAGAGGGGGAGGGATAAGGAGAGAAGCGGAGAAGAGAAAGATAAAAAAGAGTTAGGAGGTGAGAAATAACAAAATGGGTGCAGGAGAGGCAATAGCCATTGCCACAGTGATAGTAGCACTGGTGGCACTTGGCGTAGGTATCGCAGCCTATGCAAAAATTGGTGAAATAGGAGAAATGGAGAAAGTAGATAGTTTGGTTGTGTATGTCAATAGCGGGATGGATAAGCCGTACAACCAGTATGCTGCGTTAGTGGTCGCATTCACGGCAAAAGCAGTGTACAAGGTACCACATGTAACTGTGTTCTACGGACCTAACGGCGTGGAGATGGTAAAGAAAGGGACACTTGCGCAATTGCCGATAGATGATGGACTCAAGAAACTGGTTGCAGGTCAGTTTGAGGGCATAAGTCCCGAAGACCTACCGGACAATCTGGAACAGTTTGCTCGGTTTGAGAAGGACAATCTCGGCGTAAATTTCGCATCTTGCGCAACATTCCACGTCGTTAATGACTTCGCAGACACTGTGGACGACACCGCAAATATCGAGGACTTCGTAACACCGGTGAAGATACCCGACGCTGTTGGCGCGGCATTGAACGCAGATAAAATCCTCTTCTTCTGAAAGAAGAAGGGAGAAATACTGAAAGGCGGGGTTAAACCCCGCACCTATTTTTTATTTAGAAGATAATTTTATATTATGATACGAAAAGCACTAATACCCACAGCATTTCTACTTATCATCATAGCTGCTGGACTTATCAGTAACAATAATATAGAAAAAGCCGAAGTTATCAACAGTAGTATCCCTGAGACTGATAATGTTAAAATCTACGAGCGCCCTGCCGGGGGATGGGAAGTTTATTGGTTAGTATATGACCCAAAAGTTGATGCTAATACTCCTTCCGGGGTTGATCCTGAAAGCATCCAAGTCACGCTAAATGGTATTGATATAACAGAAGAAGTGGAGATAAAATTAGTAAAAGAGGATCCTGCTTACAGAATATCAATAAACCGCTATTGGGCACCCGGGGAATATAATATCACGCTTGTTGTATCGGATTATGCAGGTAATCGTGCAATATATAAATATATTTTGGTCTTCAGGTGAAAACTTTAAATACTCAAAACCAAACTTAATAACATGGCAGAGATAATGAAAGCGGGAATTTTAGCTCTACTGGCAGCATTCGTAATAGGTTTTATCGCTACACCATCCGCAGGGGCTTCTGCCGAAATCGTCCCGGTCGAGGAATACTATGCACTCCCATGGGAAGTGGTAAACATACAATTGGCACTCAATACAACAGAGCCTCTTGGTGCCGTTCATCTTCGTATTGACTACGACCCTACGGTCTGTAACATAACCTCAGTTACACAACAGAATGGCTTTGATGTTCTCGTAGCAAATACAGAACACTCATCAGAAGGCTGGATTGAATTCATTGGCTACCAAACTGGAGCGGCAGGAGCTGAGAACACAACTTTTATCTTTTCTACCCAAGCGGTTGGGAATTATTGCACAAGGACATGGCTAAATGTAACTGTCATCACTATGAAAAATAATAGCGGCTCTCCTATGAGCTGCAATGTAACCAACGCTACGTTTCGTATTGCGCTCAAAGGTGATTACTCCGGAGATATGGACGTTGATGTTTGGGATTGTTCTTATCTTGCTCGCTATCTTGTTGGTCTGTCTGGTTATGAAGAAGTATGCTCAGGCGAAGTAAGTGGTGATGGTGTTCTCGATGCTTACGATTGCCTGTATCTTGCGAGAAAATTATTAGGATTAGTGTGACTAAAAGTCGCTTCTCATTATTCTGTGGCATTTTTTCTTAACAATCTGTGAGTACTCGATAGTTGCCCGTGAGAATCCAGAAATCACGCTGTGTAATGATGCCTATATCCCTTAGGAATTCTAAAGCTTCCACCCTCTCAAAGGTGTTAAAAAGCTTTTCCTGCCTGCGCTTCCATATCCTTTCGAGCCTGTCCATCTCCGTCACCACATCCCCTATCGCTAACATCCTCATAAATATAATAAACATATAAATATAAAAACTTTTTTATATACCAAACACCATAACCACCAACCTTTTTATATACCAAACAACAACACAATAATGGGTGATAAAATGGCACAAAAAGGCGAAGGGGGAGACCCCAAGGGTGAAGAGAGAGACCGTGAAGAGAGGCTGAAGAAAGGTGCACAACGCTTGCGATGCCCCGTCTGCGGCGCCCCCGCTCGGATGCGACTGCGGGATAGGGCGACAATATGCAGAGACGGAGGACACATTACCTTCCCTGACGGGAGGGTAGAGATGCCGGACGGGACGAAGACATCGCTGAAGGAGTTGAAGGAAAAGGGAATAATAGGAGGTGATGAGGAGGGATAAAAAGCTTAATAGAAAAAAAGAAACTATATTTTTCTTTTTTCTCTTTTTTCTATTTTTCCCACAAATCTATGCCTATATCACGGTATATCCCTCTCGCCTGTATGAAGTCCACGAAATCTTTGTAGGGCTTCTCGAAGTCTTCTGCTGCAAATCCTTCCCTCAACCGCAAAGTAGGTCTGAAAAGCAAGCCGTCATGCTTAACGAACTTCAGTGAAGAGAGCTTGCGAAAGTGCTTTCTTACTGTCTTTTCATCGAACCCCGTTCTCCCTGTTATATGTGGAGCGTAGTAATCGAGGGACGCCCTCCGTCCACCCGACTCTATAAATAGCTCAAGGAAGCTCTGATATGTCTCCCGCAATCGCTGATCCGCTGGGAGGATTATATACTGGTAGAATCGCTCTGCCGGGTCTAACTCTCGCTGCTCCTCGTTAGTTCTGTTCTTATGATACTCAATCAACAGTTTTATTCCCCGTGTCTTCCCTCCCAGCTTCTCAAGATACTCTATCTCTTCTTCATCCAACCTTATGGATATCATCTTTGCCATACGCATCAATATTATGATAGACATTCTGTATATAAAAAGCTTTATTCTTTGTCATGCGTATCAATAACAGACAATACATCCTGTATATAAAAAGATATAAATTCTGTGCAAAGATTTAAATAGGATAGTTTGTTGTCAATACAGTGTATATACAAAATCATGGAAAAAAGAAGGAAGGAGAAAGGAAGAAAGAAAGAAAGAAGAAAGAAGAAAGAAGAAGAAGAAGAAGAAGAAGAAGAAGGTATGTAATACAGAAAATTTTGCGAGGATTTATTATAATGTGCAAAACGAAAGATTTATATAATGCGTATTTCCTTTTAACATATACACAGAGACCCCCGTGAAATATGTGTATGACAATACACCAAAAAAATGTAGTTATAAAGCGGGCAGAAAAAAACCCTATTTCGTAAATAAAGCCCGTAAATTAGAGATTCGTTGTATATACAAATCCAGTTTTTGTATATAATTCACCTCCTCTGGAGTGGAAATGTAGGTTTACACGACTATTAATTGTTAATTTTCTCATCTCCATAATTTTGACAAATGCAAAAGTTCACCTGCACATACACACATCGAACTCACACTGATTTCCACTGGAACTATCAACTTATCATGTATTGCACAGAAAAACCCTCCTTCAGAGTGGAGTGCGGTATAGGTGGGTTGTAGCAGAGAGACGGATAAGTCTCTCCCACCTATACCTTAAACCTTTTTATATAATGAAAACATATAAAGCTATTGTAGCAGAGAGGCGGAGAGATGATACTGACATACAAGATAAAACATGAGAGGGACTTCACGGCAGAATTGGCAAAGGCGAGAAAAGTTGCCGAATTCGCTATTGAACACCATACACTATCGTCTAAGGATGTTAAACACATCGGACTGAAATCCATCATCTCAAACCAGATACTGCGTAAATACAGCCGGAATAAGAACATTAAACGAGTGCATAATGTCAATTTAATCGTACCTAATCAGGGAATAAAAGTTGATAAGGCGAAGCGTGAGATTCGTATCCCGTGCCTCAAGTTCTCGTTCTCTTACCGCTTCCCCAATAACTTCACCAAAATCAACCAGATAGAGATAGGCAAAGAATATGTGTTCGTAGCGGTAACGGTCCCGGAAGAACCGCAGATGGAGACAGATAAGTGGATAGGTGTTGACCTGAACACGACCGGACATGTTGCGGTCGTGGCGAACCCGGATACGGGCAAGGTGAAGAAGTTGGGTAAGAAAGCATCACATGTGCATAATAAATATAAAAATATTAGGAGGCGGTTGCAGAAGAGAGGGAAATATAGAGTTGTGAAGCGGCTAAAAGACCGGGAGAGCCGTATCATAAGGGACATGAACCATAAAATAAGCCGGGAGATAGTGGAGACTGCGAAAGAAGCGGGCTGTGGTATAAGAATGGAGAAGCTGAGGGGGATAAGGAAGCGAGCAAAAACACGAAAACCGTTCCGATACTCCCTGCACAGCTGGTCGTTCTATCAGTTGCAGAACATGATAGAATACAAAGCCAGGCTGCTCGGAGTACCTATCGAGTATATAGACCCGCACAACACCTCAAAGGTGTGTAGCAGGTGCGGTGCGATAGGCAACCGGAACGGTAAGAAGTTTAAGTGTCCGAAGTGCGGGCACGTTGACCATGCGGATGCGAACGCTGCGTTCAATATAGCGACGCATCGGAGCATAGGTCAATCTACGGCAGACAGGGCTGTCGTAGAGGGGAGTGCTGGCACCCCCGAGGGGCAATGGTGAGGACGCCACCAACCCCAAACTCCTCGCACGGCGGGGAGTATGTCAGGGGGATATATTATATAGGTGAAGGCATAACTCAAAATACGGAAGGGGAAGATGTTTGAAAGGGAAAAGGAATGGTGGAGGAAATGGAAGATAGTAAATTGGTCAGAGGAGCCACCATGCGATGATCTCGCTGATAGCATTGATGACACTCTTGTTAGAATGTTTGAGGCTACAACGACTTTTGAAATAGGTCTTGATAAGCACGATGAAAAATTAATGAGAAAAGCAATATCTTTCCACTAACGTATCCCGAAGAGCGCCGGTGATGTCAGTTAGCTTGTGTTCTCGCTCTGTTCCAATCCCTTCTCTATTAACTCAGCGTAAGCTCTTGTGATTCTGATGCCCTTTTTTCGTGCGTATTCCACCACTTTCTCCCTCAATTCCTTCGATATGTTAACTTCAATTCGCATGTTATATTATTAATACATCTTTTTGTTAAAAAAGATGTCCCAACAAAAATACATTTTTATGTCCCTTATTAGCGCATCGCGGCTTTTTGAGGATAGCTTTTTATATAACGAGGTGAATGTTTTTATATAGGAGGTGAGCATACAAATAAAAGAGGTGAAGCGAAAAAATGGCTGAGCGATTGGGAGTAGTGGAATATTTCAGCACGAAAGAGGTCGGATTGACGTTCGCAGGCGTATTGCTCGATTCGATAACACACGCTGTGGCGGAAAGCTTACTGGACAAAGTGTTTGAGCCGAGGTATCCAGAGAAATATGCGTTATATTCGACGGGGGTTGCAAGTGGTATCCACACAGCAGTGGGGCTATTCTTGGCGCTATTCGGTGGTATAAGAGGGAGAACATCCCCATACCTGCAATACATAGGGTGGGGAATGGTCTTCTCGGAGGTCAGTTCGTGGCTTGATATGATACGGATTAGCTTCGAGCTGAAGGCGTAAATAAAGAGGTGAGGAGAAGATGGGATCGAGAATTTTGAAAGCGAAGAAGGCAAAAAGAGTTGTACGGGAAGTACCTGTGGAGGAGCGAGTATCAGTGGGAGGCGGTATAAGAGTTCCTGGAGCAGTGGAAGAGATGGGTGTTGAGGAGGTAGAGTTTAGAGATTGAGGAGGTGATGAAGTATGTTATACCCGATACAGGAAGTACCCAAAAAGAGGATACAGCAGATAAAGGACGCAGTTAAGCGAAAGCTTCTGGAGAAGGCTACGAACGGCTGGAAGAAGCCGGTAACGGACTTTGTTATCAGAGAGACCGTGATGGGGGACACCAGTTGCACAGACGTCTACGATATCCAGCCGAAGACCGCTATAAGCTCGGGGATACCGCTATGGGGCTTTGATGCAGCTGACTTAACAGCCAAACAATTATCACAGGTGACGGCGAGTGGAGCAGAGGTGGATGACAACCGGTGGGTGGCATTTTTTGGTTTTGCAGACATATCAGGAGAAGCGGGAGCGCTTACAGGGGCAGCGGATACGCCGCCAGCACAAGGTCAGATTACGGCAATACAGTTCCAGCGAGGCTCTTCAGTGCTGGATATATGGAGTACGGAGCATCTATACGCGTATGATGAGGTAGTCGGGATCACGGACACGCCTATAATATTTGAAGAATCGGAGGCGTATGAGATACTGGTGAATGCGACCGAGGCGACAGAAGATAAGCTTGCGGTGATACGGGGCTACACGTGTGAGCCCATTGGAGAGGGGCACTTCAATCCGACGGCTTCGAGGAACATTGATGCGAGAGCCGAAGCGGGCGTTGATGCGGTAAGTATGTTACCGCATGAGCGACAGATAGAGATAGTGATGCGTGGTGGAATGGATCCGGTGCAGGAACTGACAGAGGAGCAGATAAGCCGATTGTATACAAGAGCCAAGCTGGGCTTATACAAAATGATAGTGGAAGCGGGCGATGCGAAGTCGGTGAGCGATGCCAAAGAGAAATACTTTATAAGACCGCTGTGTGCTGGCGATAAAGATGGGCTTCCAGATACATACGTTGATGTAAACGAAGATGCTCAAGATTCAGGCTATTCAAGTGAGGAGCACTGGTTCCAGGATTCAGCCGTTTTCACTGCGACGGGCGATCTGGTGAATGTGATAAAGACGGGCGAGACGATAGCGGATAAGACGTATGTAGCTATCTTTGGATTGAGCGACAGGACATCCAATTCCGCATTACTTGAGGTTGCGCCGGCGGATGCGGGCGGGAACCTGGACTTTGCGGATGTGCAGCACCTGTATGCGTATCATGACATGGTCAAGGGCTACACACAGCGGATAACTTACTACAAGCCTAACGCATCGTTCGCGTACAAGATGAGCGTAAGCAGTGCGAGGGATCACCACGTTATGCCACTGGGTCTGCTTGCGGAGCCGTACGGGCACGTTGTGAGTAAGAAATGAAGGTAGGGAGGTGATGCAGAATGACCGAATGCTCGCATGAGAGCGAGAGTATTTATGGTCTGCGTAAGGCAGTAGGAAAAGGACCGAGACTGTGGGCAGGTAAGATCGAGGTAAGCAATGGAGAAACTGTTGATACCGGGCTGGACACGATAGAAGCAATAGCACTGACATCAGAAGGCACGAACTTCGATATATCAGCCGATACATTCGATGTCCTCGCAGGCTCGGTAAGCGGAGGAGTTGTTACGGTAAAATCAGCTAAAGCAGATGTCACGGCAGGCGCTGAAGACTTGACCGCAACGACGGACACGGTGGCGTTTCTGATAGCAATAGGCACTGCACGAGGGTTATAAATTTGTAATAAAAAATGAGAGGAGCACACACACAACCGGAAAATTTTTTTATTACATTCAAGCAGCCGGTGGTAAATAAAAATGGTGTCTGGAAACCGCTCTACGACCCTGCTGAGTATGGAATACCTAACGCTTACTTCAGGCGGCATTACATACAGCGCTACTATACGAAGGGACTACTGCGTTTTCTAATTGACAAATTGATGCTGAAGCATCCGCAGCCATTCCGGTTCTGGGTGGAGGTTACGGTGAAGAACAACGGAAAGACACGGGATTACATTGAAAGAGTGCGTAACAAGCCTGAAGTGGAGATAATACCGACGCCGCCGGCGTATAAGTTTTAGGGGGTGATGAGAAAATGGCATTATCAACTTCGAGTATAAGTAGTGGGCAGATTTTCCCGCCAGACTACCGTATTTTCAATATTGGAGAGAACCTGGAGATTATGTATGGCGATAAGGTGGAGTATTACAAAATAGTGAACAGGACGCATGTACCGTGGATTGAGAGGAGTAGCACCAGCTGGTTATTGGATGCGGGGGACTCGTATACTATTGGTGATCTCAATTCGTGGTTAGAGCCGGGAGAAGACGAGTTGATGATACTCGCCATGAGCATATTGAGCGACAGGAACATGGAGCTTCGGGTGACATTACCGGGTAGCGACAGGCGATTCGGCACCAAGAAAGATACGGATGTAGCGATTACGCCCAATATATCACCCTGGGAGGAGCCGCGGGTCACGTTGATGAGCATGGGTACAACGTATGTGCCGTCATTCACGCTAAAGAATCCGACCGAGTACAAGAACAAAGTGATGAAGATAGGCATGACGGGTTTCAGATACAAGCTAAAGAAGCTAAAGGAAAAGCCAGCCGTATATTCAACATTGAATCTGGATATTATAAGAGGGTAGGAGGCTAAGAAATGGGGAACATAGTGAATAATGTTGGGGCTGATGGAGGTCTGCCAGAGGTAACAACTGAAACAAGTGGAACTCCGAAGCAGATATACAGGAACACTGACGGGATGTCATTCACTCCGGTGCTGATCGTTGCAGTAAACCTGGACACCACGACAATACAGAAGATGATACTTGTTGATGCGGACTTAACGGACAGTGGTGAAGACGATAACAAAGGCGAGGACAAAGCGGTTTTCAGATTTACAGTAGCTCCAGAGGACACGACGATCCTGACGGAAAAAGACTTAGCGGGACTGGTATTTAGATACGGCATTGGTGCGTACAATTCGACCAGCAAATCGTCCGGTAGTGGGGTTGTAATATACGTAGCGGGTGAGGAGAAATGAACAAGAAGGTAGTATTGTTGTTGGTTGGAGCGGTGCTGTCATCTGTGGTGCTGGTTAGTGTTGTTATGCTCGCATCTACGCCACTGGTTGCGGAGGCGCGATACGTCAGTGGCCGTGTTGCGGGCTGGCAGATATTGCCGGATGCTATTGATGGCACGAAGATACAGGATCATGCGATTGATAGCAATCACTACGTGAACGGCTCAATAGACAACATACATAAAGCGGAGAACAGCAGTTACTGGACAGTGGTGATTGACAAGGACGGACCGTATACGGCAACGAAGGATCCGCTGGCGACGTTTCAGATGCCATGTACAGCGACATTGGTCGAGGTAAGTGCAAATGCTATAACCATCAATACTACTGGTGATCAGGTATATCGAGTATTTCTTGAAGAGAACGGAGCTAATGTACTCGATGGAGAGGGATGTAACCTTACAGCGAGCAATACACCGGCAGTAGCAACAATAGTAGATTCGAGTATCGCCGATAATGCCAAGATGGAAGTGAACGTAACGATGAGCGGATCAAACACAGAGCTTGAGGACTTGACTGTGTTTATACTCTTCAAGTCTGAGCATGTAGCGGCATAATTAGGAGGTGGTGATGGAAATGGGCGAAAAAGATAAGCCGTTGTGGATGCCTGTGGGATCGGTGCGGGCAATTATAGCAATAATGACTATTGCCTCGATGTGCTACATGGCAGTCTCACAAGCCGAATTCGTAGTTCCAGACTGGCTAATCAGTATAATTTCAGCAATTATCGGTTTCTATTTTGGTAACAGGGCATCGGAACGGTAGTTCATCGCACGCCCTTTAGGGCGGGCTGTGTGAGGAGGTGAGGGTCAGAACGGAGCCAAGAGGGCTGATATCGGAAGCCAGCGAGCTAACAGGAGCTATCATATTCTCGTACCCTCGGAACGGGAGAGCAACACTCATGTCCGAGGGGACACTCGAGATAGATTACCTCACAGGTCAGGTAAAACTACCAACGGGCGGGACGGACGAGCTGTCCGACAACCTCCAGAACCACAACCTGCGGTTCGTCCGCTCGCTGATGATCACGACCGACCGGACGTGCTATCTGCGGTTGGATAACCACGATGCGATACCTATCCCGCCCGGGACCCTCACTCCGCTCATCAACCTACAGTTTTCAAACTTAAAGATCAGGATAACAGCTAAAACCTACCTGTTTATTATAGCTTCAGTCAATCCTGGCACGGCAATCTACCACGGGACTATTGCATTAACACCAAAATTCGCGAAAATAGATGTGGCGAGCGTGGGCGATAACACTATCGTATCGGGCGTAACGGGTAAGAAGATAAGAGTTTTACAATACGCTCTTATCTGTGCAGGGGCAGTAACAGTTACTTTTAAATCAGGAACAACAACACCCATCACAGGCGATATGTCTTTCGCAGCCAATGGCGGTATCTCCACACCATACTCGCCCGTAGGGTTAATTGAAACGGCGGCAGGTGAAGATTTGGTGCTTAACTTATCGGCATCTACTTCAGTTTCGGGTCATTTAGTTTATGTGGAGGTTCTGTGATGAGTGAAGAAAATCTGACTCAGGACGAATGGTTAAGGAAAATCAAGTATCGGGGGTTGGAACACAAGTATGACTGGCAATTAGAAGCATTAGCGAAATTCTACCCTGTGAAAATTGCAAGGATACAAAACAGCACATTCATACCCGACCCTTTACTTTCAGCGGAAGAGAACAAGAAACAGCAACTGGAATTCGAGTGGCACAAGCAGCAAAAACTCGAACGCTTGAAGGACAAACTCGCAGCGGTATTGAAAGAGATTGAGTTCAGAAATGATGGGATTGTCAAGCGAGAGCCGATTGGCACGACCTATTACCTCGATTTTGATGGTGCAACCGGCAACTTGACGGGCACATGGACATTCACGAACGGCTCTACAACGGTCAGTGGCACTGGCGGTGCTGCAACTTCGGAACTTGCAGCGGGCGATTATGTCCGCGTTTCTAATGGCAGTGAGTGGTATAAGGTCACGAGTGTTACCGATGATAACCATTTTGAAATTACGCCCGCATTCCAGCAGGCAACGGTTACTGATGCTGCCGATAGCACGAAGTATAACAACTACGACGGGACGGCAACTACCACACCATTTGTGCATCTCAACCAGTTCACGACCGATACCGCGAGAACCGCAGGCGATATATTGAAAGTACGAGCGAACCAGACGCATTTGTATGCGGGCATTGATATTGTGTTCGATGAGGATGGCAATGCAAACAACATGATAGAAATTCGAGGTTGTTCATCTACGGACGACCCGTGGGGAGATGGCTCGGATGTGAAGCCGATTATTGGGTTTGGTGATACTGGTTATCACTTCCATTCAAATTATGATGATTTCTGGCAGTTTACAAGATTAGAGTGCATAGAAAGCAGTAGTAGTAATGCGATTTTTTCCGCGGCTGATTCGCATAATATAATTTTCGATACTTGTATTTTCAGAGATGCATCATCCAAAGGACTTCGGTTGATGTATGCTGGAAATATCTTGATTGAAAAATGCTCTTTTTATTCTAATGTTGTGACTAACTTTTATGCTTACATAGCAAGGGCTAAATGCGTTGGTTGCGCGTTTGATGGAGGCTCAGCAACGACCGATTATGGTTGTCAAGCTCTCAGCTCGGTTTTGGAATTGATTGAATGCACTTTTGGCTCTTCATCCACTCACGATGTAGCGGATTTGAGATTCGCTTATTCTTCGAGAGCTTATACAAGAAATTGCAATTTCGCAGGTTCCATTTCCTTCGGTGCTGAAGCAAGAGGTGCATTCCTACGGAGCGAAGACCATAACCAGACAAAAGGTGCACACAGAACTTACTATTACCACGGCACGATCGAAAAGGATACAAGCGTTGTCAGGTCGGGCGGTGCGAGCAGTTCGGCAAAGATGACACCCAATTCCTATTGCGGGCTGTATTATCCACTGACGATAGCGGATGACTTCTGTTCGGGCGATTTCAAGCTGTGGTTACCAGCAGAGGAAAAGACAGTGACAATTTACATGCGAACATTTGGTTATACCACGCTTCCGACAGCAGATGAATTGTATATCGAAGCCAGTTATCTTGACCAAGCATCGGGCGGACATCGTGCAACCGTGCAGAGCACACAAACGGTTTCGGCGAACGATACGTGGACGGCATTCTCGGTGACATTCACGCCCGCACAGGAAGGGTGGGTGTATGTTACGGTGTATTTGAAGAAGTATGAGTCGAATTCGGGCGTCTATGTGGATATAAAACCCGTGATCTCGTGAGGTGATGAAAAATGAGTGAAACAGTTTATGACTGGATACTCGGAGTGCCTGTCCAGTCGGATACAAACTATGAATGGATTTTAGGAACACCACATATTATATATGAGTATGTAGCCGCAGCAGCGGGCATTGTCCCGCAGGCGATGCATCATTATCGTATGTTGAGGACATAGGAGGAGTGGAAAATGCAATTCTTGAGACAGAGCACGGCAGTAACCGTAAAAATCGGACCGTTTGTTGATGACACGGACGGTAAGACTGCGGAGACTGCACTCACTATCACACAGGCTGATGTCAGGCTATCAAAGAATGGTGGAGATATGGCACAGAAAAACGATGCTTCCGACTGCACACATGACGAGCTCGGGGTTTACAACTGCTCGCTCGACGCCACCGACACCAATACCGCAGGCAGGCTTCAGCTCTTTGTTCATAAATCAGGTGCCCTCCCGGTCTGGCATGAATACATGGTTTTGCCCGCCAATGTCTATGATTCGCTATTCGGCTCGGACAAGCTCGAAGTGGATTTGGTTCAGATCGGCGGTGCGGCGCAAAGTGCAACTGACCTCAAGGATTTCGCCGATTCCGGTTATGATCCCACTACACACAAGATTGAGGGTTGCAAGGTGAATGATGACATGCGTGGCACAGATAATGCGGCACTGGCGAGCGTATGCACAGAAGCGAGATTATCGGAACTGGATGCTGCAAACATTCCCGCAGATATTGATACACTCCTTTCGAGATTGACTGCTACACGTGCAGGTTACTTAGATAATCTCAGCGGAGGACCGGTTGCTCTCGCTTCGGTCTGTACAGAGGCACGGCTCGCTCACTTAGACGCTGATATTTCATCACGGTCTTCACATTCTGCTGCGGATGTGTGGTCTGTCGGTACGCGCTCGCTCACCGACAAATCCGGGTTCTCACTCTCGGATGCGGGTGTTGATGCTATACTGGACGAAATCGTAGAAGGCACCACTACCTTGAGGCAGATGCTACGTATTATTATCGCAGCACTTGCGGGCAAATCGAGCGGAGGTGGCACGACAACCGTGAAGTTCCGTGATATTGCAGACACCAAGGATCGAATCACGGCTACTGTGGACTCGAACGGTAACCGGACTTCTGTCAGTCTCGATGGGACGTGATGCCAGGAGGTGAGTGATATGGGGTTATTGACTGCGGGATATTGGCAATCAAATTACTGGGTAGAGAATTACTGGACTGATGATTATTGGCAGGATTATGGTGCTGTCTTTTATGTTCAGAGTTTAACTTTACTCAATGTTGGACGCTGAAGAGGAGGAAGTGAAACCAAAATGAGGGGGTGATTAGAACGGAACCAGAAGAGGTTTTAACATTAACGAACAGGCATTTTGCTGACCGACACACCAAGATTGACGAGCTAACAGCGGAGATAGCATTGCAATTAATAGAGATAAAAGAGCTGTTAGCTTCATCTTCAGAAATACCGGGAGCGAGGGAGCCCGCTATTTCATTCTCGTATCCTCAGGACGGGAGAACGACACTCATGTCCGAGGGGACACTCGAGATCGATTACCTCACAGGGCGAGTAAAACTCCCGACGGGCGGGACGGACGAGCTGTCCGACAACCTCCAGAACCACAACCTGCGGTTCGTCCGCTCGCTGATGATCACGACCGACCGGACGTGCTATCTGCGGTTAGATAACCGCGATGCGATACCCATTCCGCCCGGGACCCTCACTCCGCTCACCAATATCCAGTTCTCTAACCTGAAGCTCAGAATAACAAATCAGGCATATGTATTCGTCATAGCATCAACCAATCCCGGGGGTGTAATTGCGAACCGGCAGCCGGCATTTACAGCAATACCTACACTACAGGAGCCTGGGCAGATTGAGTGGTCCTATCTTTATGAAACTGATGATGATTCACCAATACCGCCGTTTTCGACAATTGAGCACAAGGTTATCACCATTGAAGAAGGCTACCGATTGTTACTGAAGGGTGCGATGTGTTCTGCCACGAGCAAGCATACAAGCATCGGTAGCGACGCACAGCATAAGGTTTGGATAGTTATCACCACGCCGGGGTTTCTCGGTGACCGGTTCTTCCGTATGACT
>Ga0164310_10001226_pt1 | contig 14382 bp, 12 predicted proteins | sample GuaBasSedimGuay1_FD_121795 | JGI IMG/M metagenome (GOLD analysis project Ga0164310, IMG submission 121795) | Subseafloor sediment microbial communities from Guaymas Basin, Gulf of California, Mexico - Guay1, Core 4569-9, 0-3 cm | ecosystem: Environmental > Aquatic > Marine > Hydrothermal vents... | reverse complement strand
TCCGTCCAGTTTGGCCAAGGCGATTCCGCTCACTCCGATGGCCTGGTTAAAGTAATCTGCCTGGGCGATGGCGTTCTGTCCGGTGGTTGCATCCAACACCAGGATTGTTTCATCAGGAGTACCTTCTGCCCGTTTCTGAAGCACCCTTTTTATCTTCTTAAGCTGCTCCATGAGGTTGACCTTAGTGTGGAATCTGCCAGCAGTGTCAATGATGAGCAGATCTGCCCCTCTGGCCTGGGCAGCACAGAAAGCATCAAAGACAACTGAGGCAGGGTCGGCTCCAGGTTGATGTTTCACCAGTTCCGCTCCGGTCCGCTCGGCCCATATTGCCAACTGTTCGATGGCCGCCGCCCGAAAGGTGTCAGCCGCAGCCAAGACGACCCTCCTGCCTTGCTCCCCGAACCGCTTAGCTAATTTGCCGATCATCGTGGTCTTGCCTGTGCCGTTGACTCCCACAACCATAATCACATAGGGGCGGCCCTCGGGCTTGGTAAACTCCATCGTCACCGGCATAGAGCCGTCCCAGACGGCCAAGACCTGCTGCTTCAGGAGCTCTTTTATCCCTCCTGAATCACTTACAGCCTCCCGTCGAATCGACTCCCGAAGTCCCCGAATGATCTTTTCGCTGGTTTCCACTCCGATGTCTGCTCCGATGAGCACCTCCTCCAGCTCCTCCAGCATTGCCTCGTCTGCCCTCGGGTGTCTGCTCACCACCGCTGAAAGCTTTTTCACCACACCAGTGCGGGTCTTCTTCAGAGCATCTCTTAATTTTTTAAGCAATGGATTCGGCTCCTGTAGTTTAACACTTACCTTCAGTTAATCAGTCTGTGTAAAAATATAGTATAAGAAACAGAGAGAGATTTGTCAATAGAAAGTTAGAACTCGAAAAGCACCGGTTATGAAGAAAACCGCCAAGTCACCAGGGGTACACATCGACTATTCCCTTTGCCGCAATCATATATTTACAGTGGTCTGTCCGATCAGTCCGGCTGCCTCGTGATCCAAGACCATTGACCCCTTCACCACGACCTCACCGATCCAACCATCTCGCCAGCAGTGCACATCTACCCCACATATGTTCCTCTCTAGAAACTCCACAATCTGAATTACTTAATCTAAATATCAACAATACAGAATCTTACCTTCAACTCGAAGGGAAAACCCATGTCTGTGAGGCACAAAAATAGGGTTTTCCCCCTTGACAAAACATCCTTAAAGTTGTATTGTTTTTGAAGGATGCTTTACCAAGACAACCGGGATTACTCTCTGGAGGGCAAATAGATGGCCAAGACCTATGCTGAAATAAACGAAAAGATAAAGCGGGGCCAAGCAGTAGTGGTTACTGCCGAGGAGATCATCGACATTGTTGAACAGGAAGGAACCCGAAAAGCCGCCCAACAGGTGGATGTGGTTACTACAGGAACTTTCGCGCCGATGTGCTCCTCTGGAGTGCTCATAAATATCGGACATTCGGCGCCCAGGATTAATATTCACCAGGCCTGGCTGAACGACATCCCAGCCTATGCTGGCTTAGCCGCTGTAGACCTCTACTTGGGGGCTACAGCCGTACCAGAACATGATCCATTGAACACATATTATCCGGGGGAGTTCCTCTATGGCGGTGGCCATGTGATTCAGGAGTTAGTCGGAGGCAAAGACATTCGGCTCAAGGCTATCGGCTACGGTACTGATTGCTACCCCAGGAAACAACTGGAGACATGGGTCAACATCAAGAATTTGAACGAAGCCATCCTGCTGAACCCCAGAAATGCCTGCCAGAATTACAATGTGGCAGTAAACCTTTCGGACAAAACCATCTACACCTATATGGGCATCCTCAAACCCAACTTAGGAAACGCCACTTATTGTAGTGCCGGTCAGCTCAGCCCTCTGCTGAACGACCCCTATTACAGAACTGTGGGCATTGGGACCAGAATCTTCTTAGGGGGTGGGGTAGGTTATGTCTGCTGGCACGGGACTCAACATAATCCCAGTGTTCCCAGGGGAGAAAATGGCGTGGTTAAAACCGGGGCAGGTACTTTGGCCGTCATAGGAGATCTGAAACAGATGAGCCCGAAATGGCTGGTCGGCATAAGTATGCTGGGATATGGAGCATCGCTGATGGTAGGACTGGGTATCCCCATTCCAATTTTAGACGAAGAGATCGTCCGCTTCACCGCTGTCAAAGACGAAGAGATATCGGCCCCAATAGTTGATTACTCTGAGGCCTACCCCAATAATAGACCAGAGGTTGTGGGTGAGGTGGATTACAAGTCCTTAAAACAAGGGAATATCACCATAAAGGGGAAAAAGGTCCCCACCTCTTCCCTCTCCAGTTATCCCAAGGCAAGAGAGATCGCCGAGATTCTGAAGGAGTGGATTAAAAAAGGAGAGTTTCTCTTGGGTGCCCCCTCGCAACTTATCCCATCGGTAGAGTCTGGAATTCGGTTTAAGCCTCTGAGATATCGTCCTATCCAGCAGGCTAAAGCCTAAATCTGGAAAATTGGTGACCGGTTACTGGTGAGTGCTGAACCAGTCACCAATTACCAATAACCAGTCTTTTCACTCTGAAGCACCTTCGAAATCCCTGTTACAGCTCCCAAACCAGTTTCTTGAACATCTCTCCTCTCTGTCTAAAATTTCTAAACATATCATAGCTGGCACAGGCAGGTGACAGTAATACCACCCCACCTTTTGCAGTCTCTTTTTGGGCCTTTAATACCGCTTGAGCAAGAGAAGAACAGTGGTGCAGAATCACCTTGCTTTCCAGCCGGTCTTTTTCTCTCTCCACCAAGCTGCCGATCTTCTCTGCGGTGGTGCCAATCAGGATGAGAATCTTGACCCGTGCAGCAATTGCTTCTGCTAACTCTTCGAACTGTAAGCCCTTATCTGATCCTCCCGCTATAAGGGTGATCTCTTCTGGAAAACAGTTCAGAGCCGCTAAAGTAGATTCAGGGGTGGTGGCAATGGAGTCGTTGTAATATTTCACCCCGCCCAGTTCTCTCACAAATTCTAACCGGTGTTCCACACCCTGGAAGCTCTGGAATGTCTCTCGAATAGCCTCTGGGGGAGCCCCTGCCAACCAAGCGGCTGTGGCTGAGGCCAGGGCATTTTGCAGATTGTGTCTGCCAGGCAGAAGCAGTTGCCCGACCCCACAGATCTCAGTCTCGTGGTCCCCTTGGTTCAAAACAATCTTTTCCCCTTGGACAAATGCACCCTGGTCGAGCCTCTCCCTCAGGCTAAAGAACCACACCTTGCCCCTGCACTCTTGCTTCCAACCTCTTACAATGGAATCGTCGTAGTTCAGCACAGCTGTATCCCCAGACCCTTGGTGAGCAATTATCCCTTTCTTGGCCTCAATGTAGTTTTCCATCGTCCGGTGACGGTCAAGGTGGTTGGCGGTGAGGTTGGTTACCACTGCTATATGTGGGCTTATACCTGTATTCCGGAGGTACTCTAACTGGAAGCTGGAAAGCTCCACCACCACCGGGGTGTCAGGTTGAATCTGGTCAATCTGATCCAGAAGAGAGCCCCCGATATTTCCTCCAACAACCGTCTGGGGGTTGACTCTGCGGAGGATGTCGCCGACTAAGGCGGTGGTGGTGGTCTTGCCATTGGTCCCGGTTATCCCGATTATAGGCGCCCGACAGAGGCGGAAAAACAGGTTCATCTCCGTGTCAATTGGCACACCGTTCTCCTGGGCGATCTTCAGGAAAGGGGACTCTCTGGGCACGGCGGGGTTGACCACAATCAACTCCGCCTCCTGGAAATCTCTCCTGTCGTGTCCCCCCAGTTTCAGTCTCACCGGCAGACCAGCTAATGCATCTACTGACTCCCGAAGCGCCTCTCTGTCCCGCAGGTCGGTGACGGTGACCTCAGCCCCCTTCTTCACCAAAAATCTTGTCGCTCCCACTCCTCCACCGAAAAGTCCTAACCCCATCACGGTCACTCTTTTGCCCTTAAGATTCAAGTCCATTTCTCCTTCTACACCAGTCACCAGTCATTGGCCGCTGAGGGCAAAAGTAACCCTGCTTCCTGCACCGGGGCAGATTCAAAAGGCTCAAAAACAACCCTCCCCAGATTCTGCCTCGAGTTGGGCGGAATATCGTTCCCATCACGGATTTTGGCAGCGATAGCCGCCCGATCGATCGTCCCCCACCAATTGCCCGTAGCTACTACATCAGGCATATACCCTCCTCCCAAGTAAACATACCATCCCAGGCTTCCCACCACATTATTACCGGTGAAATTGGTCACTGTGGTGCTGGTGGCAAAATAGAATGCTGCACTGCTCTGTGCCTCAACGATATTGTGCTCTATTTCGATCTCTTTGGCCTGGTTGGCTTTGACCCCTTGCTTGCCGTTCTTGATGACATTGTGCTCAATTAGTGCGCTTGCTCCATAGGAGATATCCACCGCTGTTGAATTTCCGGCAATCCAGTTGTTTAATATCTGAGGGGAAGAGGAGAGTTTGGCTGCGATCCCAGTCTCTTCGTTATTCAGTAGAAGGTTGCCAAAGATAATAGGGGCCGAATTCGTCTCCATCGTCACTCCGCTACCACAGCAAGCGATTAGACACCTCTCTATTTTGGGAATAGAGAAGAGATTAGCTGCTATCCCACTTTCGGCACAGTGGCGGATTATGGAGTTCTGAATCTGAGGAGATGAATCTACACAACTTATCCCCCTGTCGGCCCATTCCACCCTGACCCAACGGAGTATATTCCCCTGCTCTGCAGACTCAAACTGGATTCTGTCCCAGTCCCCCTTTTGAGGACGATGATAAGACCAAGCTCCCTGGTTGGCGGTAAAGGTGATGGGAGAGTCCTGTTCCCCTTTGGCCAGCAGTCTCCCCCTAACCCGAAACCTCCAGTAGCCGTCAAATCTGACCCACGCGCCAGGTTCTATGGTGAGACAGACTTCTGGGGCCACTTCTATATCCCCCCTCACAATGTAATGGTGATCTGCAAGCCAAGTGGTGTTTTCTGATATCCTACCCCTCACCTGCTGCTCTTTCCAGAGATGAACTGGGGGCAAAGAGCACGACGGTGAGACATCGAAAGTGTATCTCCAGCCGAAGCCCCGTTTAGAAAGCACCAGGACATAATAGCCCTGGGGGACTTCCTTGAACTGGAAATATCCGTCGGGGCCCGTGGTTGCGGTTGCTACCTGAGCGGCCAGTCGGTGGTCGAAATCCGTCTGCTGGGAGATTTCAACGCCCACTGTGGCTCGTTCGGGAGGCAGCTCTTCTGAATCAACAGAAACCGGCAAAAACAACATAGCCTCGACACCTGAACAGTTGCTTTCCTGCTCCAGAATTACCTGCCCTGTTATTTTACCTCCTGAATGGCCGCTCAGCTCAAAACAGCCGCCCAGCAGGGCGCATAAGATTTGCACTGCCCCAATACGGGAAATAGTCAGGGCTCCCACTGAGATCCATTGCTTGAACATAACATCCAATAAACTATAGATTTCAAGAAAATACTATAGTTGGAAATAAGCAACGGAATTTCTTTGTCTTACTGAGCTATCTGTCACTTCTTTTCACAAGAAAAAGGAACCGAAAGAAACGCGCCTTCCGTAAGCAAGAGGTAGGGCGGAATGGCTGACGCCGTAAGCTCTCCAGACAGCAGGATGGGGCTCTGCTTCTTGTGGCCGCTGACGGAAAACGCAATTTCCCCTGCCCCACCTCCAAGATTAGTCTTATGGTACCATATTCTGCTGGCTTGAAGATACATTTTCCGGATTCTTGTGAAAATTCAGCAATATATCTAAGTCTATTGGCTACTCGAGGCATCTGCCGCAGCTTGCCCTGAAGGAAAGATGCTGAACTGCCAGATTGGTTGGCAACTGAGCGCCAAATCTGCATCCCAAATCAATAGCGCCCATGACTAATGACCCGATACCGGCCAGCGTTCAGCTTGGCCGTAAGCCTTCCTCTTGTCTTTTCCTCTTTCTTATCAACTCCAACAGCTTTTTGTTAAACTCCTTAGCAGGATGGTGACCACTGACTCGCAACAGGTAATTAAGGGCGATTATCTCGGCGATCACAGTGATATTCTTGCCTGGATATATGGGGATGGTAACCTTCGGAATTTCTACATCTAAGATCGAGACAACCTTCTCATCAATTCCTATTCTCTCGTAGTCCATATTTTCCTTCCAATCTGCCAACTCCACCTCCACCTGGATTCTCTTTTGGAGGCGGATAGCTCTGATCCCGAACACCTTCTCTACATCTACGATGCCCACACCTCGGATCTCGATGTGGTGGCGCAGGATATCATTGCCCGTGCCGACCAATATCCCTTGACTCCTGCGGGTGATGGTTACAATGTCATCGGCGACCAGGCGATGGCCCCGCTCCACCAGATCTAAGGCAAGCTCGCTCTTGCCTATGGAGCTCCTGCCAGTGAACAGCAGACCAACTCCATAAACATCCACCAATGAACCGTGCATACTGATACGGGGGGCAAAGATATCATCCAAATAGAGGCTGAATAGATGAGTGAACTTAGTGGTGGCAAATTTCGTTTTGAACAGAGGGATAGCCTTCTGGTTGGCGAGGTCTGCCAAAACCTCTGGGATGCGGTTGTTTCCGGTGACGACAATACATGGCAGGTCGAACTGGAAGATTACCTCTAGGGCCTCCCGCTTCTTTTTCTCTGGCAGCTCAGCCAAGTAAATCATCTCAGTGTTGCCCAGCACCTGAACCCGGTCAAAAGTGTAGAGTTCTACAAACCCTGCCAGAGCAAGACCTGGCCGGTGGATTTCACAGCTGGTGAGCTTCCGATCCATCCCTTCCTGTCCAGCCACCAGCTTTAAAGCAAGCCTCCGCCGATTCTGTTTGAAAAAGCTCTCTACAGTGATCTCTGCCATTAAAGGTCCCCCCTTACGAATTCCTTAACGCCCGGATATTCTCAGCCACATCGCCGGAGCCGAAGATGGCTGAGCCGGCAACCAGAATATCCACTCCCGCCTGCTTGACTCTGGGCGCGGTTTGGGGCCATATCCCCCCATCAACCTCAATCTCCGTCTTCAAGCCCGCCCGGTCAATCCATCGCCGCAGTTCCCTGATCTTCCTTAAGCAAGAAGGCATAAAGGCTTGTCCCCCAAACCCGGGATTGACCGACATCACCAGCACAAGGTCTAACTGTTCAAGCACAGGCTTTATTACATCAATTGGTGTGTCAGGGTTGAGAGCTACGCCCACGCAAACCCGCTGCGTGCGAATCTGACGTATTACCCCAGGTAGATCGTGGCAGGCCTCTGCATGGACGGTAATCGAGTCAGCACCGCTGTCAGCGAACTGCCCCACATACCGGAATGGCTGTTGGATCATCAAGTGTACATCCAGTTTCAGATGTGTCAATCTCCTGACAGTTTTCACCACCATGGGACCGAAGGTTATGTTGGGAACAAAATGGCCGTCCATCACATCCAGGTGTAGAAGATCTGCTCCACCCGCCTCTGCCTTCCACACTTCGGTGCGCAAACATGTGAAATCAGCCGCCAAAAGAGATGGTGCTATTTTTACTCTTCTGTCTCTCAAAGTTCACTCACCACTAGATCTATCCTTTCTCCCCTTTGCACCGGCTCGCCTGGCTTGACCGATTGCTCCAAAACAGTGTCAGGGAGGTATTCAGTATCGGGACGATAGCTTATTTCCCCTGGCTTTAGGTTCATTTCCTCCAGAATAACCAGGGCTTCTTCAAGGCCCTTGCCCACCAGGTTGGGCATCACTATCTCCTGTTTTTCCGGACCAGTGCCCACCACCAAGTTCACCAGCACATCTGATCCCACAGTGGTGTCTGGGGGAGGCACTTGACAGATAACTGTTCCTTTTTGGGACTGATCAGAGGGTTGCTTCCTGATCTCTCCCACCTTAAGCCCTTTTTGTTCCAAGAGCAGCTTCGCCTCTCGCTCCGAAAGTCCGCACACATCGGGCACTTCATAGAGTTTCCCCCCCTTGCTCACCACAACATAGATGTGCCTTCCTCTCTTCACCCGGGAGAAGGGTTCGGGCCTCTGGGAGATGACCTGCCCTGCGGGAAGCTCTTCTGTCCTTTCCCACCTCTCCAGGCTCAAGATAAGACCTTTAGTCTGAAGGATAGCGGTCGCTTCCTCCAGACTCTTCTCAGTTATGTCAGGCACTTCCACCTCCTGCCCATATCTTACCACTCTGGGCATAATCACCCGGTCAAGAAGCGCTAAGCCCACAACCAAACATACAATCCCTGCCAGTAGAAACAGAAGGAGCTGCTTAATCATACTCACCTCTCCTCCTTATTCTGGCCGCGAAAGAGCCGTCGCAACCGTCCCTTGGAGGAAAGATCTTAACATATTGCTCAGCAATAGACGGAAGAACCTTTTCGGCTTTCTCCAGCGTGAACCCAGGATTTTCTTTAAGAAATCTTTCTACCACCATCTCGTTCTCCTCGGGTTCAATACTGCAGGTACTGTAGACCAATACACCCCCCGGTTTGAGCAGTTCTGCCCCCTTTTTCAACAGAGCAAGTTGAAGACCAGTCAGCTCCTCGATCCTCTCCCGCATTTTCCATCGGGCATCAGCTCTGCGGCAAAATGTGCCCGATCCTGAACAAGGAGCATCTACCAAGACTCGGTCAAAGGGCTCGGAGGTGAAATTCAAGGCATCTTCTGCCTTAGTCTGAATAATTTGCACGCCCAACCTTTTCATGTTCTCCTGAAGGGTTCTGAGACGCCGTTTCTGTTTATCGAGAGCGAGGATTAGTCCTTGATTTCTCATTATCTCGGCCATATGTGTGGCCTTTCCTCCCGGTGCGCTGCACATATCCAGAACCCTCTCCCCTGGCCGAGGCTCAAGCAACAGAGCCGCCACCCCGGCTCCAGGGTCCTGTACCTGAAAATGGCCTTCCAGAAAACACCGAGTTTTGAATAGACCCTCGGCTGACTCCAGTTCCAGGAAGTCGACAAGAAGCTGGTTGGGCCGTGCTTCAATGCCCTCTGCCTCTAACTGTCCGATAAGTCTCTCTGGAGTGGTCTTAAGCGAGTTGGTGCGAATAAAGACCTTGGGGTTGGCATTGTTAAATTCGCACAGTTTGACCGTTTCCGCCACTCCATACCGCTCAATCCACCGTCTCACTGTCCATAGAGGATGAGAGTAATATACTGAAAGATAAATTGCTGGATCTCTCTTCACATTCGGATACTTAACATTATCCCCTTCTCTGGCGACCCTCCGCAACACCCCGTTTACCAACCTCTTAGTACCCTCATGTCCGTATTTCTCGGCAAGCTTGACCGCCTCGTCTACCGCTGCCCAGGGGGGGATTCTGTCCAGGAAGACAATCTGATAAATTCCCAGGCGCAATATATTTCTTATCCAAGGGTTAAGCCTATCTGGCCCTTTAACCAGATAGACTTTCAAAATCCAGTCCAGCCGTCTGCGCCACTTGGTCACCCCCAGAACCAACTCCCTCACCAAGGCCTTATCTGTATCAGATAGTCTGCTTTGAGGCAAGAGGCTCTCCAACATCTTATCTGCATACGCCCCCTGTTCAACCCGCTTAAGTATCTTCAGGGCAAACTCCCGCGCAGCAAGCTCATCCATTAGTTTGTACCACTCTTCACAAATCTATTATTGAATAGATAGGCGGCAAGCACTTTCTGAACAATGGGGGCGGCGGCAGTGGCACCATGTCCCCCTGCTTCTACCACTGCGGCCACTGCTATGCTCGGTTGTTCAAAGGGAGCATAAGCAACAAACCAGGCGTGGTCCTCTCCATGGGGATTCTGTGCAGTCCCGGTCTTGCCTGCTATATGAAAACCCTTCACCCTGGCTAAATACCCCGTACCTTTCTCACCTTCCACTGCCTCCAAGAGAGCTCGCCTGACAAGTGAGAGGGTAGAATCAGAGACCTTTATGTCCCTAATATCAGGTTGCGGAGAGAAAATCACATCTCCATCTGCAGTGACGACCTTCTTCAAAAGATGGGGACGGGCCAACTTCCCGGTAGCTATTGCTCCGATATAACAGGCCATCTGCAGCGGGGTGACCAGAATTTCTCCTTGCCCAATGGACAAGTTCAGCAGCAACCCCTGAGTCCATTTCCCTTTCCCGTATTCCCGGTCATAGTAATCGGCGGAGGGGATCAGTCCCCTTGCCTCTCCAGGTAGATCAATGCCGGTTTTCTTGCCCAATCCCAGAGTTCGTGCATATTGGCTCCAGTTTTCTAACCCCACTTTCAGCCCCAGTTGATAGAAATAGACATCGCAAGACTGCGCAATTCCCTGGATTAGTCCCAAAGAGCCATGGCCCTCTTCCTTCCAGCAACCATAGTAGCGATTCCCAAATCTAAATGCTCCAGTGCAGGGAGCAAAGTGTGTCTGCTCGTCCACAAGCTTCAACTCCAATCCCGCTATTGCAGCTACCATTTTCACCGTAGAACCAGGAGGATATCCACTCTGAATTGCCCGATTAAATAGTGGATGTTGGGGGCTGACGTTGAGACTGTCCCACACAGCAGGATCAAGGATCCCGGAGAAGAGACCGGGATCATAATCCGGTTTGCTCACCATCGCCAACACCTCTCCGGTTTGGGGATCAATGGCTACCAGGGCACCCTGGTTCGCTCCAAAGGCCTCTGTAGCCACTCCCTGCAGTCGGTTATCGATAGTCAGATACAAACTATGTCCTACTTGAGGGTGTCGCATGCGTCTGGCGAACAGCTCTCTTATCTCCCTACCTAAGGCGTCAACTTCCAGATACTTCACCCCATTTCTGCCGTGGAGAAACTCTTCATACTGTCTCTCCACCCCTGCCTTACCAACCGTCTCTCCGGGGAGGTAACCTTTTGCCCGAAGTCGGACAAATTCTCTCTCCGAAAGTTCTCCCACATATCCTAAAATATGGGCCGCCAAGTTCCCTTGAGGATAATGCCTCCTGGGCTCCACCTGACAGATCACCCCTGGCAGCTCATATCTGTTCTCCTCAACAACGGCCACCGCTTTTATTCCCGCATCCCGTTTCAAACGGATCTGCTCATAAGGACGTTTCCTATAAGCTTCAAGCTTCTCCCTAACCTTTTGTTTGTCCAGGTCTAAAGCCAAACTGATATCCTCGGCTGTCTTCTCTAAGTTTCTCAATTGAAAGGGAATAATAGCAATAGTGTAGGAGGGCCGGTTATCAACAAGGATCTGACCATTCCTATCATAGATAAGTCCACGTGGCGCAGGTACAGAGACCACCCTAATCCTATTCTTTTCAGAAAGGCCAAAGTAGTATGCGCCACGGATAACCTGCAACTGAAACAGTCGAATACAGAGAATCCCAAAAAGAAAAACAACTATCCCGAACAGATAGCGTCTCTTCACACTCCCTTCCTGCATCAAGGTCACTCTCTCCGTTTTCTTAGACTAAGAACTATCCACAACAGCGCTACCCACAGGGCCATTGTGTACAGGGCCCCTGGAAGTCCGTATCTGAAAAACAACAAGAACGAGCCGCTTATATCTCCACCCGAAGAGAGAAGAGAGTAGAGAAGATTATTAAGAAAGGCTGCCGCGAACATAATAGACGCCTGAGCCAAAAAGTTCTCTGTAACCACTTTTCCATAGCAATAGCCGACTGCAAAACTGACCACCGAACGCGTGAGGGCACTGACGCCGAAGTGGCTCACCCAGTACACATCTTGGATGAAACCAGCGAAGAACCCTAGCAGTGTCGCCTCTGTTTGCCCTCTGAATACACCAAGGTAAACTAGGACGATAAGAGTAAAATCAGGCTTTATCCCCAGTACAGAGAGCTTAGGACCAAAAGTGGAGTCTACCAGTATGGCCAAAATCACCAGCAGGACATCTCGGAGGAGCTTCAACGCAGGTTGTCCCTTTTTTCAATCGAGAATTGGTTTCATCTAAACAAGCACCTTTTAATATTTCTTATTGCCTGTCTGATTCTGTGTTCGTTCTCTACCAAAGCCATTCTCACATATCCTTCACCCCGGTCACCAAAGCCGATGCCAGGGGTGACTGCAACTTTCGCATCTTCCAGAAGCTTAGTAGCGAATTTCATAGAACCCATCTGGCGGTATTTGTCAGGAATAGGCGCCCATACGAACATAGTGGCTTTTGGTTTACTCAGAGGCCAGCCGATTCTGTTCAACCCCTCCACCAACACATCCCTGCGCCGCTGGTATCTATGGACCGTCTCTTTCACACAATCCTGGGGACCGTCTAAGGCAGCTATAGCCGCCACCTGCACCGGGGTGAACATGCCATAGTCGTAATAACCCTTAATTTTCGCCAACGCCTCTATAATGTGAGAGTTGCCGACGCAGAATCCAACACGCCAGCCCGCCATACTATAGGCTTTGGACATAGTGAAAAACTCCACTGCCACCTGCTTGGCTCCCTTAACCTGCATAATGCTGGGGGCCTTATAGTCATCAAAAACAATATCAGAATAAGCAAAATCGTGAACCACAAGTATGTCTTCCTGCCTGGCGAATTCGACTATCTGCTCGAGAAAAGAGAGGTCAACCACTGCAGTGGTAGGATTATGAGGAAAATTCAGGATCATCACCTTGGGCTTAGGCCACAGCTTCCGGGAAATCTGGTCCATCTGGGGCACAAAATTTTCCTCTTGGCATAGAGGGATGGTGATCACATTGCCTCCGGCAATAACTACGCTGTAGATATGTATGGGGTATGTAGGATTAGGTACCAAGGCTGTGTCCCCCTCGTCAAGCAGTGCCAGACTGAGGTGGGCTAAGCCCTCCTTAGAACCGATCACCCCAATGGCCTCTGTCTCCCAGTCCAGTTCGACCCCGTACCTCCTCTGGTAATGGCGACAGATGGCCTTCCTCAGGTTGCGGATCCCCTTAGAAGCAGAATAACGGTGGGCTTTGGGGTCCAGTGCCACCTGTCTCAGCTTCTCCACAATATGGGGGGCAGGAGGAGAGTCGGGATTTCCCATCGCCAAGTCAATCACATCCTCGCCCTGCTGTCTCAATCTCAGCTTCAGCTCATTCAGCATGCCAAAAAGGTAAGGCGGCAGCCTATCCAACCTCTTACTGTAGATCATCCGTGTTTCTCCTTATCTCTCAGAATCTTATACCCCATGCTGTCGGCTAGTGCTTCCCAACTGGCCTCGATAATATTTTCTGAAACCCCTACGGTACCCCAGACGTCCGTACCGTCAGAGGATTGGATTAGGACTCTCACCTTAGCGGCTGTTCCGGCGCTACTGGAGAGAACCCTCACCTTATAATCCCTGAGGCGGACGCCGCTTAAAGAGGGATAGACCTTCTCCAATGCCTTTCTCAAGGCTATATCCAAAGCGTTGACCGGGCCATCACCCTCGGCGGCCATATATTGCTCTTCACCACCCACCACCACTCTCACTGTAGCCTCGGAAAAGACTCGCCCGTCCTTTCTTTTCTCCACGATAGTGCGAAATCCTTCCAGTTGGAAAGGATCCTCATATTTTTGGAGCAGCTTCCGGGCCAACATCTCGAACGAAGCCGACGCAGCTTCAAACTGATATCCCTCGTTCTCAAGCCTCTTCACCTCGGCAAGCAGTTGAGAGACAATGGGGTCGTTCTTTTTCACCCCAGGGCACAGTTTTTGCAACTTTTTGACCACCGTGCTTCCGCCGGATTGTTCAGAGAGCAGTAGGCGTCTCTCATTGCCTACCAACTTGGGGTCTATGTGCTCAAAAGACCTGGGTAGTTTTAGTACCCCATCGATATGTGCTCCGCCCTTATGGGCGAAGGCACTCTCCCCCACATAGGGTTGCCGGAAATCATGGGCCACATTGGCCACCTCACTGATAAAACGCGAGACCTCCACTAAGTTTCGCAGGTTTCCCTTGGGAATGCAATCTCTTCCCAGTTTTAACGTAATATTGGGAATAACAGTACTCAGGTTAGCGTTCCCACATCTTTCTCCCCAGCCCCCAAAGGTCCCCTGCACCTGGAGTGCGCCAAGTTCCACCGCAACTATGGAGTTGGCGTCTGCCATCCCGGAGTCGTTGTGGGTATGAATACCAAAAGGCAACAGAATCTTCTTCTTTACCTCTTCTATTATCTGTTTGGTCTCCAGAGGCAAACAGCCGCCGTTGGTGTCGCACAACACCAGAATCTCAGCACCTCCACTCTGGGCCGCCTCTAAGGTCTTAAGGGCATATTGAGGGTTATTCTTATAGCCATCGAAAAAGTGTTCGGCGTCATAGATAACCCGCCTCCCACGAGAACGAAGGAAGGCCACCGAGTCCTCTATCATCCTGAGATTCTCGTCCAAAGTGGTCTTGAGCACTTCGGTCACATGCAGGTCCCAGCTTTTGCCAAAGATGGTCACCACTTCCGTATCTGCCTTCAACAGCGTGTTCAAGATCATATCCTC
>Ga0164310_10001222_pt1 | contig 14408 bp, 13 predicted proteins | sample GuaBasSedimGuay1_FD_121795 | JGI IMG/M metagenome (GOLD analysis project Ga0164310, IMG submission 121795) | Subseafloor sediment microbial communities from Guaymas Basin, Gulf of California, Mexico - Guay1, Core 4569-9, 0-3 cm | ecosystem: Environmental > Aquatic > Marine > Hydrothermal vents... | reverse complement strand
TTATCACCATGTCCTTTCCAGCTTCTAGAACCTGTCCAGTCCATTCCCTGCCCTCTTCGGTGAAGATCTTGACTACCTCACCGTACTTAGCGTCAGGCACCCCTCTCATGATGACGAGGGGTCCCTTTACCTGATCGATGCCCCTATACGTTAGTCCGCTAATACTCATTATATCACCACCCTTTTCACGAGCGAAATCTCCTTCTCAAGCTTCTCCATTATGTTCTTTATGGCTTCTTCTACCCTATCTTCCTCTAGAAACTTTAGCCTTCCAAGATCTCCGATGACTTCCATTTTTTCTATCTCTGTAAATGGAACGCCAGCGTCTACGAGGGGCTTAACTTTCTTGTAGAATTCTAGGAGTGTCTTCAAGATTAGGACCTGCTTTCGCGGAGAGCAGTAAGTATCCACTTCATGATAAGCGTTCTGCACCAAGAAACCTTCCCTTATCAGTTCTCCTACCAAAATGATCAGTCTGTTCTCGTCGGAGAGGGCACTTTCCCCGACAACGCTAGCTATCTCTTCGAGGCGGGAGGATTCTTGAAGTATGGTCATGGCTTCCTCTCTTGGTGCATACATGTCCATCTCCACTTGCCTTATCCACCACTCCCTAACGTTATCCACGTACTTTGAGAAGCTCTGAAGCCAGTTTATTGCTGGAAAGTGCCTTTTGAATGCGAGAGTTGTATCGAGAGCCCAGAAGGTTCCCACATACCTGATTGTGTGCTGAGTTACTGGCTCGTTTAGATCTCCTCCCGAAGGGCTTACTGCTCCAATTATGCTTACTGATCCTACCCTTCCATCCCCTCCTAGCGTCCTTACCTTGCCACCTCTTTCGTAGAAGGCCGCTATAAAGTCAGGTAGGTATGCTGGATATCCTCTCTCAGATGGGATCTCCTCCAGCCTAGAGCTGAGTTCTCTCAGAGCTTCCGCCCAACGAGATGTGGAATCAGCGGTCAAAACGACGTGATAGCCCATGTCCCTGTAGTACTCGGCATATGTAATGCCGACGAAGATGCTGGCCTCCCTAGCTGGCACAGGCATGTTACTAGTGTTTGCAATTAGTATGCTCCTCCTCATGAGAGGAGCGCCAGTTCTAGGATCTACAAGCTTGGGGAAGTGGAGAAGGAGGTCTGTCATCTCGTTCCCTCTCTCCCCGCACCCCACATACACCACTACATCTGCATCTGCCCACTTAGAAATCTGGTGAAGCGTCACGGTCTTACCCGTTCCAAATCCTCCCGGAATGGCTGCAGTTCCCCCTTTCGAGATCGGGAAGAACGTGTCGATAACCCTCTGTCCGGTTACCAGCAGCTCGGTTGCTCCTAAGTATTCCTTAAACGGCCTTGGAACTCTAACTGGCCACTTATGGTACATCTTAAGTTCTATTTCCCTTGAATCCTCCCTTAGGGTGGCGATAACGTCTTCAATCTGGTAGGTTCCCTCAGGAACCACATCAACGACCTCTACCCTCCTCAAGTTGGGAGGAACCATTATCCTGTGGGTTATAGCTCCCTCAGGGACCTCTCCAATGACGCTTCCAGGTTCAAGCCTATCTCCCTTCTTAACAAGGGGCCTAAACTCCCACTTTCTGTCTCTTGGAAGGGTCGGAAGCCTTATACCTCTCTCTATGAAGGAGCCCGTCATCTCTGCGATCTTCTCTAAAGGCCTTCCAAGACCATCTAGAACCTGGCCTAAGAGTCCGGGGCCTAGCTCAACGCTAAGGGGCTCACCAGTCCTCTTAACAGGCTCTCCAGGGGACATCCCTGTCGTTGTCTCGTAGATCTGGATAACTGCTGTATCTCCCTCTATCCTAACGATCTCCCCAGTTAGCTCCTCCTCTCCCACCAAGACGACCTCTCTTACCCTGGCCCCCCTCATGTTATCGGCTATAACGACGGAACCCTTAATGTGCCTGATAACCCCCATACCTAACTCCTCGTTACTCATTCATCACTCCCTCCAAAAAGCAGATCTATAAGCTTTGGCTCGTTTCTTTCCCTGTAATCCACAAGCCTTCCATCAAATGTGTTGTAAAACCTCCTTGTGTCACCCTCGTCCCTCGCTATTACGCCGCCTATTACGAAGGCCTGCTTTGTCACATCCACCTGCATGTCCACATTCATCTCCTTGCTCAGCCTCTCAGCCACCTTTCTCAGAACTGATAAGTCCTTTCCCTTCCCCCAGATATACAATTTGTTAGTCCCAAGTGCTTCGGCCGCCTCTCTGGCGTATTTCATCAGAATCTCCTCATAATTCCACTCTGGTAGCTTGTTTTCAGCTATAAGTGCAAGCTGCTCCCTTACTTTTTCGAAAAGAAGGTCAAGATATCTTTTCTGCATGGTGAGGATTTCCCTCTTTATCTTTATCTCTACCGCGCTGCTCTTCTTTGCTATCTCATCCTTAACCTTCCTGTCTATCTCCTTCTTCTTTGCCTCTATTATCCTGTTAGCCCTTCTTTCGGCTTCCTTAATTATCCTTTCAGCTTCTTCTTTCGCCTGAGAGATTATCTCATCTGCCTTTCGCTTCGATACCTCTAAGATCGACTCTATCATCTCTTCAAGTTCCTTTCTCTCTACCGCTTCGACCTCAGCCTTCTTCACCTAGGACTACCCCCCTCAAAACGATTTCAACTGCCTTTTCTATGTTCTTCTTTGCAAGCTCCTCCATCTCTGTTAGCTTTCCTGTCATTTCCTTGGTTATCTTTTCTACCTCTTTCTCCACGATCTCATCTATGTTAGTGCCCAGCACTATGGTTTCAGCAGATCTCTCAGCCTCCTCCACTATTTCCTTTGCCCTCTTCTTAGCCTCCTCCACTATTTCCTTTGCCTGTTTTCTAGCATTCTCCAAAATCTCTCTAGACTTCTTGTCTGCCTCTACAATCAGTTCGACTAATCTTGGCATAACATTCCCCCGTCTAAACTTTTAATCCCTTGAAACCGAGAGACTTCTCTATCAAATCACGAAGCTCCCTTAACCTCAGGCCTCTCGGTTTCTTTAAATCTGGTATTACCGCAAATATTGGCTTGAAAATTCTTCTTTGGAGAATTCTCTCTCTGTAATCTGATATCATCTCCGCAACCGATTCGTTCATAAATACTATTTCAGGGAGCTCATCTTCCTCCCGCCTCAAAATGCGTAAGACCTCGTTTTTATCCCTCACAATGTAAGATTTTATGCCAATTGCCTCAAAAGCGGAAGCTAGTAGCTCATCATCCGTCAACAGCAAGGGTTGTGAAGGTTCGTATGTCTCACTCATCATCGCGCTACCTCATCCGGACGGATGATAGTAAAAAATATTAAAACACTGAGCTGATATCCTTATCAATGGCGCGCGGGGGTGGCCGAGCCAGGTCAAAGGCGGCGGACTTAAGATCCGCTCCCATAGGGGTTCGTGGGTTCGAATCCCACCCCCCGCACCATCTCTCTGACAATCATTTTTCGATCAGCTATATCAAGTCAATTTTCAGTTCGAACTTCGGGTGTTAATTCATTCGAAAACCAGGGAGATTTTGGAGCGAATAGCGTCCTCCATAATTTTTAAACAAGGGAATGCATGATACTTGCAGAAAACCGTGATGAGATGCCAAAATTGAATGGTCATGCCATCGAAAAGGAGGTTAAGTTAAGAATAAAACACGCGACATTCCTAGGTCTGTTAGAGAAACATGGGTTGAAGTTTTCCATCTCAAAGACGGTGACTCAGAGAGATCTAATCTTCGATTTCCCTGATTTTAGATTGTTTAGAGGCGACCAGCTTTTCAGGATAAGATTAGAAAACGGGAAAGTAATGCTAACTTTCAAAGGCAGGCGAGATATATCGGGATATTCCAAAAGAAGAATCGAGATAGAAGAGGACATTGGGTCCGAACATGCTATAGATGTTTTGGAGAAGATAGGCATCCGAGTCTCTGAGCCACCTAGCACGCTTGAAGCAACGATTGAACTACTTAAACGAAGCGGAATGATTATGGTGATAGAGGTAATTAAGGAGAGAACCCCTTTAAACTTGGAAGGGTGGCGTTGTAGCGTCTACTTAGATAAAGTTAGAGGTCTCGGTGAATTTGTTGAGATTGAAGGCGAGGGTGCAGATCAGTTAGTTGATGCGCTAGGTTTGCCTAAAGCTGTTGTAATGGAAAGCTATGTTGAAATGTTAGTTCGCTCCCTAGATCAGGATTTGTAGGCGATATCGTAATTAACTCCATCTATTAGTTGTTTAAGGCGCAATCATCTCATACTTTCACTCTGTTGAGTGGAAACCATGGAAAAAGAGCGATTATAACATATTCTTCCTGTATGTTCTTGTTATGACATACATGGAAACTGCTAGATATGTCAAGTGTAATATTACCCTCGCCCACTCGGCTCTTACTGAATAGCCAAACATTACGGCTAAGATAGAGCCAACAACGTTTTTGTGGTGCATCGGACTATCTGAAGTTATAGGTAAAACGTAGGCATCTTCAGCTAACCATCCAAGTCTAACCCCTGAATATTCCAAATACTCTATGATTTCGTGTGTTCCATATCCAACCAAGCCCCCTGCCAAAAGTAGGAGCAATATGCTGGTGAAATAAAAGAAATCATGAAGATCTATGCGCAGACCTAGGTTAAATATTAAGTAAGCTAGCAGAAAAGCGACAAATCCACCAAGAAAAGACCCAATCAAGGTATCTAAGGGCTCATTTAGGAAGAAAGGTATTAAGAAAAGTACGCTCTCCATACCCTCCCTGAAAACCGCCAGAAATGAAAGAGATGTTAGTTCTATCACGGCGCCGTGCGTTGTAATTAATTCAATCCTTTCCAAAACATCGTTTCTTATATTCCTTCCCCTCGTAGCCATCCAGTAAACCATCCAAGAAATTACTATGGCTGCAAGCCATGCTACAATTCCCTCGAATAAGCCCTGAACGTGAATAGGTATCGTTCCAAACAGGAGCCATACTAGGGACCCAGCCACTAGGCTCATAAGAACAGCTATGGAAATTCCGTACCATACATATCTGAATAGGTCCCGTCTTTTGATCCTATCAAGGTAAGCTAAGATTAAAGATATGATGAGGACGGCTTCAAATCCTTCCCTCACAATTATTATAAATTGACCTAACATTGTTATATTACAATAGTAATATCAGTATTATTTAATTCTTATCCCTGAATATCGTAAATTAAGAAGAGTTCTTTTCATCCTACTTCGATTTTCAGATCGTACGTCTTAACTAAGGCTCTTGTCAAGCCTATTTACGAGTCAAGCACGAATATTGTTGCGAAAACGTTAATATCTCATTTCATCAGTTCTGAGGAAACCCCTGACTTCTCTAATAGAGCCTTTGAGGTCTTTGAAGCTCTAGTCATTATTTCTCTTTCATCTAAGGATATCAGCCTTTTTTGCCTCAATATCGTTTTTCCGTTGATTATTACGCTATTTACGTCGGTAGATCTTGCAGCATAAATTAGGTGAGATAATACCGAGTGGAGCGGTGTCCACCATGGTAGTTCAGTATCTAGCAGAACAATATCTGCAAGTTTACCCTCCTCTATTGAACCAACATTAAGACCTAGACTTTTTGCTGGTATGATCGTGGCCATATCCAGCACTTGTTGCGCATTCATGACGGTTGGGTCCTTTTTTATGCATTTGTGTATAAGAGCAGCTGCTTTCATCGTTTCAAACATATCTACAGTATTATTACTCGCAGGCCCATCGGTTCCTAGTCCGACCGATACTCCTTTTGATAGCATTTCTGGAACTGGAGATATGCCAGCGGCTACCTTCAGATTGCTAATTGGATTGTGGGAGACTAGCACGTTCTTGTTTGTAAGAATATCTATTTCCTCTTTATTTGGCCATACAACATGGGCCGCTATGACTTTAGCTCTAAAGAGCCCTAAATCAGCTACATGTCTCACTGGAGTTTTTCCATACTTTTTCTTTATCTGTTCTACCTCAGAATAATCCTCGGCAAGATGAATCTGGATCAGACAATCTTTTTCCAGTGCAAACTCTATGCTTTCCTGCAGAAGATCAGGAGAGCATGTGTAGGGAGCGTGGGGCCCTATGGACGGTATGACAAGCTCTTCCTTATCTTTCCACTCTTTAACAAAATCTTTAGCTATTCTGAAGGCTTTTTCTTTGTCTCTTGCTTGAGGTGTGCCGAAGTCCATGAATGACGAAGCTAAAATCGCTCTCATCCCTATCTCAATGGCGGCCTCAGCAATCTTGTCCTCAAAGAAGTACATGTCCGCAAGAGTTGTGGTACCTGTTCTTATTGCCTCAAACATGCCCAGTAATGCCCCTGTTTTTATGCTTTCTGGGTCCAAGTTAGCCTCTATTGGCCAGATCTTCGTGTTAAGCCACTCCATTAGCTCCATGTCGTCAGCTATGCCCCGAAGTAGGCTCATAGGAATGTGAGTATGGGTGTTAATTAGTCCGGGTATTGCTACCATTCCCTCTCCATTTATTATCTCATCTGCATTGCTAGGGAGATCTTTTCCGATTTTAGCTATGTACTTACCCTCTATCAAGATATCTGCTTTCCTCAGGATTTTCCTGTTTTTATCTTGTGTAACTACTGCTTCTAAATTCTTAATCAGGATGCTCTCCATGTTCCTACCCATTTAAGGGTTCCGAGAAACTTAATAACGAATATCCCATCTAAGCAAGAGCAACATATGAAGAGGATCTTAGTCGCATTATCTTTGATTTTGCTCGTTGTAATAGGGAATACCATAACGGTTAAAGCGGAGGAACAAGAGGGAAGTGGATTTACTTATCTCTTTACCGTGCGTGAAGATGGATGGATAGATATCTACGTTAACTTCACATCAGAAGAGGCCGGACACGCTTGGCTCTTAGTACCTAAATTTCATGAGTATGACAGCAAACTCACTGGAATTTCCAATAGCGCCATTCAAAATTCCACATACTACTTCTACTATAATTTCACATTTGATTTTAGTTCAGGCGCTTATCTGGAGATAAATTGGAGTTATAGGTTCGGCTCTCTTATAGTTGAGCCTAAGGGTGTCTTCTTTTCTACGGCAATTGGATATTCTCCGGAATATCATGCCGAAATAATCGTAAACATGTCTGCTAGCTATCAAATAGAGAACATATTCCTTTCAACTGAAGTAGAGGTCCTAGAAAATGAATTCCGTCAAGAAAAGGTGATAGACAATAGAAGGTTGCTTTTCTTCGACTCTGAGGATTATAGAGGGCATTTAGTTAGAGTTCTAATATCCTTTGAGGTACCAACTGTTGAATTCATCGAAATATCGGAGGGCAATCTTAAGATAAGGTGTCCAAGCAGATATGTCGACGTAGCAGAAAACATAACCTCTGCTTACAGGAAGTTCATTCAAAGAATCATGGATATTACGAATCAGCCAGAGATAAACATAACTTTAGAGCTATTCGTCCCTGAGGATGTAGAGGAGTTATACACCCTCGGATACACTCGATTGACCGAGAGGATAAAGGCTGAAGAGAGGTTCGAGCCTCAACGGGTTTACATTAACATGATAGTGATTAGGATGCCTGAAGGGACGTTAGAGGAGACTCTTCTGCACGAACTATTCCATCAGTACATGGGTCAAGCAGGATTGTCTACTCAGCTACGTTGGGTTCATGAGGGTCTAGCAAATTATCTAGCCATAGAGCTCCTTAAGGAAAAAGGTGTTAAGTTAGGCCTAGATGAGGTGGAGACAGCAAAGCAAGTGGGAGAACAATTAGAAGACTTTGGTTTCCTAGTTGGATGGAGAGGTGGAGGGCCTCCGCCCGATCCCAGACCATACTACGCTGCCAGCCTTTACTTGATTTACACATTAGGAGAGGAATATGGCGGGATAGGCCTGTTCGATAAGTTCTTCGAGGTTATTACGGAGGAGGGCGTTGAGATAGATTCCATGGACCTCTTTGTTTTATACCTAAGCCAAGCGGCTGGTGAAGATTTGACCCCAGTTTTCAAGCAATGGGGCTTTGACGTCAGACCTTCCATCGAAACCAGGATGTTTGAGGTGAAGGCGAGGATTAACAAGGGATTTAGGTATAATCCATTCAACTGGATGGCTGGGATTCAATTAAAGCGTGCTAGAAGCCTCTTTAAAGAGGGTAAGATAAGCGAAGCTACTAGATGCATCGATGATGCGGAGTTCCTATTGATGTTTGGACCAGTTTTTCTAACCGTTACTGCAGCCGTTTTCATAGGAATTGCCCTAAATCTCCTATCAAGAAAGTTCAAAAAGGAAAAGGAAGGCATTGGACAGCCTTCTTTAGAGCAGATAGAAATGGATTAGCCCTCTGTCTGAGCACCTATGGAAAGACCTTACCAATGGACTCTAGCTTCTGCAATATATCCCACTGCTCATCTACCATCTGCTTAATCTTCTCGATCTCTTTGCTAGTAAGGTCTCTGAATCTCCCTTGGAGTTTTAGATATTCTTCAACCGGGATTCTCCTTGGTTTCATGGTTATCCGAAGCCTTCCGTTTTCAATCTCATAGAGAGGCCATATGTAGGAATCTACAGCAAGCTTTCCGACCTTTATCGTCTTGTCCATCGGAAATCTCCAACCTGGAGGGCAAGGTGAGAGTATGTGTATGTACTTCGGACCTTCTATCCTCTTGGCCTTCTCAATCTTGTTTGCTAGATCCAATGGATAACCAATGCTGGCCGTTGCCACATAAGGAGCGCCATGTGATGCCACAATAAAGGGCATGTTCTTTTTCATTCCGATCCTCCCTTTAGGAGTCGTTGTTGTCCAAGCACCAAAAGGTGTGGAGCCGGATTTTTGAATGCCTGTGTTCATGTAGGCCTCGTTGTCGTAGCAGTTACTTATAACAAAGGCACCTTCTGGAACAAAAACATGAGTATCTTTGACAGTAATGTCGTATACATATTTCACTTTTGTTTCAATCGTTTTAATGGATTTTATTTCATCTAAGTAAAATTCATCGTTAATCAGATTTTTCAGTTTCTCCAACAAAGGATCATTATTGTTAATTGATAATTTTTTTAAGAGTTCTCTGCATTTGTGTTTAGTTAATCTTCTCTTCTTTTTTATGATCTGCATAAGGTTTGGATCTAATCTTGATGGAACGACATTATATTTAGAACAAATTTCGCCTAGAAGATTTGCACACACTTCTGGAGCTAAATCAAACTTTCGACCTCGTGGTTGCCTCTTTAGAATACGTTCAATTATCTCAAATTTTGCTATCTTCTCTGGATCTCTACTTCGTATGCGTGTTAAAAAGTTCAAAATATCCTTGTTGGAGTATATAATCACGTCATATCTCTCTCCTCGAAGCATTGAGCTAGCAATGCCAAGCCTCTGGAGCATTATCTTTAGTCTTTTGCCCATAAGTTCATTTGCTGTGGAGAGAATTATTCTCACATCTTTTGTATGTCCGTGATCAGTGATTGCTACACAACCATCTCCATCAAAAAATCCTTGAATAAACCGTGCTATCAAGTTGTTAGGAAGCTTAAGGATCTCTTTAGGGTCAGATTTAATCCCTAAAGCTTCTGATAGTGCCCATATAACTGGATTGGAAATGAGATAATACGTTGCACCACCATCTGTTGCAACAACAGATATCGCTCTTCCCTCGAATAGCGTTCTATGCATATTCCTGAATTCATTCAATAAGTGCTTGTTCTTGCTAACAAAGGCTATTCTATACGATTTAGCATCAAAGCTTCCTTCTGCAGCTAGAAGACCGAGAAGATAGCAAAGATCCTCATTTAAGGTAGGATTGGATAGTGTCAGTTTCCTTCCACCTTGGATGATCATGGATCTTGCTTTCTTGCAGATCTCGTCCCAGCTATATCCCGTATCACCACAGATTTTCCTTAGATCGGACAACAAGATTGATCTAGATCTATCGATTAGCCGCCATGGTCTTATTTCGAGTTTATTGGCTGCTTCTTTCAAGGAACCATACTTATGCCTTAGTCTCTTTTTCAACTCACTCCTAATATTTTCAGGGACTTGAATTCCGATTCTGTCACCAAGTACTTCAAAGATGAGATCAAGTATGTATGGTGTGTTTCTTGATTTTACGTTGATCCTTCTAGGAGCATAAAGTCTATCGCCGACTTTGAGTTCCTTAGCCTGCTTCCACATTGGTCCAATTGGACCATCAATTAGAACTTTGTGCTCTTTAGTTAGAATTAAAGAGGATCCTGAAGATGTGGTTATCTTAATCATTTCTCTTGGAGCTGATTTTCTCTGTGCATAGACAGCCTTTTTCGGAAGGAACTTTGTACCGTCCCAAGATAAAACATCATTTTCGACAGGAACGCTCTCTACATCTTCTTTTTTCTTTTTAAAGCCTCTTAGGAGGGCATTATCCACAAACTCGCTTATTTTTACGACAGATCCGTCTCCTAGAACTATCTCTGTGTCTGGATGTAGACAAATGTATATGAAATCGTGATTCCTTTCAAAAGCTCCAGATAGAGCCTGTATTCCTATGTCAACGGTGCCTCCATCGCCAGCCCATACAACCACCTGTACGTCCTTTTTTCCTAGGGCTTTCAACCCCTCCACAGCACCCGATGCAGCTGCTGCAGCAGCCATGAACGCCACGTTGTACACGGGGACATTAAAGGCGCTTTTCGGATAAGGAGCTTGAATGACGCTCGTGCAACATGCTGGTATGAAGTATATGGTGTTTTTGCCCAAAACCTTCGACGCTATCTTAAATGCTATTGCCAGACCACACCCCGGACATGCTGCGGAACCAGGTAATAGGTATCTTCCCTCCTTCCTTAGGTCAGTTATCTTTACTACCATCGTCAGAACACCTCCTTCATTTTATACCATTGCACTAGTGGTGTTTTTCCCTCTTTCATCAAGGAAATTCCCTTTGAAACCATGTTTTCAATGTCCAAGATGGTTATGTCCCTTCCTCCTAGTCCAGTCACATACGAGACAATAGGGATGTCTAGACCGAAGGTGTGAAGAGTTGCCCTAATGTCCCCCGAAAGAGGTCCTGAAAAACCAAAGGAAATGCTCCTATCTATAACTATGGCACCTCTTTTACCTTCTAGCTCCTTCCTAATGTCTTCTGAAGGAAATGGCCTGTATAGTCTTATTTTTAGGAGTCCTACCTTCTCCCCGTCCTTCCTCATTTTATCTACTGCAGCTTCTGCCTCAGAAGCCAATGTTCCTGCCGTAATGATCAGGTAATCGGCGTCTTCGGTTCCATATCTTTTAACAGCCCCTCCATGTTTGAGGTCAAAGAGTTCTCCATACTCCTCACTGTATTTTTCGAATAGATCCAATGCTTTTTTCATGGATTTGTGTATAGACCATCTCATTTCTTGGTATGGTTGATCGGGAAGCACTAGAGGGCCGAAGGAGATCGGATTGGATGGGTCTAGCCTCCAATGTGGAGGATTATAGGGTGGCAGAAACTCATCGACCTCCTCTTGTGGAGGGAGGTAAACTGGCATATAGGTGTGGCTCAGCACAAACCCATCAAGACAGACCATAAATGGAAGGAGAACCTCTGGATGCTCAGCAACCTTATAGAGGGTTATCACGGTATCTAGAGCCTCCTGATTGGAGGAGACGAAAGAAATTATCCATCCTGTATCTCTCTGAGAGATCGCATCCTGGTGGTCAACGTGTATGTTCCAAGGGGGTCCTAATGCCCTGTTGACTACGGCCATTCCCACAGGGGTCCTTGAGCCAGTAGCCCAGTGGAGCATCTCATGCATTAGGAGCAGTCCTTGACTCGCAGTAGCAGTAAAAACCCTTGCACCGACAGCTGAAGCTCCTATGGCAGCAGCCATTGCACTATGCTCGCTTTCCACTCTTATCATCCTGGCGTTCATTTCTCCGGAAGCTATTAGCTCTGAAATAAGCTCCACTATTGTTGTTTGGGGAGTTATAGGATATGCTGGAACTACCTGAACTCTTGCCAGTTTTGCTGCATACGATACAGCGTGATTCCCTGTAAGGATCTTCCATTCACCAGCTTCCTTTCTCTCATCTTTGCTTTTTGCAATCATCCTGATTCCTCCTCTTCAACCATTGAAATAGCTCCTACGGGGCAATTATTTGAGCAAACACCACAACCCTTGCAGTAAGTGTAGTCTATCTCTGGAAATCCATCTCTCCCCTCTTTTATGGCTTCTTCAGGGCAAACAAGCCAGCACATAAAGCATTTTGTGCATTTATCCTTGTTTATGATGGGTTTGAATACCCTCCATAAGCCTGTCTTCCCTGCAGCTCCTTCAGAGGGTTTTGAAACAGGGATAACTATAGGAACCCTCTCTCGCGATACTTCTGTCAGCGCAAACACCCAAGTATCAACCCGAGACATGATTAATATTTTTAACTAATTCTAAAGAGCAAAAAGAGAAGAGGAGCGAGGGCTCCGGCGTTAGGAGCTTTGCTCTCACTCGCCTCTTCTAGCTGGTTTTGGTTCTTCTTTCACGATGATGGTTCTGTCATCGAACGTTAATTCGAGTACCTCTCCTGAGAGAGTACCCGGCTTTACTGCTACCTCTATAGGCTCGTCCTCTCTCATCGGATAGAATATGCGCCATACGGCCGCCTTAAAGCCTGGATTTCGCTCCTCTAGAAATTCTAGGATTCTATCTGTCATGGGAACTCCTACACGACCGGCTGACATTTCGTTTCACCTCGTTCATGGGCTAAGTACTGGAGCCCAACTTCCTTCTCTGGAAGTAATTTAAAACTTTACCACTTTTACCATGTTGTCCTTTAGAAAGACCTCCTAGATGTTCTGTTGCCCTATTTCAGCTCTACACAAGCTTCAGGATACTTAAATATGGGGTTTGATCCTTTCATACACGTTCTAAGGGTGAATTGAAGTTATGGGCGCAATGATCCCTAGGAGATCTCAACAATTGTTTGCTGGAATAAATTCCTCATTTGATGAAGCTAGATTTGTGGTTATCCCGGTACCTTATGATTCATCCACAACATGGCTTCCAGGAGCCAGATTTGGTCCCTCTGAGGTTATAGATGCCTCCAGATACCTTGAGCACTACGACATTGAGTTGAAACAAACCTTTGGGGGCATTTGGACGATGGAAGAGATTGAGCCAGTTAGAGCATCTGCAGAAAAGACGCTTGAGAGAATAAAGGATGCCATAAGTTGGATCATTTCAGAAGGAAAGTTTCCAATATTATTAGGCGGAGATCACTTAATAACGGTAGGAAGCGTTGCGGCGTTTAAGGAGAGATATGAGGATTTTTTGTGTCTCTTTTTTGACGCTCATGCTGATCTGTACGACGAATATGAAGGAAGCAAGTACAGTCATGCATGCACAGTTAGGAGGTGTTATGAGATCGCAGGAAAAGCAGTTGTCTTTGGAGTTAGATCTTTAGGGGTTGAGGAGATTGAGTTCCTTAAGGATAAGAAAAACGTAGTTGTTGTAACCGCCTCAGATGCGAGAAACAATCCTGAAGAGAGATTAATTGAGGCCTTAGATAGATTTCAAGGGCTCCCCGTTTATTTAAGCTTCGATGTGGATTTTCTGGATCCTTCTATAATGCCATGCACAGGAACTCCCGAGCCAGGAGGTTTCGACTGGTACACCACAACAAAGCTTCTCAAAAGGGTATTATCTTCAAGGAAAGTCATAGGGATGGATTTTGTTGAGTTTAGCCCAGTAGTAAATAGGAAGGATGCTGCTTACCTCTTGGCTAAGCTTATCTACAAATCAATAGGATATTTGACTCTCTTCCAATAAAGTTGATTTGGCGAATTGAATTATTGCTCTAGTGTTTGTATTGCCCTAATAAATTCAAAACAAGCGAAGCTAGAAAGTTTGAGATTTTGGCTGTTTGAGAATGTAAGAAGATGCTGAAAAGGAAAGTAAAAGTATGTTAAGCCTCTAAATTGCCTTTGAATCGCTTCGATATAATTCAACCATTTATCCGGTTAAACAGACACAAAAGTGGCTAATTTTTTATAATTTAAAAAGAAAAATTCATTAATGAAGAGGCTAGGGATATCAAAAATTTCCCTAAGTTTGGCTGTCCTCGTATTATCGGTTCTGTTGAAAAGGCGAATCTGTTGAGAAGAGCAAGACGAGATAGCGCATGAATACGTGTCCTTTGAATTAGTTAAGGATCTGATATTGTCTGTACTGAGACTAAAGGGTGGTTAGAATGGCGACCGGAGGTTACGTCGATATTTTTCTTAACAATATGAGAGAAGCTAACGATCCTAAGTCAGCCTGCAATAATTGGTGGTTGATTAAGGATAATTACATCAACAAGTACAGAAACTTTCTACCTGAAGATCTCCTAAAATTCATTGAAGAAGCCGAGGTTGTAACCGAGGAAGACTTGGAAAGATTAAGGCAGGAAAATATCGATTTACAGGTTAAGGACGATCCCAGAGTTTGTTTTGAGTTTTTAG